>Ga0116157_10001591_pt1 | contig 22636 bp, 18 predicted proteins | sample AD_UKC048_MetaG_FD_89882 | JGI IMG/M metagenome (GOLD analysis project Ga0116157, IMG submission 89882) | Active sludge microbial communities of municipal wastewater-treating anaerobic digesters from USA - AD_UKC048_MetaG | ecosystem: Engineered > Bioreactor > Anaerobic > Digestate | place: USA... | reverse complement strand
CCGCGAGAATGGCGCCCCCGCCAATGATCATCTGGCTGGTGCGCGCAATTGAGGCTGCAAGCGCCTGGCTGTGGGCGAGCTGTTCGTCCATGTGCTGCTCCAGGTCGTCCATGGCCTTGAGGTAGTCCTGCGCCATCGGCTTCAGGCTGCGGTCAGCGTCTGCCGACACGTTGTCGCCTGCCAGCTTGCGCTTCAACAGGTCTGCACGCGGGCCACTGTAGAGCTCGCGCTTTTGGGCAATGCTGGCCATCAGTTCCTTGCCCTTGTCATCCTGAATCAGGATCACCATGCGCTTTTGCGCTTCACTAATGGATTTGGACGTCTCGCTCATGTCTTTCTGCAGCGCGGTGACCTCGGCCACATCGGTGGCGTGCAGGGCTGCAGACGTGCGCACCCAATTCAAATTGATAAGGGCAGTCCAGCTTTGAGCCAGCGAATTGCGCTCCAGCTCGATCGTGGCCAGCTCTTCGCTGGCGACTTTCAGGGTATTGAGGCGCCAGATGGCCATGCCACTGATGAGCGCGGTAATGAGCAACACCAGCCCGAAGGCCAAACCCAGACGGGCCCCAATCCTGAGATTCTTGAAAACGTTCACGGTAACTCCCCGGGCCAGAATCAGCCCTTCCGGTACTTTACCGGGGGGTCATTGGCATGACGCGAGGAAAAGCGCCAGCTAACCGGGTCTATTTCTTGAGGTTGAGCACTTTGGCCACCGGGTGGTGACGCAGCCGGAACGCGTCCGGCATGCCGGAGCCCAGCAGGGGACGCAGGTAAAGCCTGAAAGCATCGGTCACGTCGGTGCCGCTGGCCGTGATGAATTCGTCTTCCATCACACGCGTCTTGCCGGCCACGGCTTCCAGCGGCAGCAGTTCGTAGTCCACCGAATAAAACCCCGTGCGCTTGATGGCGACAGAGCCGTCACGCTGGCCCCACATCGCAAACTGCACGGCTTTCTCGCCCACTTCACGCGCCTCGCGTTGGTCCACATCCGACACGCAGCCGATGAACGAGCGCTGCAGGTAGCCAAAGGTGTCGCCCCGCACGCGCTTGATGCCGAGTTTGGACTTGATCTCTTCACACAGCAAATCCGCCAGCGCGCCTGTGCCGGACAGCTGCACATTGCCGTGGGCATCGTGCTCCAGCTCCTTGGCCAGCAGGCTCAGCACCGGCGTGCCGCTGACATCGTGAATGCCTTCGGACAAGGCAATCACGCAGCGGCCGAAACGTTCATACGTGGCTTTCACATCAGCCAGGAATTTTTCCAGCACAAAGGTGCGCTCGGGCAGGTAAATCAGGTGCGGGCCATCTTCCGGAAACTTCTTGCCCAGCGCCGATGCCGCCGTCAGAAAACCGGCATGACGCCCCATGACCACACCCACATACACACCGGGCAGGGCCGCGTTGTCCAGATTCGCGCCGGCAAAAGCCTGTGCCACAAAGCGCGCCGCCGACGGGAAGCCCGGCGTGTGGTCGTTGCCCACCAGGTCGTTGTCAATCGTCTTGGGGATATGGATGCTGCGCAGGGGGTAACCGGCCTTTTGCGCCTCCAGGCTCACGATGCGCACCGTGTCTGACGAATCGTTGCCGCCGATGTAGAAAAAGTGCTCAATCTGGTGCGCCTGCAGCACCTTGAAGATCTCCTTGCAATAGGCCACATCGGGCTTGTCGCGCGTGGAGCCCAGTGCGCTGGAGGGCGTGTTGGCCACCAGTTCCAGGTTGTGGCTGGTCTCTTGCGTGAGGTCCAGAAAATCTTCGTTGACGATGCCACGCACCCCGTGACGTGCGCCGTAAATGTGTTCGACCTGCGTGAAACGACGCGCCTCCAGCGCCACGCCCACCAGCGACTGGTTGATGACGGCGGTGGGGCCGCCGCCCTGGGCGACGAGAATTTTTCCGGATGCCATGCGGGATCTCCTGGGTTGATGCATGGGATTGTGCCTCTGATGAGACCCGCATGCCACGCCAACGGCCTACAATCTTGCCATGTGCTACTCGCCGGTGTCCTATCTCTACTACTGTGCATTGACCAGTTACGGCTGAGGCTTGATCGGGTTTTGTTCCGGCATGTGCGCATGCCGACTTCCTGTCAATCTGCATCACCGTGGAGAACACCATGCAAAACGTCATTTTTCTGGCGCTGGCCATTGCGGCCGAGATCGTCGCCACCTCATCACTCAAAACGTCTGACGGCTTCACGCGGCTCTGGCCATCGGTGCTGACTGTCGTGGCCTACGGGGTGGCTTTTTACCTGCTGTCCCAAACCCTCAAGCGCATGGAAATTGGCGTGGTCTACGCCATCTGGTCCGGCGCAGGTACCGCGTTAATGGCGCTGGTGGGTTACTGGTTTTTTCAGGAAAGCATGAACGCCGTTAAAGGGGTATCGATCGCCATGATCGTGCTGGGCGTCATCGGGCTCAATCTGGGGGACCTGGTCACGGGCGGTAGGATGTAGGGCACCACCCGATGCTGCCCCACCTATGACCGACATCCTGACCGTCACCATGAACCCTGCACTGGACGTGTCAACGTCCACCGACAGGGTCATGGATACCCACAAACTGCGCTGCACCGCCGCCCATCAACACCCGGGCGGTGGCGGCATCAACGTGGCCCGCGTGGTGCACCGGCTGGGCGGCGACTGCCTGGCGCTGTTCCCGGCCGGCGGGGTCACCGGACAGTTGCTGCGGCAGCTGCTGGACGAGGAGCAGGTGCCCAGTCATTGCATTGACATTGCCGGGGAGACACGAGAGAGCTTTTCGGTACATGAGTCATCCACCGGGCGTGACTTTCGTTTTGTACTGCCGGGGCCCGATGTGGCGCAACCCGAGTGGGCAGCGTGCATGGCTTACGTGAGTGCGTTGGGCAAGTCCGCCAGCCCGCCCCGTTTTCTGGTGGTCAGCGGCAGCCTGCCGCCTGGTGTGCCGACCGACTTTTGCGCGCAACTCGCCCTGGCGGCGCGCCCTGGCGGCACCCGTGTGGTGGTGGACACGTCAGGCCCGGCTCTGGCCGCAGCCCTGGCGACGGGCGTCTTTCTGGTGAAGCCCAGCCTGCGCGAATTGCGTGACCTGACGGGCCGCCCCCTCACCCATGAAGCCGAATGGCGCGAGGCCGCACAACAACTGATCCATCAGGGTCGCGCGCAGGTGGTGGCCCTCTCGCTGGGCGAAGACGGCGCGCTGCTGGTCACGGCCGATCAGGCGCTGCGAGCCAAAGGCGTGCCGATCAAGGTGGCAAGCTCCATCGGCGCGGGCGACAGCTTTGTGGCGGGGCTGGTCTGGGCCTTGAGCCGCAGCGATGATCTGGAGCAGGCGTTTCGCTACGGCATGGCGGCAGGCGCAGCGGCGCTGCTGAGCGCCGGAACCGCACTGTGCCAGAAGGCCGATGTGGAGCGCCTGCATGATGAGGTGACGATTTCATGATGAATGAATTGCTATAAAGTTAATAGCTGCTCACGCATATCTGGCGAGGGCCAGATGCCAATTTGATACCTGAAATTCACCCGTTTTTGCTGTTCAACCACCCACATGCATTGTGAACAATGCACCGTTGGACAGCTTGCACTGGCCGCTGCCCAACGTGGCCGAGTTCATCTGGTAGCGGCAGTTGATGTAGCTGCCCCTGTTGCCTGCGCCGTTGGCCACGCCTTCGCGCGCGGAGCCCACCACGCGTGTGGCCTCGCCCGTGAAGTTTTCGCCCTGGATGGCGGTGCTGAAGGTGCCGCGGCCGTTCAGGTCGTTCGTCACCACGGCGCTCACCATGCCATAGGCTGCGGCCAGGTCATTGGCGGGGTACAGCCGGGCGGCAAAGGTCACGGGCACAGCCGGGACAGCAGGCGCGTAAACCACCGGGCCGGGGCCCTGCACGGGCTGCACCGGCACCACGTAGCAGCCCGTCAACGCGATGACTGCACCCGCGGCCGCGCCGGCCAGGGCCACACGACGAACCAGACGCGAAGCGCGCGAAGAAACAAGGGAAGAAGTTTGGACAAGAGATTTCATACATTTCCAGGTTACCCAAGCACATGCTTGTGGGGGCAGTTTGGGCGTCAGGCCTGAAAAAGTCTCTTTATTGAATACAAGTACCGATAAATATTACCAACGGTATCGAAATAGTGAACTGCCAAGCGACCCTGGGATGCTTCAAGGCGGTGTTTGAAGCACTTGGGCAATCGCCGCGTTGAAAGCGGCCACGTCTTCAATCTGGGGAATGTGCCCCACACCCGCCAGCAACGTCAGTCGGGCGCGTGGTATCAGGGTCTGAAGCGCATGGGCCTGCGCCAATGGCGTGATGGTGTCCTGCTCTCCCCAGACCAGCGACACAGGCATCGCCAGTTTTTTGAAATTGTCTGCCTGCACGCTGGCGGGCAGCTCGCAACCGGCCGCAAACTGGTAAGCCCAGTCGCCCAGGCTGGCGCTGAAGTCCTGGTTGGCAAATGGCAACTGATAAATGGCGGTGCGTTCAACTGTCACCACCTCCTTGCGAGCCACAAACTGGCTCAGCAAATACTGGCTGAAACGGGGCTCGGTGACTGCGGCCGCCATCAGGGTGGTACGCAAAGGACGCCACCCCAGCAGGGCCTGCACTTCCAGCGGCGGCTTGCACGAAGGCTGCCCGCTGGAACGCAGGCCAATGGCGGCATCCACCAGAACCAGATGGGCGAAGCGGCTGCTATCCAGCATGGCGGCTTCGGTCGCAGGTCCACCACCGAATGAGTGCCCCAGCAACGTCAGGGGCTGGTCCCCCAGTTGTGGAACGACCGCCAGAATGCGTTTCGCCTGAGCCCAGCGACTGTAGTCTCCGCTGGCGGGCAGTGAGCTGTAACCGAAGGGCGGCAGGTCCATCGCGACGACGCGAAAACCCGCGGCTGCCATGGCCTCAACGTTGCTGACCCAGGTGCCGGTCCACGCTCCGGTGCCATGCACCAGAAGAAGCGGCTTGCCATCCGCAGGGCCCCACTCCTGCAGGTGAATATCAACATCATCGGCATGGACCCAGCGGCCACCCGCCGCTACTGCGCCTGCACGCGGCTGGGTTTCAACGTCTGCAATGCGAACGCGGGCATAACCCAGCCACCCTGCAATGCCCACCGCCAGCAAAAGCAGCAGCATCGCCAGCGTCGAAGCCAGGAGCCTGACAATGGCCGCCAGCCAGCTGCGTTGTGATGTCCTGCGATTAGTAATCAAACAGATGCTCCACCTGCACGCCGGCAGCTGACCACTCCCGCAGCGCTGCTGCCAATTGGGGTACTTTGGCCGTTGCGACAATGCGTTTGCGCCCAGGTTGGGTCAGGATGGGCTGCTCCAGCAGGACTTTCTCGATACCCTGCTCGGGCTGCCATGTGGCATCACCTATCAGACTGACCAGCATGATCGAGCGGTTACCCGCGATCTCGCTGAAATTGGCGCCTTTGGCCGCCAGCGCCTGGGCGTAAACCATGAATGCCTCGTACCGTGGCACGGTGACGAGTGCGGTGCCGTCGGGCAAGGTTTTCAGTACTTTCAACTCGGGAAGTTTGGGGTCGGCTTCGGGCGGGGGTTGCACCACCATCGCCGTCACCAGCAGGGGCGTTTCATAAATCGACTTGGTCGCCAGCTTGATGAGCTGCGCATAAACCGTCTTGATGCCGTATTCGGTGGTCAGCGCAAAACGCCGCTCCCATTTGCGGATCATGTTGGGGCCGGTCATGGGCACATCGGTCCACAGCGCCTTCAACTGGCGCCAGAAATCGTATTCATACCAGGGCAGCACACGAATCACGTCCACGTAGTCCTGCGCCACCTTTGCCGCGTGGATGTCCTCAGGCGTGCGTGCACTGGCGGAGGCCTGGCTCAGGCGGCCGACCAGGCCCTCGTACAGCGACTTCAGTGTGTACTCAACGGTCGTGCTAACACCGATCACCATCACCATCAGGTGGTAGCCAGGGTTGAGGTCATGGCCCATGGAGCGGCTTTCATCGAACACCGCCTTGTAACTCCGCCAGAACTGGCCCACGTGACCCAGATAGGGAAACTGGTCCGGTGGCGACTTGTCGATGAAGCTGGCGTATTCAGCCGGGCTGAACACCAGAAACCACTCGGGGTAGGTCAACAAGGTTTGCTCAACTCCACGCACGTGTTCCGCCGGTGTGATGACAGGTGCAGGAACCTGGGCTTGCGCCGTCTGGGCATGCACTGTGCCCATGCAGATGGCCAACACAGCCAGCAGACGGAAAAACCAATTCACGCTGACTCCTTACGGAAAGCCAGCAGCACGTTGTCCGACGGATCGTGAGCCTGCAACAGGCGTGGCCCGGTATGGCGCAAGCCCTGTTGTCCGAGATAGTCAATCCAGTCGGCGATGGGGCGGAAAAACCGCAACTCCGCCCGGTTGGTTGCCCATGGCACGCCCAGCCCGGCGTTGAACACGGTATGCGCCAGCGCAACAAACGTATTCATCTCGCTGGATACCACGTCGTGGTCACGCAGGATGAACAGCCCGCCGGGCTTCAGGACACGCCGGATCGAGGCAACGAATGCATCCAGCTTATGGAGCGGGCAATGGTGAAGGCCAATGTAACAAGTCACCATCTCAAAACCACTATCTGGCAGATTCGCAGACAGTGGCTCGTAATCAGCCATGGGGATAAAGCTGCCGATCTTGCGCAGACCACCCCGCTCAACAATGTCCACCGGTGACCAGCCCGGCGCCACGTCATTGACCAGCACAATGGGCTCGCGCACGTCCACCCGCTTGCGCAACTCGCTGATGTAACGGCCGGTGCTGCCAATTTCCAGATAACCCTGGATGGACTTCTTCCCGTCCATCAGCTCCAGGGTCTGGCGAGCCATCTCTTCCTTTTGCTTGAACAGCGAAGGCAGTGCATAGGTCAGGTCTGCATGAAACGGCTTGATATGCCGCAATTCCTTTTGGACATGCCGATAGATGGCCTCATCCGTTTCAAACTGGCTGCAACTGGTTTTGATCAGCGTGTGGAACCGGTCTTCCGGGTACAGCCGGTAGATGTTTTGCAGGAACCGGTAGAAGGCGTCGTGCCAGCGCACGTCCTCAAAAACAGCCTTGAAATCGGAAGCGGATTGGGTAAATTGCATCATGTCAGTGTGGGTGCGTAGTATTTGTCCCAAAGGACGTTACGGAACCGGAAGGCCGGATCGAGCCGCCGCTTGATGGCAAACAGCTCTTTCGCCCGTGGGTAAGCAGCATGAAACTGCTCGGGGGTTGCATGGGGCTGGTACGGCAGGTAATAACAGCCACCCACGCTGACAGCGGCATCAATCAGCTCACGCGTCCACACTGCCACACGATTCTTTGCGTTGTCACGGGTCCGCTGCTTGTAATAGAGCACAAAAGCGAAGGTCTCACCACGCGCCCATGCCATGACAGCCCCTGGGTCCGCCTGCGCATGGCGGACCGACACATTGAGCGCGTTCACACGGAAACGCTGCAAAATTTCCGCCATCTTCGGCACGAATTCATCGAACTTATCGACGGGCACAAAATACTCCTGCAAAACATAGGTACTGCGGGTGCGGGATGCGGGCTCCAGTTCGGCTGCATCGTAGCTGGCTTCAAAGTTGCGCCAATGAACCTTGCGCCGCCAGTACAGCAACGGGTCAATCAGATATTCGCGCCGCCACTTGCCCAGCGGTGTTTCGGTGATGGCCCAGACGAAGTAACGCTCCAGTGCGTACCCCGCTCCGCCCTGATGCAGGCGCCGGGGCTCCGTCACAGCATCATCGGTGCGCATCCAGGTCACGGACCGTGCTCGAACGTATTGCGGCGGGTAGAGGTCTGCGTTATGAAAAATCGCGTCAGATGAATAGCGAACCTTGGCCCTGAAATGCTCCAGGTAGTCTTTGGCCGACATCTTCTTCGCCAGACGTTTGACCTTGACGTTGTCCGCCAGCCCCAGTTCGACTTCAACGATCACACCCAAACCGCCATAACCACCGATGACGCTATAAAACAGTTCGCTATTGGAGTCTGGCGTGACCTCGACCACCGAGCCATCCGCCATGACCAGCTTGAACCAGCGCACACTCATGATCACAGGGCCGAGCCCCATGTAGCGCCCATGCACGTTCACGCTGAGCGAGCCGCCGACGGTGAAGTTGGCATAGGTCTGCATGATCTTGACCGACAGATCGTGCGGATCGATGAAGCGTTGAATGTCACACCAGCGAATACCTGCCTGAACACGAATGGACTTGTCCATCAGCGAAAACAGAATGACCTGGTTCATCTCGCGCATGTCCAGGTGCAGACTGCCCGGGCTGGCAGTCTGGCCACCCATGCTGAAATGCCCGCCCCCGACCGACACAGGACCATGGGTTCGTGTGACCGCGTCCACCACGTCGGCAACGTTATGGGGTTTGTTGATTGCCCAGACCGGCACCGGATTCAGCCCGGTCACATCATTGACGATCAAATTTTCGTTTTGCATTTTCACTTCACGACCAAAAAGTTGCTGTCCTCGCGAGAGGGCTGTGTACCCCAATTGTTGCCGCATGCGACGCCCGCGCGGCAAAACTGCCACAGTAGCCACAAAACGCCCACGCCCGGAACCACGCCTGTCAGAAGCCAGCGACCAGAAAAGCCACGGTCATGCAGACGCTGGGTACACGCGGCGGCAAGCATCCACAATGCCACCGGATTCGCAAGCCATACGCTGCCCGCACCAGCCAGCAGCTTCAACAAGGCGCTGGCCGACACAAACAAAGACAGGATCAGCAGCAGGCGCCAGAAAAATGAACCACGAGCCAACCGCCCATCAAATCCAAATGCCGTTTTGAAGGACGTCATGCCACGTCTTCCTGCAGCTGTGCGCTGACGCGTTCAAACAGCATTTCCAGCGTGACCTGTTCCGCACGGACAGGAGCACCGACATTCAAACCCACCCGGCTGAACGCGCCGCGGCGAAAGGGTCGAACCATCGCACCGCCCTTTTCCACGCGGCTGAAGAAAGACCCCCACAGATTGGTCAGTGCCATCGGAATCACCTGCACATTCAAACCCTGCTGGCCAGTGCGTTCCAGAATTTTCATGATGCCGCCCTTGAACTCCTGCAGCGTGCCGTCTTTGGTGATGCCGCCTTCGGGAAATATGGCGAGCAGGTCACCCGCCTGGAGCACTTTCGCAGCGGCATCAAAAGCCGCCTCGTAGGCAGCCGGGTCTTCGGCGCGGGGCGCTATCGGGATGGCCTTGGCCAACCGGAACAGCCAGCCCAGCACCGGCACCTGAAAGATGCGGTGGTCCATGATGAAGTAGATGGGGCGCGGGCTGGCCGCCATCAACAGCACGGCATCAACAAAACTCACGTGGTTGCAGGCCAGAATGGCTGCGCCCTGCGTGGGAATGTGCTCATCACCCCGCACCTTGAACCGGTAGATGAAATGAGACAACACCCAGGCTGCAAACCGCAACAAATAATCCGGTACCAGCATGAATATGTAAAACGCCACCACGGCATTGGCGATGCCGGTGAACAGAAAGATCTGCGGAATGGTGAAGCCGCTTTTGAGCAGCACACCGGCGATGAGGGAGCTGGCAATCATGAACAGCGCGTTGAGGATGTTGTTGGCCGCGATGATGCGGGCACGGTGCGTCGGCTGGCTGCGCAACTGGATCAGCGCATACATGGGCACGCTGTAAAGGCCGGCAAACAGGCTGAGCAGCGCCAGGTCCGCCATCACGCGCCAGTGGGCGCTTTGCGCCAGAAACGCGCTCAAACCCATCACCTCTGACAAAGGCAGCCCGTTTGACGCAAAGTAAAGGTCGATCGCAAACACGCTCATGCCGATGGCCCCCAGCGGCACCAGGCCAATCTCGACATGGCGCCGGCTCAGCACCTCGCACAGCAGGGAGCCCGTGCCAATGCCGATGGAAAACACCACTAGCAGGGCCGACGCCACCTGCTCGTTGCCATGCAGCACCTCTTTGGCAAGACTGGGAAACTGGCTCAGAAATACCGCGCCAAAAAACCACATCCAGCTGATGCCCAGCAGCGACCGGAATACCACCAGATTGCCGTGCGCGAGTTTCAGGTTGCGCCAGGTTTCCGAAACCGGGTTCCAGTTGATCTTGAGGCCCGGGTCCGTCGCCGGAGCAGCTGGAATGTAGCCCGCAACCATTCGCCCAACCAGCGCCAGTACCACGCAGGCGATGGCCACGTCCCGGTGACCCGTACCCGGAATGGCCACCAGCAACCCGCCCACGATGTTTCCCAGCAGGATGGCAACGAAGGTGCCCATCTCCACCATGCCGTTGCCCCCGGTAAGTTCGCGCTCGGACAGCACCTGCGGCAGGTAGGCAAATTTCACCGGGCCGAACAGCGTGGAGTGCAGACCCATCAGGAACGTGCACCCCAGCAGGATAAGCACGTTGTCTGTCATGAACCCCCACGCGGCCAACAGCATGATGACCACTTCAAGATTTTTGACGAAGCGGATCATGGCCGTCTTGTCATGCTTGTCGGTGAGCTGCCCGCTGGTGGCGCTGAACAGCAGGAAAGGCAGGATGAACAGCGCACCAATCACCAGCCCCGCCATGGCCGGTGGCAGCCAGCCCACGCTAAGCTGATAGGTCACCATCACCGTGAACGAAAACTTGAACAGGTTGTCATTGGCAGCGCCGGAAAACTGCGTCCAGAAGAACGGCGCGAAACGGCGTTGCTGAAGCAGGGCAAACTGGTTGGGATGATCCTGCGAGGTTGGCGAGGTCATGCAGACTTCCTATCTGTAACGTTGTTTTGCGTTGCATTCTGCCCTGATCGTGGCCAACGGTTTCAATATTCGACGAGGGGTCGCCATAATCAGCCCAAAGGTATCGTCATTCAATACTTCATACGCCATGAGCACCACCGCCGATCTCGTCACCGCCCTCAAAAAGGAACTCAAAGCCGCGCAGATGACCTATGCCGACCTCGCCGTCGCGCTGGGCATGGCGGAGTCCAGCGTCAAACGCATGCTGGCCAAGGGAGACATGCCGCTGTCACGCATTGACGCCATCTGCAGGGCTTTGAAACTGGATTTTGCTGACCTGGCACGCCACGTGGCCGATGCCCAGCCGCTACTGGCCCAGCTGACGCAGGAACAGGAACGCGCGGTAGTTGCGGACAAAAAATTGTTGCTGGTAGCCATTTGCGTATTGAGCCAATGGACGCTGGAACAGATCGTGACCAGCTACCGGCTCAGCGAGGCTGACGGCATCAAATACCTGGTACAGCTGGACCGCATCGGCATCATCGAACTGCGGCCGCTCAACCGGTATCGACTGAAGCTGGCCAAAACGTTTCGCTGGCGGCCGCATGGCCCGGTGATGAGCTACTTTCGCGAGAACGCGCTGCTCGACTATTTCTCAGGCGGGTTTGACGGCGCGGGTGAAGGTCTGCTGCTGGTGCACGGCTCGGTAAGCCGCAGTTTGGCGCCATCCTTCCTGGAGCGCATGCAGCGCGTGGCGCAAGACTTTGCCCAGCAACATCTGGCCGACCAGCGTCTGCCCGACAAGGAGCGTGAGGGCTACACCCTGCTGCTGGGCATGCGCAGCTGGGAGTTTGAAGCCTTTGCAGCGTTGCGCCGATAGCTCAGCCGGCCGCTGTCATGAGCGGGGCTTGGTATTTTCGGGATCGTACAAGGCGCCGTAACCGACGGCTTCGACCTTGACCGGATAGACATCGGCAAAGTATTGAATCTGCAGCTCACGCCCGACCTGACAAAATTCGTAGGGCAGATAGGCTAGGGCAATGTTCTTGCCGATGCTGGGGCCAAAGGCGATACTGCTCGTGTAAGAGCGACGGCCTTCGGAGTCGACCAGTGTCGCGCCAGTTGCAGGGTCCATCACCGGGCAAATACCCACGGGGTAGCGCGCCACGCCGGTGCTGTCGATGTTACTGGTCATGGACAGGGTACAGAGGTAGGCCGGCTGATGTTCGCGTTCACGGAATTTCAGATGAGCTGCTTTTCCGTGGAAATCGGCGGCTTTCACCTTGGGACGGGCCAGGTCGCATTCCAGCAGGTTGTATTCGGTTAGCAGGTCGGCGTTTTGCAGGCGCAGGCTCTTCTCCATGCGGCGGCTGTTGGCATAGGTTTCCACGCCCACCGGGGTCACACCCAGGGCAAACAGGGCATCCCACAGGGCCAGGCCGTCTTCATACTTGAAGTGCAGTTCCCAGCCCTGCTCGCCCACATACGAGATGCGGAAGGCCAGCACCGGCACACCCTTGATTTTCAGGTCACGCAAGGCGGCAAAGGGAAAGTTCTCGTTCGACCAAGCCTCGGGCTCGTCGGCAATTTTCTGAATCGTGGCGCGGGCGTTGGGGCCCCACACGCCCAGGCAGCCATACTGCGTAGTGGTGTCGGAGACCTCGACGTTGGCACCCCGGTCCTGGGCCATACGGCGTATCCAGGTCAGGTCGCGGTGGCCAGCGTCGGCACCGTCGACCACGCGGTAATGGTCCTGGCCCAGACGCAAGACGGTCAGGTCGGCGCGCACGCCGCCCTTGGCATCCAGGAAATGGGTGTAAACCCCTTTGCCCACCGCCGTGTCGCCGCCCACCTTGGCCACGCAGATGTATTCCAGCAGGTCGGCTGCATCCGGTCCCACCACATCGATCTCGGCAAAGTGCGAGACGTTGATCATGCCCACGTCTTCCGACATCTTGAGATGCTCGGCGTTCGACACGCGCCAGAAATGGCGGTTGTCCCACTCGTTGGCGCGCACCGGCACCTTGTCGCCGTATACCGCCAGCAGATGCTCGTTGCTGGCATATCCATGCGCACGCTCCCAGCCGGACAACTCCATGAAGTAGGCGCCCAGGGCTTTCTCGCGCTCGTAGAACGGGCTCTTGAAGATGCCGCGCCCGGCGCTGTAAGGCTCTCGGTTGTGCACGGGCGGGTTGTAGATTTTGAAGGCGCCCTCGTAGCAACGGTCGTGGATGTATTTTTCGTCCTGCTGGTAGGGATAGGTGCGGGCCACGTCGATGCGGGCATGGTCCAGATGCGTGACGCCATCAGTCATCCAGTCGGCCACCAGCTTACCCACGCCGGGCGCGTCTTTCACCCAGACGGCTTCGGCGTACCACAGGCCGCGCACCTTGCTGGATTCGCCAATGGAGGGATTGCCATCGGTGGTGACCTGCAACAGTCCATTGAAGGAATACTTGTCGTCATAACCCAGCTCGGCCAGGATGGGCGTGAGCTCCATCGCGCGCTCCAGCGGCTCCATGATTTGCTCCAGCTCCAGATCGCGCTGCGAGGGGGACAGGCGTGCTTCTTCCTTTTCAAGCAAATCACGCGGGTGGCACATGCGCGGATTTTTTTCTTCGTAGTAGCCCCATTCGATCTGCCCGCCTTCGGGGGTTTTGGGGTCGCCGGTATCGCGCAGATAAGCCGAATTGCCCTGGTCCCGCAGCAACGGGTAGCCAATGTCTTTGCCGGTACCGGCAAATTCCAGGTAGGGCTTGAAGAATGTGAGCGGGTGATCCACCGGCATGATGGGCAGGTCTTCACCGGCCATGTTGGCAATCAGACGGCCCCACAGACCAGCACACACCACGACGTAGTCCGCAGCGATGTAGCCCTTGGTGGTTTCCACACCCTGGATGCGGCCGTTCTCGATGCGCAGACCGGTGCAGGCGGTGTTGGCAAAGGATTGCAATTTACCTGAGGCGATTGCCGCATCCACCAACTCGCCCGCCACCATTTGCGATCGGGGCTTTACCAGCCCCGCATCCGGGTCCCACAGTGCGCCCTGGATCATGCTTTCTTCCAGCAGCGGGAATTTGGCTTTCGCTTCGGCGGGGGTGATCATCTCCACCCGGTTGCCGAAGGCTTTGCCCGAGGCCACGCGGCGCTTGAGCTCCACCATGCGCTCGTCATCACCCACCCGCGCCACTTCGATGCCGCCGATGCGTTCATAGCGGCCCATCCTGTCGTAGAAGTCGATGCTGTATTTGGTGGTGAATATCGTCATCTGATCGTGCATCGTGTTGAAGCAGAAATCAGAGGCGTGCGCCGTGGAGCCAATGTCGGTGGGGATGGCGGATTTGTCGATGCCGACAATATTGTCCCAACCACGTTCGATCAGGTGATGCACCACAGAGGCGCCGACGATGCCGCCTTGGCCAATGATGACAACTTTGGCTCGTTCAGGAAATTTGGCCATGTTTGGGCTTGCTCTCAGGGGGATTGGAAATTGAACCTTAAGGCTACCGGAAAAAGTGTATTCAACCCGGAGTCGCAAGACGCTCCAATTGCGACTGTCGTTTGCGGAATCGCGTCAGGCAGGTCCGCTGACGGTAAAGCATTGCTTCGGGCTCGCCGGCAATTGCTACATATTTAATAGCTACTCACGCATATTGCACGAGGGCTGGAGGCCGAAATGAGCATCAAAATTGACTAATGTTTGCCCACAAAGGCCTTCATGTGAAATGCGGCGTGTTCGGGCACATACCGATACGCAGACCCTACCGGACAGGCACGTCGCGCAAGGCAGCCCGTCTGCATGCAGTCAGTCCCTTCCGGTGTGTGCAGGTGGGCCGCACAGGCGTCCAGCTTGTAGGCTTCCCCGGTGAACGCGTCCACCGGGCACGCACTCAGACAGGGCTGGCCGTTACAGGTCAGGCACAGGTCGGGGCCAGGAGCGGCCATGCGGCTGGAACGAATGACGTGCCAGTCTTCCGGCAGCACGGCGGGCAACGCCAGCGCAAAACGGTAAGCATGCCACAAGCCCTGTTCAGGATGGATACGCAGCAGCGTCGGGCTGGCCTGTAAAGGCTCGGCACGCGTGGCCCACTGCTGAAACGGGTGATACGGCGGGCCATCAAACGGGAATAAGGCCACGCCACCCCACCGGTTGGCGAGCTCGCTCCCCAGCGCAAAACTCCAGCGGTCCAGCGGATCCGGCGAGCCGTCCTGATAGAACGATGAGGCCTTGAAAAAGGGCCAAAACTCCGAGCCCACCACCCCGACCATCCAAACCACGGCGGCAGTTTGCCCGCCAGGCATTTTGGGAATTGCGTCATCGGCGTCGGGCTGCCATCCGCCCCTCAGGCGCAACCCGTGTGTGGACAACACCGCCTGCAGACTGGCGGACGCTGGGGTTGCAGCTGGCATGTCAGCGTTCATAGACCTTGGTCACCGGTGGCCCCGAGGCGGTCGCAGTCACGCGGGCTTCAAAAAACATGTTGCCATCAATGTCGTTGTTGACGTTGTTGTCTTCCTGGCTGAATTCAATGCTGACGCTGGCCGCTCCCGCCTGCAGCGCACGTGCGGTGGCTTCCTGGCCCGCCAGGTCCTGAGCCAGCGCAATGGCAGGCACCAGTTGCTCAAAATCTCGCGGCCCCGCATGCGTAAAGACACGAAATACCCCTTTGACGGGCTGCGACACCGTGATGTGCACGCGCTGCGAAACCTGCCCCAGAACAGCGCCCAGCGCATTGGCAACGTCAGCGTGTGATGGCATGACCAGCTGCACACCCAGACCCTGCGCCACTTTGGGGTAATAACTGGCCGCTGGCGCGCCCACGGCGACCAGCGGCACACCGGCGGCAAATTGCAGGTTGAAGACCGCTGCCGGGCCCTGGCCGGCGGTGCGGTGATGCAGGGCCATCTGGGTCAGCAGAGCCGCCATCTTGTTGGCATTGCCCTCGTTCATCTGGCCCGCATCGTTCAACCCGGCCTCGATCAGCTTCTGGCAAATGGTGTCAATAACCTTCTCCACCACCTGTCGCGACGGCGCCAGCGCATCGCCCAGCACCCACGTACCCAGGCCATACAGATGACGCATCTGGCGCGCCCAGATACGGGCGCCAAAAATGGCGGCATCCGCATTCCAGTGGTTGGACATGCCCAGCACGTGGGCGGCATCGCTGGGCGTGAACCCACTGTAGATGACCAGGCCTTTGCGTTCCAGGCGGGCCAGCGCCTTGGACAAGGCGCGGTCCTCCAGGTTGGCGCGCTCCATGTCCACCGGGCCTTTTGCCAGCCGCTCCCATGCGCGCAACTCATCGTCGGGCAACCGCGCCAATGTGGCCTCATCCGCGTGCAGACGCTGGGTGAATCGAATCTGGCTGCCATGCGGCGACTCGGTCTGCTGTCGCTCCAGAACAGCCAGCACGTGGGGATGCTCATGGGCCAGCAAACTCAAGGGCACGACCCGGCGAGGGCCGATGGCCAGGCCATCCCCACCCTGAAAACGCACTTCGCTGTCGCCCCCGAGCCCTATGGCATAGACCTTCACCGCCTCTACCATCGGGCGCCATTGGCCGATCATGGCGCCGTCAAAACTCAATTCGGGCCGGCCGTTGCGCACCACGGCAATATCGGTGGTGGTACCCCCCATGTCGGCGACGATGGCGTTTTGCAAACCGCTGAGCGCACAAGCCCCCAGCACGCTGGCCGCCGGGCCGGATAACACGGTACCCACCGGGCGCTGCAGTGCGCTGGCCACGCTGATCAGGGTGCCGTCGCCTTTGACCATCATCAGCGGCGCGTCGATCTGCCGTGCATGCAAGGTGCGTTTGACCGAGTCAATCAGCGCCTTGACATGTGAAATCATGCGCGCGTTCAGCGCCACGGTCATGGCGCGGCGCGGCGCACCCAGACTGGAGGCGAGTTCATGTCCGCAGGTTACCGGCTTGTCACACAGCTCTTCGACCCAGGCGCGAAGTTGCAGCTCATGTTCTGGGTTTCGCACACCAAAGCTGGCTGAAATCGCAAAGGCAGACACCCGAGGCGCGTGGAGAAGAATGGCCGCACGTGCGGCAGCCTCGTCCAACGGCTGTACAGGAAACCCGCCGGCATCATGTCCGCCTGCCAAAGCAACGATGGATTCATTGCCGAGCAGTTCGACCAGCCCACTGGCCTTGACTTGGGGTGGGTCATAACCTGCCAGCAACACGCAAACAGGTGACCCCTTGCCTTCAACGACGGAGTTCGTGGTGAGGGTGGTTGACAGCGACACCAACCCTACCCGAGACAGCAGATCGGAGGGAAGCTTGTCCAGAGAGGCGGCGATGCCCAAGGCCAGATCAAACCGGGTGGTCAGGCTCTTGGCGGATGCGACAATTGTTTTGCCAGCGTCCAGCAGAACCGCATCGGTGAAGGTTCCTCCGGTATCAATACCCAGGAAGTAGGTCATTGGCCTGCTTCGCACAGCCAGCGAAACAGGTAATCGGCAAAACTGCGGCGCACCGTCAACTCAAAACTGGTCGCTGCTTCCAGGCACAACACCGTAGCACCCGCCTTGGCAATATGTGTCTGGGCCAGCGCGCCCGCAGGAAATACACGGGGATGCAAATCCAGCGGACAGCCACGAGACAAAAGGTCTGCTGCGGCAGCGCCTTTCACCGTAAGAGTGGTATTGCCATCACCCACCTGCACCACGGACGTATGCTGGCCCTGCAAGGCAATCCGCAGCGCAGACTCAACCGCATCGCCCTGACTATCCTGTAATTTAAGCAGCCATTCGTTGGGGCCAAGCCACAGGAGTTGACTCTGGCCCGCAAGGCTGGCTGTATTGGGTAATGTGGGCAGCGCCAGACCTGTGACGCTCAAAACGGCCTGCGCAAAACGGGCATCGCCGGGGTCGCCCCGCAGATTCAGCATCTCCACGAAAGGCACTTCAGACAGGGCACACGGCTTGCCATCGACAGCAAGTACACGTTGCCCCAGCCGGGCAATACCCGCGAGGGGACTTTCCATCACGACTTCAGGCATGGAGGCGTTTTCCTTCCGGGTCATAAAACACTGGGCTGCACACTGTGGCGGCCACGTATCGGCCATCCACTAGTGACGCGTAAATCTTCTGGCCCATGCGCTGGGTGCCCGAGCGCACCACGGCCATCGCGATGGATCGGTTCAGCGTCGGGCTGAAATAGCTGGACGTCACGTGACCAATCATCGGCACAGGGGGTGGGCCGGCTTGCGAGTTGCCTGTCAGTTGTGTGCCCTCAGGCAACACCAGCTGGGCTTCATCAGTCATCAAACCCACCAGCTGTTTCCGGTCAGGACCTGCCGTGTGGCTGCGGGTTAGGGAGCGTCGCCCCAGGAAGTCTTTGGTCTTGGCGACCATGCCACCCATGCCCAGATCAAACGGGGTAATGGAGCCATCGGTGTCCTGCCCTACGATGATGTAGCCTTTTTCGGCACGTAAAACGTGCATGGCTTCCGTGCCGTAGGGCGTGATGTTCAGGTCAGCTCCGGCGGCCATCAGCGCCTTCCAGACATGTGCGCCGGAATTCGACGGCACATTCACCTCAAACGACATTTCGCCGGAAAAACTGATGCGCATGATGCGGGCTTTCACACCAGCCACAGTTCCGGCGCGCCAGCTCATGAATGGGAAAGCCTCGTTGGACAGGTCCACATCCGTGCAGACGCGTCCAACCACCGTACGGCTTTCTGGCCCGACCACCGCAAACGTGGACCACTGATCCGTGACAGTGGTCATGTAGACCTTCATGTCTGGCCATTCGGTTTGCGTCCAGCGCTCCAGCCAGCCCAGCACCCGTGCGGCGCCGCCAGTGGTGGTGGTCATCAGGAAATGGTCTTCGGCGATGCGTGCTGTCACGCCGTCGTCAAACACCATGCCGTTTTCGTCCAGCATCAGGCCATAGCGGCATTTGCCCACTTCCAGCTTGAGCCAGGGGTTGGTGTACACCCAATTCAGCAGTTTGGCGGCATCGGGGCCCTGGATATCAATCTTGCCCAATGTGGACGCGTCCAGCATGCCCACGCCGCTGCGCACGGCCAGCACTTCCCGGTTCACCGCCTGGTGCAGGTCTTCATTTGCTTTGGGGAAATACCAGGGCCGCTTCCATTGACCAACATCTTCAAACAAGGCGCCTGCGGCCACATGGCTCTGGTGCGGGCTGGTCTTGCGAGCGGGGTCAAACAGGTCCCCCCGCTCCAGCCCGGCAAACGTACCAAAAGTGATGGGCAGGTAATTCGGACGGAAGGTGGTCGTACCGACCTGGTCAATGGGTTTGCCCATGGCGCGCGCGGCCAGGGCCATCCCGTTGATGTTGCCCAGCTTGCCTTGATCCGTGCCAAACCCCATCGCGGTGTAGCGCTTGATGTGCTCAATCGACTCAAAGCCTTCGCGAATGGCAAGCTCAATGTCGCTGGCGCCCACATCATTCTGATAGTCCACAAAAGCTTTGGCCCGCCGAGAAACCGGCTCGCCGGTTTCGGCAATCCAGAAAACGCCTGTTGCTTCAAAAGCAGGTTCCACAACCTGGAAATCAGCTGCCACGGCCGGAAAACCGGCACGGGTAGCAGCCTGAGTGCCGGCATGACTGGCGTCTATCAGTGCCTGAGACAGCGTCCACGTTGCATTGCAGGCGCCCACATTGAACTGGTTGGGCATGACCGCACCCGGCGTGAAACACACAGCGGCATCATTCCACCTGGCTTTGCCCCCGGAGTGAGAGTAAAGATGAATGGCAGGGTTCCAGCCGCCAGCCATGCCGATGGCATCGCATACCAGGTTACGTTGTTCGCCACTGGCTTTGTCACCGACCATCTGACGGACAACAAGCCCGTTCACCGTCATGCCACCCTTGGCTTCAACGGGCACAAATCCGCGCAAAACTTCAATTCCCGCCATCTGCGCCTGCTGGACAAGCCCCCCCGCCACGGAGGTCCCTCGGCGCGTATCAACAACGGTAACATGTGCCCCCGCCTGCTTGAGAGTCAGCGCGTCTGAATAGGCGGAGTCGTTATTGGCAAGCAACGCAATACGTTGCCCAACCAGCACGCCATACATCTGGGCGTAATCTGCCATGGCGGACGACAGCATGACCCCGGGCAAATCATTGTTGCCAAAGACCATGGGGCGCTCATGTGCACCGGTTGCCAGAATGACCTGATCTGCCCGTACACGCCAGAGGCGCTCGCGGAACCCTTGCCGCTGATTGAGCGGCAAGTGATCGGTCAGCGACTCACGAACGGTCAAAAAGTTGTAGTCATGGTAGCCGAAGACAACGCCACGCCGGATGATCTTCACCTCTGGCATGGTCGCCAGCTCGGCCTCGGCAGCTCGCACCCAGTCAAGGGCTGACTGACCATTAATCGTGCCCTGCACACGGTGTGCTGAGCCTCCCAGATGAGCGCTCAACTCTGACAGGACAACCCGCGCGCCACTGCGGCCCGCAGCCAGTGCAGCGGCCAGACCTGCGACGCCACCGCCGGCAACAAATACGTCGCAATGAATGTTCTGGTGAACGTAGCGATCAGCATCTTCCACCGTCGGGGCGGCGCCCAGACCCCCGGCCTTTCGGATAAAGCGCTCATACAGCATCCAGGCCTTTGCGGGCCACATGAATGTCTTGTAATAAAACCCGGCAGGGAACAACGGCGTGAACCATCGGTTGATACTAAAAAGGTGTTTGCCAGGGGTTGGCCAGGCATTCACGCTCTCTGCATTGAGTGCACCGTACAACTCGACTTCAGGCATCTTCGCATTGGGAATGGTGTGCGCCCCGCTTTCCAGTTGCACCAGCGCCGAAGGCTCCTCCACGCCACAACTGACGACGCCACGGGGACGGTGGTATTTCCATGATCTGGCGATAACACTTTCACCCGCAGCCAGCACGGCTGAAGCCAGCGTGTCCCCTTCAAAACCAGAGAAATTTCGCCCGTTAAAGCGAAAGGCAATTTTCCGGGAGCGATCCAGTCGCCCGCCCATTCCATCAATACGTTTGCCGCTCACTCAACACCTCCGACGGACACGGGCGTGTCGGGGTTCTCACCTGGTTTGTAGACTTTCGAGAAGACATAGCTAACGGTATTGCGCTCTGCGTTGAACCAACGCCGGCAACCCTGCGAATGCAGCCATTGCTCGCGATGCAAGCCCTTGGGGTTCTTGCGCATGAACAAGTAATCACCCCACTGTTCATCAGTCAGTGTGTCGGTGTCAAGGGGACGGGCAATATGGGCTTCGCCACCACAACTGAACTCGCTTTCAGCTCGTGGACCGCACCAGGGGCAGTTAATTTTCAGCATATGGGTACTGTTAGTGAGCCACGCCGGCCGCACCATGTTCGTCAATGAGATGGCCGGATGTGAAGCGATTAATGGTGAACGCCGCATTCAACGGATGAGGTTCGTCTTGCGCCATGGTGTGGGCCATGACCCAACCTGAGCCCGGCGTCGCCTTGAAGCCTCCCGTTCCCCACCCGCAATTGAAATAGAGCCCCTTGATGTGTGTCTTGGAAATAATCGGACATGCGTCGGGCGCAACGTCAACAATGCCACCCCACTGCCGATTCATTCGAACACGTCTGAATATGGGGAACAGCTCGCAAATAGCCTGCAATGTGTGTTCAATCACGGGGAAACTGCCGCGTTGCCCATAGCCCACATAACTGTCAATGCCCGCACCAATCACCAGGTCACCTTTATCCGATTGGCTTACATAGGCGTGAATGGCATTGGACATGACGACTGTATGCAAAATCGGTTTGAGAGGCTCTGATACCAGCGCCTGCAAAGGGTGGCTTTCAAGCGGAAGACGAATACCGGCCATGTCAGCCAGCACGGTGCTGTGACCCGCCGAGACAACACCTATTTTTTTGCTTTTGATGGCCCCGCGAGTGGTTTCAATACCCACTACCTGGCCACCTTCTCGCTGGATTCCAACCACCTCGCAGTTTTGGAGGATGTCCACGCCCAGTCGATCCGCTGCGCGGGCAAATCCCCAGGCAATGGCGTCATGTCGGGCGACGCCCGCACGCGGCTGAAAGGATGCGCCCATGACCGGGTAGCGCAGTGACGCCGACGTGTTCATGATCGGCACCCTTTCCTTGATCTGTGCCGGATTCAAAACCATGCCGTCAACGCCGTTGAGCCGGTTGGCATTGACGCGTCGATTGATATCCCGCATGTCTTGCAGGGAGTGGCCTACATTCATGACGCCACGCTGGCTGAACATGGTGTTGTAGTTCAGGTCTTGCGACAAACCTTCCCACAATTGAAGCGCTTTTTCGTAGAGATGCGTCGCATCGTCCCACAGGTAGTTGGATCGCACGATGGTGGTGTTGCGCGCCGTGTTTCCACCGCCCAGCCAGCCCCGCTCCACCACCGCGATGTTGCGCATGCCATGTTCTTTGGCCAGGTAATACGCTGTTGCCAAGCCATGCCCACCGCCACCAACAATGATGGCATCGTAACTGCTCTTGGGCGTGGGGCTGCGCCACTGCTTCTGCCAGTTCTCGTGATAAGACATGGCATTGCGGGCAAGCGAAAAAATTGAAAAATGACTCACATCAGGCCCGATCTAGCTTCAACATTCAATGACGTTCACGGCCAGTCCGCCGCGACTCGTCTCTTTGTATTTTGTCATCATGTCACGCCCTGTATCCCGCATGGTTTTGATGACCTGGTCGAGTGACACGAAGTGTGTGCCGTCGCCCCGAAGAGCCATTCGCGCTGCATTCAAGGCCTTCACCGACCCCATCGCATTCCGCTCAATACAGGGGATCTGGACGCGTCCACCAACCGGGTCACAGGTCAACCCCAAGTTGTGCTCCATCCCGATCTCGGCCGCATTTTCCACCTGACCAGGGGTCCCACCCAACACTGCGGCCAGCCCGGCTGCTGCCATTGAGCAGGCGACTCCCACTTCACCCTGACAACCCACT
>Ga0116157_10001583_pt1 | contig 22699 bp, 15 predicted proteins | sample AD_UKC048_MetaG_FD_89882 | JGI IMG/M metagenome (GOLD analysis project Ga0116157, IMG submission 89882) | Active sludge microbial communities of municipal wastewater-treating anaerobic digesters from USA - AD_UKC048_MetaG | ecosystem: Engineered > Bioreactor > Anaerobic > Digestate | place: USA... | reverse complement strand
CTCAATATAGCCTTGTCACCGGTGAAAGGATTATGAGAAGACCAAGAAGGATCAACATGAGCTTATAATCAAAAAGTGTAACCCATGTCCTGTAACAAATTGTCACCTATGTGGTGTCATACACGAGCCCCCTCCGTACGAAAAGATCCTTCAGCGGCTAAGGCGTGCTAAAATCCCAGACCTCAGAAGCCACCCCGACCGCGTATGCATTCACTGCTTCAACGTACCAAATGTAGTTTTTGCCAGGCTGCAACGTGCGGGTGCTTTGAGTATCCGTCAATTCCACGAGATACCACCAAGAGCCCTCTTCCCGGTACATAAGTTGATAGCTCTCCGCGTCAACCACTGGGTTCCATTCAAACGTGACGATGTTGGAATCCGTGGTGCTCCCGTCGGAAGGGGAGAGCAAAACAGGAGCAGGCAGGATCACGCCTCCCGAACCGCTGGCGAAAGTCCTGACCTCTGAGTAAGCTTGCGAGGAACTTCCGCACTCAGTCTCAGCGCGCCAATAGTAGGTTGTGGCGGGTGCAAGGTTGTAATTGAGCTTCCAGGTAAATTCGCCACCACCTCCAAAATATCCAATGGAATATTCCACGGGCATGAAGTTGGGGTTCGCTGAAATTTCCAACCCAGCCCCGGTCACTCCCCCAGCGATTGGGACCGCAAAATTGAATGTGGGGATGAGCGTGTCCAGCTGCGCGCCTTCATCAGGAGTAAACAGGGTCGGCATGGGGCAGGGAACTGAAACTATTGGTAGGTAGACGCTATGGACTTCAACCACACCTAAGGCTGGTGCGGGTGAAGCAATAAGCAACAACAACGTTGTGGAAAATGCCAGGAAAACACGAATTGTTTTCATACGCACCGCCTCTTTTTTTGATTAATTTGGGAACTATTAGAGTATAGCAAATTGAGTGCAAAATACAAAATCCGAACAGGAAAATGTGGTTTGGTAACAAAACCGACCTGACGATTTCATTGCCTTTGTGGTTTCATTGGGAACGCCATAAGAAACATGCTTTGGAGATATGAGGCTATCCAGATCAGCCATTCCATTTACCCCACGAAGGATATTGATTCCTGAGCCCGGGTGTTGTATAGTCTATATATCCAATCCATTCATTCGTAATTTTTTTCACCAGCATGAATCAAGTGGCTTCTGCTGGGGAGGGAAGCCACGCCAGGCTGGCGCCAACGTTTCCTATTGTTCCTTCACAAACAGCATCAAGGAGGTCCATGATGAGCAAGAAACGCGTATTTCTCCTGGCAGCCATTTTCTTATTTGGGCTATTGCCATTCAATCGATCTGCCGCCGTGAACCTGTCGGCGGTAAGCCCTCAAGCTATCACCTATGCCCAATTGGATCTGGGGTACGCCCACACCTGTGCCATCACAAACGCTGGCGCAAGTGTTTGTTGGGGTTACAACGAAGAGGGCTACCGGCAGTTGGGTACCACTACGCCGGGAGAATTCTTCCCCTTCCCAATTCGCCCGCTGGGACTGACAGATAACGCTCTGAAAGTTAGCGCTGGTGACGATCATGGCTGTGTGATCAACTCCCTTGGGGAGACATGGTGTTGGGGGAGTGGTTCCTACGGACAGTTGGGGGATGGATTGGACGAGCATGACGGATTACCCGTCCATGTGGTCAACTTTGCCAATCCCTCCCTCATTTCTGCCGGTGGAAACACAACCTGCGGAGTTACCACGGCAGGACAGGCGTATTGTTGGGGTCTGGGTGGTTACGGGCAAATGGGGAATGGCACGGACACAAATGAAAATTATTCACCTGTCACGGTCACGATTGGCACCGTTTCGAAGATCTCGGTGGGTGGGGCCAGCCAGGTTTGCGCCATCACCACAGACGGGGCAGCTTTCTGTTGGGGCGCTGACACGTGGGGGCAGTTGGGGAATGGGGCGCCGCTAGCCAACAGCAACCTGCCAGTGCAAGTTACCGGGCTAGTGAACGGCACCATGGCAGATATCGCGGGTGGGGGACTGTTTACCTGTGGTCTGACAGTTGGCGGTGGTGTGAAATGCTGGGGATACAACGGGGATGGCGAGTTGGGGAACAACAGCACCACAAACAGCCCGGTGCCCGTGGATGTGAGTGGGCTGGCCAGCGGCGTCTCAGCCATTGCCGCAGGCGATTACCACGCCTGCGCGTTGTTGACAGCTGATGGGTCTGTGAAGTGTTGGGGGTATAACGGTTACGGTCAGATCGGGGACGGCACCATTGACACTAACCGGCTGGTTCCAGTTCCGGTGGTGGGGTTGAGTGCGCCAGCTGTTGCCATTTCTGGGGGAGGCAACCACACCTGCGCGGTGTTAAATGATGGCAGCATGCAATGCTGGGGCTACAATTCTGAAGGGCAGCTGGGCGTTGGGGATGATGACCCGGATATCGCGCTTACCCCGATGACGGTCGTTGATGAGATTGGTTCAGTCATGGGGACGGTCACTTACGCAGGAACACAGCCCAACTGGCACAAGATCTATGTTTCCTTGCACGAAAACCTCGTGGATCCACCATTTGCGAGTTACTGGATCTACCGCAACGATTTGTATGCCTTCGGCGGGCTCCCGGATGGGGACTTCTATATCGGAGGGTTCATGGATGTGGATGATGACGGCGGTGGACCACCCGATCCGGGCGAACCGAGCGGTTGGTACGACGGACCCGACATGGGCAGCGAGCCTGACCTGGTGAGCATCGCAGGCGGCGCAAATCTGTATGGGCTCGACTTTGAACTGTTTGACCCGGTGGTGACATTTGGTATATTTTTACCCTTGGTATTGCATTGAAAAATTTACGAGCCGAAATGAGTACCGTGCCAAGGCAACATAAGGGTGAGAAACACCCGCAAGCTCCGCCATTTGAGAATGCGATGGAAATTCAAGCTTTCCTTGAACGGCCGCTTTTGGCAAGGTTTTGCTCTTTGAACGAGGATGGCTCCATTCACGCCACACCGATCTATTATCATTATCACGGTGGGGAGTTTCTTTTTGGAACGCAGGTGAGGGCGCACAAAATCCAGAACATTCAGCGCGATCAGCACGTCACCGTGCTGATCGACACGGAGGAACCAGTGCTGCAATCCGTGTTGGTGTATGGCGAAGCTGAGCTTGATTTTGAGGATGTGCTCGAAAAGCGGGTCAGAATCCTGGAAAGATATTACGATGATCCTGCTCAAGCCAGGGCGTTCGCGGAGAGGTTGAGCAAAGCCTGGGAGACGGTCATCATTCGCGTGCGGCCCGAAAAGATGGTCACGGTTGATTACAGCAAACCTTTTTCGATTGAATAGGAGAGCGATCAGTAATAAATTTTGATTGGGATAAACAGGCAACAAAGGTAGGTTTTTAGCTGTCAGGTTGAAACCCGCAAAATTACACGGGGCAGGCCGCGGGTACTCTTCGAGCACGACGACTTGATTAATAAAGATTTCGCTCCCACCTTCGCAACACCCCCACCGTAGGGCTGGGCCTTGGGTCCAGTTGACATGCGCAATCCAGCCAATAACAGGCAGTCTTTTCGTAGGTTGGAATGAGACCGCTTCAAATCCTCTATCCCTATAACATCTCTCGCGGGCTCACTCCGACAACATCTTTGAAAAGCACGGACTTTGATCAAATGATCGGATTGTTTGAATCCTGTTATTGGCGGAGTGGTGTACTACGTACCATTCCGCCCTGCAACTATGTCCAGCTTACTGGTGGTGGTATCACGAAGCGGATCAATTAATGAAGGCTGATGTGCCTCGTTGATGGAGAATCTGGTGAAATTCACAACCTTGAAATAGATGAATTTCGGTACAACAAAAATTTCTATATGCTAGAATTCCTTAAAGGAAAAAATAGTATCTTTGATGACAGCAGATGACTTGATCAAACTTAAGACATCTACCTCCTGAAATGACTGAACAAGCAAAGGTGGAATTATGAAGGTGTTATATGTCGCTGGCAGGTGGGACCCACGCTCGCAAAATGAATACAGTGGTAATGATTTTGGAGCGTACATGGCACTGGATAAGCAACCTGATATAGAGCTGGATCTGGTCGGTCCAATGAATTTTACGCCCTTGCGGCATGAAAAGGCTGTGATGCAGCTTTATGGTAAATTTTCAAAAAAGCGCCTGATCAAGTATTCCCACTCATATATTCAAAAAAGCGCGGATATCATCAATGCCGCAATTCAGAAAACAAAGCCTGATGTCATATTCACCAAATATAGTGCGCCTTTAGTGGACGTGGATGTAAGTGTTCCCCTGGTTTATATGTGTGATTCGATAGTCCCTTTCAGCAAAGGGCTGGCAGGAGAATTTTCACGCGTGGGTTATCGTTTGATGGAGAACTGGGAAAGAAAAGTCGTCAACAAGGCCTCCAGGATCATAACCTACAGCCAGGCAAATGCTGATTTGATTGTTAAAGAGTACGGTATACCAAGCAGCAAGGTAATCGTTTTTCCGATCCCAGCTTTTGTTCCGGCGGAGAGCCTCCATGATGGTGGGATGGAACAAAAAGAGTTAGTTGCTCCCTTGAGGTTACTCTTTGTAGGGAAACGCCCATACCTGCGTGGTGTGGATATCGCGATCGAGACCGTGAATGAATTGAATGCAGCAGGGATTCCTGCAGCACTTAGAATTGTCGGTATGAAAGGTGAGGATACGACTCATACCCGGTTTATGGGCGTTTATGATAAAGAAAATCCAGAAAAACTGAAAGAATATTTCAGTAATTTTTTGTGGGCGCAACTCCTTTTGCATCCCTCACGTTTTCATGCGGCAGGAATTGTTATCAGTGAAGCAGCTGCATTTGGCGTGCCCACCATTACCAACAATGTAGGGGGATTGGCAACGACCGTTGTCCACGAACAAACCGGGCTGGTTCTCCCGGCTGGAAGTAACTCCAGTGCCTACTATGGAGCGATCAAGTCTCTCATGGAAACCCCAGAGCGATACCAATTGTTTAGAACTAATGCACAACAACGTTTTATGCGGGAACTAAATTGGGATAGTGCTGGCAAACAACTGGTCGAAATTGTTCGTGATGTAGGGAAGATTTCTTGATAGTGCTGGTTGTTTGAAGTCTGAGTGACAAAGGTTTTCTCTGACCCTTCCAGACCACTTATGAATAAGTGATTATCGTCATTTTTTAATTCCTTTTTCCGGTTGCCCAGATTCGCGCTCAGCATCCTGACCGTCATCGGACAGATGAGTGCTGGTGTCCGCAACGAAGCAGGGGAGCAGTTGTCCAAATTCGAGAAGCGAGGGTTTGAAAGTGGTGAAGACTGGAAGTCAAAAAGTTAAAAATATTGATTCAGATTACAAAAGAAGTTTATAATAGTAGATGTTACCCTAAAGACACTAATCCATTTTCAGCCAGGAGTGGACTGATTTTATAAGCCCGTCTACTGGTCGATCAAAGCCTGTCGATTTCTTCTGTTGATGGCGAACGTTCAAAACTGAGGGAGGTATCTGCATGAAAGCCAAGAATGTGGTTTTGGTCGTCCTTGCGCTCGCAGTTTTTCTTTTTGTCACCAGTGGCTGGAATAACGCTTTAGCCAAGTCCACCAATTCCCAAACCCAGGGTGCGATCCGTTACGTCCTTCCGGTTGCCAGTGGAGATTGCTCTGCCTGGACAAATCCTTGTAACTTGCAAACTGCGCTCAGCCTTTCCCAAGCTGGTGACCAGATTTGGGTTGCTGCGGGAACCTACAAACCCACCGCCGGCACCGACCGCACAATCTCCTTCAATTTGAAAGATGGTGTCGCGATTTATGGCGGCTTCCCCACGGCAGGCGGAAATTGGGCATCCCGTAATCCATCGACCCACCTCACCACCCTCAGCGGGGATATTGGCACAATCGGTCAAAACAGCGACAACAGCTATCGAGTGGTAGTCGGGAGTGGGGTTGACGCTAGTGCTATTGTGGATGGGTTCACCATTAGCGGGGGGAATGCGAATGGGTCCATTCCTTATAATTTTGGTGGTGGGATGTCCAATGAAAGTAACAGCAGCCCCACCCTGATAAACTTAATCTTTTCTGGAAATTCAGCCATTTTTTGTGGTGGGCTTGGCAACAACTCAAACAGCAATCCCACACTGACGAAGGGCATCTTTTTTGGAAATTCAGCGGAATGGGGCGGTGGAATATGCAATGCAAGCAACAGCAATCCCACGCTTGCCAATGTCACTTTCTCGGGAAATAATGCGACTTCTTCTGGCGGTGGAATGTTCAGCGAAAACAGCAGTCCCACGCTGAATAATGTCACCTTTTCTGGAAACTCGGCCTACATGGGAGGTGGAATGCTGAATTATAACAACAGCAGCCCCAACCTGACGAACGTCACATTTTCTGGGAACGCAGCTGATTATGGCGGTGGGATAGGCAACACTGGAAACAGCAGCCCTATTTTGACGAATGTCACTATTTTTGGAAATTCAGCAGATACCAATGGCGGCGGGATTTACAATTATTCTAACAGCAACCCCATACTGACTAACACAATCGTTTGGGGAAACAACACGGACCAAATCTTCAACGACACCAGCCTGCCAACGGTGACCTACAGTGATGTAATGGGTGGATACGCCGGTGAGGGCAATATCAACCAGGACCCGCTCCTGAGTCCCCTGGCGAATTATGGCGGCTTTACAATGACGCATGCCCTGGGTAGCGAGAGCCCTGCTATTGACGCCGGTGATCCAGGCAATTGTCCCACAACAGACCAGCGTAATTATGTACGTCCTGTTGATGGGGATGGTGTGGACGGTCCGCGTTGTGATATGGGTGCGTATGAGTATGGGGCTACCGAACCAGGATTTCCACTTTACTTACCGATGATCCTGAGGTAGTGTTTTTTGCTTCAAAGTAGGGATGGGCCTTGTGCCCATCCGCAATAATAACCGGAGACCAGTCGGTCAACGACCTCGCGCGGACTGTGCCCGCAACGAAGTGGAGGGTGTCCGGACACCGGCGAGATCCCAGGGTAGGGGCACGGCAGTGCAAAGCCTCCCCCTGCGGGACGCCGTGCCCGCCTTGGGTAAATAAATCGTTGTTTGTCGAGTTAGCAGGGTGGGGGCAAGTACTGCCCGCTTCACATCCAGAGTTATTATCCCCATATAGGTAGAGGTAACAGAAGAAAATACCGAGCATTGTACAAAAGCTGTACATATTTTTGCGTGTTTATTTAAGGCAGGATATATTCAACACACGACCCCCTTGCTTGTCAAGAAGTCTAGAGCTTGCATTGATTTTCCGCAAGATTCAAAACAAGGGAGATATCTTAATGAAGATCAAATATGCAGTTTTAATCACCCTCATTATCACAGCAATTCTATTTCTAAATAGTGGTTGGACCAGCACTTCAGCTTCTTCCGCCCAGTCTCAAATCCAAGGCAGTATTTTATACGTCAAACCAGCTGGAACAGGAGTCACCTGCTCTTCCTGGGCAGACCCTTGCGAGCTAAATCCCGCTCTTTACTGGGCGGAACCTGGTGATCAGATTTGGGTTGCAGCGGGCACTTACAAGCCTGATCCGACTGGTGAGATTGATAGGTATCTCTCCTTTCAGCTAAAGAATGGAGTTGCAGTTTATGGTGGTTTTCCAGATAGTGGCGATCCGACCTGGGAGCAGCGCGATTGGGAAGCCAATGAAACGATTCTAAGTGGTGATATTGGGATTGAAGGCGATAATTCCGACAACAGCTATCACGTGGTCACAGGCCGCATAGTGGATGCCACCGCGATTCTGGACGGATTTACCATCACTGCCGGTAATGCTGACGCAGGATCCACACCTGATCTTTTGGGTGGCGGGATATACAACTACGATTCCAGCGGACCCACACTTTCGAATCTAATCTTCAGTAATAATTCCGCTACGTCTGGCGGAGCCATGTACAACTGGTTAAGCAGCCCTAATTTAACTAATGTTACTTTCTCCGGCAACTCTGCGACTGTCTGCGGTGGTGGAATGTTCAATAATCAAAGCAGTCCCAGCCTTACGGATGTGACTTTCAGCGGCAACACAGCACCATGTGGCGGGGGCATTACAAACTACATCAACAGTCAATCAACTCTGACCAATGTAACCTTTGTAAGTAATTCGGCATTCCAAGGCGGAGCGATATACAACGACAATTCCAATCCCACTATGACCAGCGTGACCCTCACTGGCAACTCAGCCCAAAGTGGAGGCGGCATGTTCAACTTATACAGCAATCCCTCACTGGGTAGTGTTATATTTAGCGCAAACTCGGCGACAATTCGAGGCGGGGCTATTTACAATGACGATAGCAGTCCGCTACTCACCAACGTGACTTTTGCTGGAAATACTGCTATAACTTCTGGCGGAGCTATGTTCAATGAGGATAGCTTTCCCGTCCTAAACAATGTCCTCTTTAGCAACAATACAGCCACCGGAGATTTTGGATCAGGCGGTGGGATGTCGAATTCCTATAGCAGCCCGACCCTGACCAATGTCACCTTCAGCGGCAATTCTGCCGTTTACTACGGCGGTGGGATGGTTAATGATGACAGTAGCCCCACTATGACTAATATCACCTTTATAGGGAATTCAGCCGGTAATGGCGGTGGAATGGCCAATTTGTTTTCCAGCACCAAGCCGGTGGTGACAAGTTCAATCCTCTGGGGCAACACACCCGACCAAATTTTCAATCAGCCTCTCAGCACTGTAACAATCACGTATAGTGACATCCAGGGTGGCTGGGCTGGCATTGGTAACATCAACGCGGATCCGCTTTTGGGTCCCCTGGCAGATAATGGTGGATTTACCCTCACCCATGCCTTGGGTGCGGGCAGCCCTGCCATTGATGCTGGCGATCCAACAAACTGCCCCGCAACCGATCAACGCGGCTTCCCCCGCCCGATCGATGGGGATGGGGTCGATGGACCTCGTTGTGATATGGGAGCTTATGAGTATGAAGTCGTCATGCAAATTGATTTTCCAATCTACTTGCCGATGATTGTGAGGTAGTTGTTCTTTGTGAGCCGGAGATCATGTCTCCCGTCCCCGCGGAGCGGAGTGTTTGCGCGTAGGTCAGGTTCTTCATCTGAACCTGACATCGCAAATGCTGGCAAACAAAGCCTTCAGCAAAGGTAGGTTTTAGACGTCAGGTTGAACTGCGCATACTCTGCGAGCACTCTGACCTGACCAACAAAGACTCCCAGTCACGACTTCCACCGTTGGGATGAGCCTTGTGCCCATCCGCAATAATAACCGGAGACCTGGCGGTCAAATCCCGCGCTCGGTCCCACGGGGAGGCTGCGCACTGAGGACGCCGGCGAGAACATCAGTTTTTGGTAGCGGCACGGCATGCCGTGCCTGCCGAGACAACCTGGGTTCGTAACCCTGAGGCAATGAAGGAGACCTGACGGTCAGATGTTGCGGGCACAGGCGGCGAGATCTGAGAAATGTGGAACAGGCATCCCGAAGGGGCCGCTTTGGACAATTCATTCCCTACGATGGTTTTTTCATTACCCGTAACGCATTCATCCCTGCAACTTTTCCGCGTTTCAGCTTGCATATTCTTCAAATCCCCCTCATTTCCCTCAAATTCATTCCTCACGAATGATAAGTTGGTGTTAAAATGAATTTGTCACCAATTTGCGTCAATCACATAGGAGGGTTTTGCGATGAAGACTCTAAAATCCCTGATCTTTTGCCTGGTCTTTCTATTCGGCATGCATTCCAACGCTCTGGCTACACCAAATTCTCAAGCGACACTCGAAATCCTCTATGTCAAGGAAAGCGCCACAGGCGATTGCTCATCCTGGGCAAATGCCTGCGACCTGCAGACTGCCCTGACCAATGCCGGCTACGATGACGAGATCTGGGTGGCAGCAGGAACGTACAAACCAACTGTAGATACGGATCAGAACGCTTCCTTCCAACTCAAACCTGGCGTTGCTATCTATGGCGGCTTTCCCGATACTGGCGACCCTACCTGGGCAGACCGGGATTGGGTGGGCAACCCCACCATCCTGAGCGGTGACCTGGCAGGAAACGATGGGGCTGATTTTGAAAATTATGAAGAGAACAGTATCCACGTGGTGACTGCAAGACAAGTATTCGCAACGCCTGTGTTGGATGGCTTTACTATCAGCGGAGCCAGTGGTGGCGGCATGTACAACGAGGAAAGCAGTCCCACACTGACTCATATGACCTTCAGCAATAACCAAGGCGGCGGGATGGCCAATTGGTTTAACAGCAACCCGATCCTGACCGATGTGACCTTCAGCACCAACACGGCAAGCTCTTATGGCGGCGGGATGTTTAACAGGTACAGCAGCCCGATCCTGACCGATGTGACCTTCAGCAACAACACTGCAGCAAGTGGAGGTGGGATGTATAACCACTCGTTTAGCAGCCCCACCCTGACCGATGTGACCTTCAGCAACAACTCGGCCACCTCAGATGGTGGCGGGATGTATACCTCCACACAAAGCCACCCTATCCTGACCAATGTGACTTTTGACGGAAACCAGGCAACCCAAAATGGCGGCGGGATGTATATCGATAATGGAGGAAGTTCCGTTACTGTCAGCAGTCCCACCCTGAGCGATGTAACCTTCAGTAATAACACTGCAAGTCAAGGCGGCGGGATTTACAACCTTGGCTGCATTGCCAGTCTGTTCAATGTGACCTTCAGCAGCAACTCAGCCACCTTAAGCGGCGGTGGGATGCATAACGATGGTGGAAGCCCCAGCCTGACCAATATACTCTTCAACGGTAACACTGCAGGGGAAGGCGGTGGGATGGTTAACATAAACGGCAGCAACCCCTACCTGAGCCATGTAGACTTCAGCGCGAACATGGCGACTGCTGATCTGGGTCGTGGCGGCGGGATGTCCAACACAAACAGCAGCCCTATCCTGAGTGAGGTGACCTTCAGCAGTAACACTGCATACAATGCCGGCGGGATGTCCAACACAAACAGCAGCCCTTCCCTGACCAAGGTGACTTTCAACAATAACACGGGAACTCATTTAGGCGGTGGAATGTCCAACGAGACCAACAGCAGCCCTTCCCTGACCGATGTGACCTTCAGCGTTAATGTGTCAAGCGATGGCGGCGGGATGTTTAACTTCAGCGAAAGCAACCCCACCCTGACCCATGTGACCTTCAGTGGGAATTCATCTAACTTAAGAGGCGGTGGGATGCTCAACTATACAAGCAGCCCCACCTTGAGTAACGTAACCTTCAGCAGTAACACGGCAGGGTCTCTGGGCGGCGGGATGGCCAACCTGTATAGCAGTCCCACATTGACCAATGTGACCTTCAGCGGGAACACGGCAACCACTAATGGCGGCGGGATATCCAACGAGAATAACAGCAGCCCCACAGTGACCAATTCGATTTTTTGGGGGAATTCCCCTGCCGAACAGATTTACAATCTTTCCGGCACACCAACGGTCACTTACAGCGTTGTCCAGGGCGATCCAGTGTATCCTGGTGCAGGCAATACGAATTCCGATCCGCTTTTGGGACCCCTTGCGGATAACGGCGGTTTCACCTTAACCCACGCGCTCGGAGAAGGCAGCCCTGCGATCGACACTGGCGATCCGAACAACTGCCCCGCAACCGACCAGCGCGGCTTTCCCCGCCCGATCGATGGGGATGGAAATGGAACTGCAAGCTGTGATATCGGCGCCTATGAATACGGCTCGAGCCTTAGCCCTGCGTATTTGCTTTATGTCAGGACCACCGGAACCCCGGATAACTCATGTTCCACCTGGTCTGACGCTTGCGATCTGCAGACTGCCTTAGCCTTTTTTGCTCCAGAGTATGAGATCTGGGTGGCGGAGGGGACCCACACACCAACCACTGGTACGGAGCGAACAGCCACCTTCCAGCTAAAAACTGGCGTTGCTATCTATGGCGGCTTTCCGGATGTTGGCGAGCCGACCTGGGAAGATCGGGATTGGGTTGGCAACCCCACCATCCTGAGCGGTGACCTGGCAGGAAACGATGGGGCGGATTTTGCAAATTACGAGGAGAATAGTTACCACGTGCTGATGGCAAGCGGTATGGACGCAACGGCTGTGTTGGATGGGTTTACCATCAGCGGCGGCTATGCCAAAAGCGAAATCGAACGGGATTTTTGTGGCGGCGGCATGTACAACGAGTTTAGCAGTCCCACCCTGACTCATCTGACTTTTAGTAACAACTGGGCTGATAGGATGAGTAGTGGCGTCGGCGCATTTGGCGGTGGAATGTACAATCGGCTCAGCAGCCCCATCCTGACCGATGTGATTTTCGACAACAACAAGGCTGGACCTCTTGGACAAAATTACGGCGGCGGAATGTACAACTGGGTCAGCAGCCCGATCCTGACCGACGTGACCTTCAACAATAACACTGCACTTTATGGCGGTGGGATGTATAACAGAGACAGCAACCCTATCCTGACCAATGTGACCTTCAGCAGCAGCACAGCACAAGCTGGCGGCGGGATGTCCAATTGGTTTAACAGCAACCCGATCCTGACCGATGTGACCTTCAGCGAGAACATCTCATCCATAGGTGGTGGGATGTTTAATAGATACAGCAGCCCGATCCTGACCGATGTGAGCTTCAGTACCAACACGGCAAGCTCTTCTGGCGGCGGGATGCAAAACGAGGGCAGCAGCCCCAGCATGACCAATGTGAGTTTTAGCGGTAATACGGCAGATAGCACAGAATCTACAGGCGGCGGGATGTACAACCAGAACAGCAGCCCCAGACTGACCGATGTGACCTTTAGCAGGAACTCTGCAGTTGACGGCGGCGGCATGTACAACGAATCACATAGCAGCCCCACCCTGACACGTGTGACCTTCGACAGGAACTCTGCAACTGACGGCGGCGGAATGTACAACTATGGCAGCAACCCCACCCTGACCGATGTGACTTTCAACAGGAACACTGCAACAACTGGTGGCGGAGGGATGTATAGCGAGTCCACCGATCTCACTCAAAATATAAGCAATCCAAGGCTGACCAATGTAACCTTTAGCAGCAACTTGGCACTAAACTGCGCAGGGATTTACAATGGCACCAAAAACAACCCCATCCTGACCAATTTGACCTTCAGCGAGAACACGGCAACCAATTATGGTGGCGGGATGTGCAATTCTGCTAACAGCAGCCCAACTCTGACCCATGTGACTTTCATCGATAACGAGGCATCGGAAGCCAATGCGATGCGAAACGACGCAAATAGCAACGTCACGGTGACTAATTCGATCTTCTGGGGTTTTGATAACGACCAGATCAATGGACCAGCCACAGTCAGCTACAGTGTCATCAAGGGCGGGTTTGAAGGTGATGGAAACCTCAGCGATGATCCGCTTCTGGGTCCCTTGGCCGATAATGGCGGCTTCACCTTAACCCACGCCTTGGGGGAGGGCAGCCCTACGATTGACGCCGGAAGCCCTGATTTTTGCCCTGCCACTGACCAGCGCGGCTTACCCCGCCCGGCTGATGGGGATGGGGATGGGATTGCCGTCTGCGATATGGGCGCGTATGAATATGGGGCTGCCGAACCAGGATTCCCAGTTTACTTACCGATGATCCTGAGGCAGTGATTTTTGCTTCAAAGTAGGGATGGGCCTTGTGCCCATCCGCAATAATAACCGGAGACCTGGCTGTCAAATCCCGTGCGCGGTCCCACGGGGAGGCTGCGCACTGAAGGCACCGGCGCGATCGGGTTACTTTCGAGCCCGCGACCCCCACTGTAGGGATGGGCCTCTGGTCCATCCGTGATTGTAACCGGAGACCTGGCGGTCAAATCCTGCGCGATCCTGAGAACAGCACAAATATTTCGACGTAGGGGCGAAGCATTCTATATGGTTGGTCTGGATTTGGAATTTCTTATAAATCGAAATGCTTCGCCCTGCCAATGATCTCACCGACGGTCATAGGAAAAAGATCTGTTGGAGGAACACGGCTTTGGCTTGCCAAACCCCTGCAACGAATGCTGCCAAAGGCCATGCTTCAACAATGTGCCGACTTAACATCCTTGGACTCTCACCACCCCCGTGGCGGATGATATAATGATTCAACTACATTTAACTGAGGTAATAATGGCTGAATTCATCACCATCGCACAAATCGACGCGGCGACAGACGCCGTCAGGGCGCGCATCCACACCCAGCCCCGAATCGCTCTCATCCTTGGCTCCGGTCTGGGAGAGCTGGCTGATTCTGTCGAAAACCCCACCATCATCCCCACCCGCGAGATCCCCCACTGGCCGGTTTCCACCGTCCCCGGGCACAAAGGCCGGCTGATCATCGGGCAACTCGAGGGCAAAGAGGTACTCGTGCTGCAGGGGCGAACCCACTACTACGAAGGGCACAATATCTCGCAAATCGGGCTCCCCATCCGCGTGATGCAGCGCCTGGGCATCAAAACCCTGATCCTGACCAACGCTTCCGGCGGGTTGAAAGACGATTTTCACCCCGGCGACCTGATGCTGATCAAGGACCATCTCGCGCTTTTGCCGATGGCTGGCGAGAACCCCCTGAGAGGCCCCAACCTGGACGAATTCGGTCCGCGTTTCCCCGATATGAGCGCCATCTATAACCCCGAACTAATCCAGCTCGCGGAAGAAGCCGGCGCTGAGCTCGGACTGAAACTCAAAAAGGGCGTGTATGTCTGCCTTTCCGGGCCTTCTTTTGAGACCCCCGCGGACTGCCGCTTCCTGAAGATGGTCGGCGTCGACGCCGTCGGCATGTCCACTGTCCCCGAAGCGATCGTTGCCAAGCACGGCGGGATGGACATCCTGGGTGTTGCCACCATTACCAACAAGATCGACCCGGACGGCACAAACAAAGCCACTCACGAAGAGGTGCTTGAGGTCGGCGACAAGATCGCCCCGAACCTGATGAGCCTGCTTAGGGGTGTTTTGCGACGCCTCTAAGAATTTTTAGCTGACAATATGGAATACGTTATCAAATTCCTGGCGGATTTTGAGGTCCCGATCTATCTGATACTTGGGATCGTGGCCGTGGTGTACCTGCGGCGGATCGTGATCTCGCTCGAGGAGAAGCGCACCGCCATCTTTGGGCTGGAACGCGAAGCCGCGCAGCGCAAAGTGACCGCCGCTGCCTCGATCCTGATCCTGGTTGGGCTGCTGACCGTGATGGAGTTTGTTGTCGCGACTTTTTTGGCTGGGGAGCTCTCGCAGGGGGCGACCTATGCCACCCCGACGATCGAGGTGCTTACCACCCCCACCACCACCCTGCCTGGACCTGTTCCAACTGACGCAACGCCGACACCCACCACCTATCCGCAGGCGCAAATTGAGGGGATTGATTCTCAATGCGTCAATGACATCCTCGAGATCGAAAGCCCGGTGCACGACGGCGAAGTGAGCGGCGTGGTCGAGATCACTGGCTCGGTCAACACGCCTTCCCTGGGCTCTTACCGCTATGATTTTTCGACGATGGGTGAGCCAAACTGGCAGACGATTGCCGCCGGCAGTGGCGTTCGCATTGATGAAAACCTCGGCAGCTGGTTCACCAGCGACCTGGCTCCCGGACCTTACATGCTGCGCCTGGTAGCGCTGGATAATGACGGTAGCGAAACATCAACCTGTGTTATTGTTGTCAATGTCACGGCAGATGAATAAGAGGAAACGATGGCAAAACTGAAAATTCTGATGGCAACCCGCACGCACATGGAAAAAATGATGGCGATGGATCATCGCGTCAACACGGTATATTCCTACCGCTTGCAAACCAGCCAGGACCCCTTGGGATGGGGGTTGACCTTCCAACGGGTGAAACTGCCACGGGAAGTCACCCTCAAATATCCGCGCGACGAGAATTCGCTGCTGCGTTCCTGGGCGGATGCTGACCTGATCTATGCCGGCATGCTGGATGATCTTTTGGTTGCATATGTCACGCTTGAAGCCAAGACCCTGCCCAAGACCGCGCGCATCTGCGACCTGGTGGTCACGCCGGAAGTGCGCCTGAATGGGGTTGCCACCACGATGCTAGCCGCCTGCGAAGACTGGGCAGTCAAGAAAAAACTGGACCGGATGTTGATCGAAATCCCAATGCGCAACTTCCCGGGGATCAGCCTGGCGCGCAAGTGTGGCTATGAACAATGCGGGTTCCTGGACCAGTACTTCCCCAATTCCGATCCGGCCTTGTTCTTTGAAAAGAGGCTTGGGAGTTAACGGTTTGTGATTATTCCTTTCGCGCTTGACCTGACCGGCATTTTTGAAACGGTCTACCAGATCCTGGCTGCCGGCGTGGCTATCACGGCGGTGGCTTTGATGATGTATGCCACCAGCTTCAATATTCGAGACCGGCTGGTGCAGACATACATCCTGCTGCTGGTTTGCGTCACGCTGATCTACGCGGGCGAAGCCATGGCAAGCGTCTCAAACACGCCGACCTATGTGGAATTTCTGCTGCAGATGAAGTGGGTTGGGTTGGTGATGCTGCCGGCTGTCTACCTGCATTTTTCGGATGCATTGCTCACCCTGACAGGTCGCCCAAGCCGCGGCAGACGCCGGACTGTGGTGTTGGTCATTTACATTCTCTCGGTTGTGATGGCGATCCTGATTATTTTTGGCATCACGGTTGGCGGGCTTGCCCCCGAGCGTGCGCCCGGACCTTACCTGGAACGCAGCCTGGTCACATTCTTTTTTGGCGTCTTTTACATCATTGTGATGTCGATGGTCAGTTATAACCTGATCAGGGTCGTGCTTCGAAGTGCCACCCGCACCAGTCAGCGCCGCTTGTTTTATCTTTCGGCTGGCGCGGCTGCCCCAGCCCTCACGAGCATCCTGTTCCTTTTCCACGGCAACCTGACCCTGGCGACCCATCCGGACTTTTTCTGGCTGCTTTCGATCGTTGGATCCTTCGTTACTGGCTTTTTCCTGATCGTGATGGCTTACGTGGTCTCGTTCTTTGGGCTCAACTGGACAGACCGTGCCATCAAGAGCCGGCTTTTACGTTGGATGCTGCGGGGTCCGTTGGTGGCGGCGATCGTGCTCGCGATGACCACCATCGTGCGGCGCTTTGGCGAATCGCAGGGCGTTCCGAACTTCTTCCTTGTACCGGTGGTGATGGTCGCGGTAATTCTCTTGCTTGAGTATGCCATCACACTGGCTTCGCCTTACCTCGAGAAGGTCTTTTTCTGGGGAGAGGACAAGGCTGATCTGGAAGTGATCCAGTCCCTGCAAGACCGCATGCTAACGAACAAAGACCTGGATCAATTCCTGGAGATGGTCAGCGCCTCCATCTGCGACCGGCTGCAAGTGAAGGTAGGATTTATTGCGGTTTTGGAAGGCGGCAAGATCGATCGGGTCATTCAGACCGGTGATAAGAAAACGCTCACATCCATCAACCTGGATGACAGCATGCTGCAAGAGATTGACAATCCGGTGGATGAAGAGAGCGACTTTCAGTCGTTGGGGGAGTTGAATGTGGTCCGGTTGGAACACGCCAACGGCAACGGCAACAAAGCTCTGCTTGGCGTTTGCGGCTTCCTCAAATATGATCCGGAAGTGGTGGAGGAAGAAGACCTTAAGGCAGTACATCTGTTGATCGATCGCGCTACCATCGCGCTCAAAGACCGGGCTTATCAACAGCAGGTGCTGCGATCCATCACCAGCCTGCAGCTTGAGGTCGACTACATTCAGGATTTGCGTGCCAGCGCCAGTTACAACCAGCAGCGCATCTACAACGCCGAAAGCCGCAGCGTGCCGGACGAATTGACCGATTGGGTCAAGGATGCTCTTACACATTATTGGGGTGGTCCAAAACTGACCAATAATCCGCTGATGAACTTCAAAGTGGTTGAGACTGCCAGCGAAGTGAACGAAGGCAATCGGGTGAATGCGTTGCGCAGTATCATCAAGGAAGCTATTGAGAAAATCCGGCCTGAAGGTGAACGAAAGTTTACCAGCGACTGGCTGCTTTACAACATCCTCGATCTGAAATTCTTGCAGGGAAAGAAAGTGCGTGAGGTTGCTCGTAAGTTGTCGGTCTCCGAAGCCGACCTTTACCGCAAACAGAAAGTCGCGCTCGAGAGTGTTGCCCATGTGATTGCGGACATGGAACTGGATGGGGCAGATTCTCCCTCCGGGCAAACGAGCGAAACCAAACCTTCCGAAACCACCCCAAACGCGTAATTGGCACGAATGGTGCAATGTTATCTTCTGAATATTTTTTCAGCATAACATGCTGCATGAACGGAGAAAACCTGTGAGCCAAACTGCCAACAAGAGCCGCTCGAACGATTCAGCAAAGATGAAACAAGCCGCAGAAGCCGCTGCCCAAAAGGCTGAAGCCCAGGCGCAAGCCAACAAAGCCAGACTGATCAGGGTTGGGTGGGATTTTGCTGGTTTGGTCCTGTTGGTCTTGGGAGCCCTTTTAATTCTGGCTGTGCTGGGAATTACCCACGGACGCTTTGTGGATGGCGGAGCTGCAATGCTGCGGCGCTGGTTCGGTTATGGTCGTTTTTTTGTCGCGGCAGCTATTTTTGCCGCAGGCTGGCTGCTTTTGCTTTGGAGAAAAAAACAGGCCAGGCAAGTGAACATCCTGCGCGTTATCGTGGTTGAAATTGCCTTTTTCTTGTTGTTGGGTGCTCTTTCAGCATTTTTCAAGGATACTGTCACCAGTGTAAATGCTGGCACGAGCGCAGGTGGCATCAGCGGCTATGGGATTGCATTTCCCCTCATCAGCCTGATCAAACGCATTCCAACTGCGATCCTTTTGCTCGTTCTTGCGTTGATTGCCCTTCTATTTGGTTTTGACCTGGTAAGGAGGTTGGATCGATGGGCGAGAGTGAGGCTGGGAGAGCCTGCCCAAACGCTACAGCAGCTGCCAGTCATCCAGGAAATCAGGCCCTCCGTTTCCGCGGTCAAACCGCAACCTGCGCCTACAGAGCAGAAACCTGTTCGCAAACCTTTAGGGCAGGCACAACTGCCACTGCAATACCGGAAAAACTATGCGGAGATGGAAGAGGATGAGGTTCAGAAGCCCACCAAATACCACCGCCCGGAGGGTTTGCCGCCTCTGACCTTGCTCGAGAATGAAAAATCGGTTGCCACCAACCAGGCTACCATCAACATGAACGCTGGTCTGTTGGAGAAGACCCTGACCGAGTTTGGCGTGCCTGCCAAAGTGGTCGGCTACCGGGTGGGTCCGACCGTGACCCAGTACGCGGTTGAACCGGGCTACATTGAGCGGTTTGGTCAGGACGATAAACAAAAAGTCCGCATTTCCAAAATTTCAGGTCTTTCCAAGGACCTGGCTCTGGCACTGAAGGCAGAACGTTTGCGCATTGTGGCTCCTGTGCCCGGAAAATCCTATGTGGGGGTGGAAGTGCCAAACACGGAGCACATGCTGGTGCGCCTGCGTCCGCTGCTCGAATCCGAAGAATTCGCTCTCATCAATTCGCCGCTCGCGATCCCGCTAGGCAGGGGAGTTTCTGGCGAACCGGTTGTCTCGGATCTCTCCACCATGCCTCACCTGCTCATCGCTGGCACGACCAACTCAGGCAAGTCCATCTGCATCGCTGCGATTACCATGTCCTTGGTACTCAATAACCATCCAGATGATCTGAAACTGGTAATGATCGACCCAAAACGCGTGGAGCTGAAGCGCTTCAGCGGCTTACCACACCTTTATGGTGAAGTTGAGACAGAAGTCGAACGCATCATGGGCGTGTTGCGATGGGCGACCACAGAAATGGAAAACCGCTATCGCCTGCTTGAAACTACTCGCGCGCGTAACCTTGACTCGTTCAATGACAAGATGGTGAAGGCGGGCAAACCGAAATTGCCTCGTATTGTGATTCTGATTGACGAGTTAGCCGACCTGATGCTCAACTCGGCCGAACAGACCCAGGACTTAATCGTGCGACTGGCTCAGAAAGCCCGCGCCATTGGTATTCATCTTGTGGTTGCTACCCAACGGCCGAGCGTGGATGTGGTCACGGGCGTAATCAAGGCGAACTTCCCGACCCGGATTGCCTTCACAGTGGCATCGCAGGTGGATTCGAGGGTTGTTATCGATAAACCCGGTGCCGAAACGCTGCTTGGCAAGGGAGACATGCTGTTTGTCCATCCTGAAACTGGCATTCAAAGGTCTCAAAGTGCGATGATCACGGACACGGAGATCCGGTCTGTGATCAAATGGTGGTCTGAAAACACCGATCCCAGGCACAAACAGCAGCTTGATCTGCCTGTGCCCGAACCAACAAAACCGACCACTGCTCAGGCTGCTAAGGCACCGGCAAGTGAACCGGCTGAGGAAGAAGCTCCCTGGGAAGAGGTCATTCAAGACAATCAACCTGAGGACAGCGACGAAACCCTCATCAACCAGGCGATCGATCTGGTACGCCGCAGTCGGCGGGCGAGCGCTTCGTATCTGCAGCGCCACATGCGCCTGGGATACCCCCGGGCTGCCTGGCTGATCGACCAGCTTGAAGCACGCGGGGTGCTAGGTCACGCCCAAAGTGGTGGAAAAGACCGCGAAATATTGCTGGACCCACCTGAACCTGAAGAGGAAGAAGAATAAATGAGCAAAACCAAGTTCGATTTTGAGGGTTTCCTGCGGAAAACCTTCCAAGTGCCCCTTGACGCAATTGCTGGTTTCCTTTTGAGACTGGGAATTACAGCCAACTTCATCACGCTGTTTGGCTTGGTGGGCAATGTTGTAGCGGCATACCTGATCGCTCGCGGGCAACTGCTGGCTGGCGGATTGGTGGCAGCGTTTATGGCACCTCTGGATGCCCTGGATGGAGCGCTGGCACGTAAGACGGGAGTGGTGGGCAAGTTTGGCGCCTTCCTCGATTCGGTGGTTGACCGTTATGATGAAATGATCCTCCTGGCTGGTGTGCTTTACCATTTTCAGACCCAAGCTTATACATTGGGCGTAATGCTCACCTATGCCGCGCTATGCGGCTCGGTACTTGTTTCGTACACCCGGGCGAGGGCAGAAGGGCTTGGTTTCTCGGGAAAAGCCGGCATTTTCAGCCGAATCGAACGCTCGATCGTCCTGATACTGGGACTTGTGTTTAATCAATTGCTCATTTCCGTTGGTATAATTGCTATTCTGGCAAATGTAACCGCGCTTCAGCGAATTTTCTTCGTCTGGAAGCAATCAAAGCAAGCTTAACTCTCAGCGGTTGCAGAAAGGAAATTTCATGCCTCAAGGTTTCAATATCGGTCCATTAACGATTCGTTTTTATGCCATCATTATCATTACCGGTGCCATTCTTGGCTCATGGTTGGCCGCAAGGCTAGCAAAGCGGGCAGGTCGAAATCCTGAAGTTATCCTGGACATCCTGCCCTGGCTGCTGATTGGCGGTATCATAGGCGCACGCCTCTGGCATGTGTTTACCCCTTCGGCATCAAACCAGGCGATGGGTATCACCACCGAAAACTACCTGCGTAATCCGATCGAGATCCTCAAAATCTGGAAAGGCGGGCTCGGCATCCCTGGTGGTGTGATTGGTGGAGCACTGACCCTCATCATTTACTGCAAGGCTAAAAAGCTCAACTTCCTTGAGTGGGCAGACTATATCGCTCCAGGTCTTCTGATTGGGCAGGCAGTTGGGAGGTGGGGCAACTTCGTCAACCAGGAAGTTTATGGTGGTCCTTCAAACCTCCCCTGGGCAATCACAATCGACCCGGCTTACCGTATGCCTGGCTTCGAACAAGTAGCCAAGTATCATCCATTATTCCTTTATGAGAGCCTTTTGAATCTGCTTGCAGCCGGATTGCTAGTTTTGATCAATCGCAAGTGGCGCAAGAAGCTCTTCACTGGCGATTTGTTCTTGCTTTATTTGGTACTTTACCCGACCATTCGCTTCTTCCTTGAATTCCTGCGCCTGGATCCTTCACCAGTGGCTGGTATCAACATCAATCAGACATCCATGTTGGTGGTGTTGATCATAGCTGTTCTCCTGCTGATTTTGCGTCACACGGTGTGGGCAAAGCATTTGGAGACAAAGGAACAGAAGTTGGCTGAGGAATTAGCCGTTGAAATCGAAACTGCAAAACTTGTTTCGTCTGAGGTTGAAGTCGAAGCTGAAAGTATTGAAGACACAGTGGAAGAAGTCGAACAGAATCTCGAAAACGCTTTGGAAGAGACTGAAGAGGCGGCACCTGAGGTCGACCTGGCGGTTGAAGAGATTACACCTGAAGAAGACTTCCTGCCTGAGGCTGATCCAAAACTTGAGGATGACATTTCATCTTATCCGAACGACTAATCCGAGCAATGTATTAAAGAAAACGGATGGTTTTGCCATCCGTTTTTTGGTTGTGTGGAGTCTTCAAGAGTAGGGTGGGTAGGCGTCAAAAAACATTCACAGGACTCCTAATTGGCTAAAGCATACCCACCGTAAAAACCGCAGAGGGTGCTGTTCTTTTTGAAAAGATGATGAACGGATGGGCTCAAGCTCATCCGTTTTTTTCGATTCTGTAGTAGGGAAGGGGCCCTGCCCTAGTAGCGAAGCGGATAGGGTGTCCCCTTACGCAAAACGGGCAATCTTCCATTCGTAGAGAAGGGCTCGACCCCTTCCACAAGTAAAAAAGCGGAACGACGCAAGTGTATGGTATCAGGAGATAGGTAACAGAATGTGACAGGACATAGGTAACACATTTAGCTGATAATCATGGCAAAAAGCGTGAGTGAAGGAGCTAACATGCCATGGCAAGAGAGGCAGG
>Ga0116157_10001580_pt1 | contig 22727 bp, 24 predicted proteins | sample AD_UKC048_MetaG_FD_89882 | JGI IMG/M metagenome (GOLD analysis project Ga0116157, IMG submission 89882) | Active sludge microbial communities of municipal wastewater-treating anaerobic digesters from USA - AD_UKC048_MetaG | ecosystem: Engineered > Bioreactor > Anaerobic > Digestate | place: USA... | reverse complement strand
TGGGTACGGGGAAACCATGTTGCATGTCAGTGCCGGTCTGACCTGGGCTAAAGCGGTTATCCTGGCTGAACGGGTCGGAGGGTATATTTTGCTGGATATATTTATTATTTTAAACCTGATGATGTTCGGCATCGCGCTTGTGGATGCGGGGAAGCGTCCTTGGACGGAAACAGACACATTTTTATTGATTCATGCGTCGGTGTTGATGTTTTTCAGCGTTTTTGCCATTGCCGGCTGGCCGGAAGCGAAACTGAAAACCACGTCTTTGGAAGTTTTTCAACGGCTTTTTTTACACGCTTCTCCGGCCGTGCTATTATTCTGCGTGAGCCGTTTTTATCCGTCCGCGGCGCGGAACGCCGGATGACAGGGTTTGTTCGGGGCGCTGTTTTCAAACGGTGATAACAATCACAACATCCCTGGGGAGGAATCCTTTTTCATGATTTTTAAAGAGGCGTTGTCTCATATCGCGGATGAACAATCTTTCAAAGCGTTTCTAAAAGGCGTGTCTTTTTGGACGCTGTTTATCAGCGCCCCGTTGCTGTATCATCAGTTTGCCATGCTGCGTCCGGGGTTTTTCTGGTATTGGACGTTTTTGTCCATCCTGATCGTGGCCACGAGCCTTGTTCTGGCGATCGTGGCGGGCCGGGATTTTTCTTGGGAGGACCTTCCCTCGGACCAGTGGATTTTCAGCACGGTTGCGTCTTATAGCGCGGCGTTTTTCCCTGTTTGGCTGGCCACGTTCGGTCCGGAGGTCCTGGGCCGGAACGCGTGGCGGGGCAACGTGCTTTCGATTAACATTATGACCGGCCTGATCGGGCTTTCCGGCGGGATTTGGGCGGCGCTCGCCCTGCGCTGGCTGCGACCGGGGGCGTTTTCATGGCCCCGCATGGGTAAAATCGCCGCCGGGGGAGCGGGCTTGCAGGTGTTCTGGTTTATCGGTTCGCGCGTGCAGGCGGTCCCTTCTTTAATGACGATCATTCACACGCTGACCCAGGGAGGATGGCATGAGTACACATGCTATTTTTTTTGGGAGGCGCTTATGTCTTCTTTGTTCTGGCCGGGCGGGCTGACTTTAGGGCTTTTGATTTATGCCGGGAGGGAAAAAATTTTTAAAGACGACCAAGAGGAAAAAAGATTCAAGAAGCAGTCTACGCCTTCCTGGTGGGATTGATTTTTTCCAGGACAGGGCGCAATCGTTGAGAAAATTATCCGGGCGCTTTTTATGGCGCCGATTGTTGGCCTTAGAACGCCGCCGGGAGTACAGGCGAAAGGATTTTCGATGGGGACAGAATTCATGCCGTTAATTTTTGTCATCCTGGTTGCCGGGATTATCCTTGTCGTAAGGAATCAGGATATCCAGCGCCAGCGGGAGCTTTATGAAGAACAGGCGCGGAAACGGGGAGGCGACTGTCACAGCGGGGGAGCCCTCTTTTATCCAAAGCTGATTTTGCCCTACGGAGGACAAGACCTTATTGTCAATATGCGGCCCGCATCGCGGAACAGCCCGGCCTCTACGTTTATCAGGTCCCGGTTAAGTTTCCTGGGGCCATGCAGGATGAAGATTTACAGGGAGGTCCGCATTTTCGGGGTCAGTACGGTTTTCGGCCAGGATATCCGGACCGGGGACGCCGAGTTTGACGACGCGTTTGTCGTGCAGGGGAACGATGAGATGGTCGTGCGCGCGTTTTTACAGCGTCCGGTTCAGGCGTCTTTGATGGGCATTAAAGAATGGGCCCCCCAGCTGGAGATCAAAGACGGGCAGTTTATTTTTCAGGTCAGACGGGAATTGAAGAACACCGGGGACCTGGATGCTTTTATTGAGGCAGGGCTGGGGTTATTAAACCGCGTCCAGGAAACGGGTTAAGGCCTGGCGCAGGGAAAGGGGACGGGAATTGTGGTTCAGCAAGTAGCCGCAGGGCTGATCAGGCATGACGGCAAGATTTTGATCGCCAAACGAAAAGCCCATGACGAAATGGGCGGGCAATGGGAGTTTCCCGGCGGCACCGTGATGCCCGGGGAGCCGCCGGAACAAAGCATGCAAAGGGAAATCGCCGAGGAGCTCGGCGTCCGGGCCTGTGTCGGGAGGCTTCTCGCCAAGGAACGCTTTTTTTACGGGGGCCGGGACCTGGAAGTATGGTTTTTTGAGGCGTTCCCGGAATCGTTCGATTTTACTTTGACCGAACATGATGAATTCGCCTGGGTCAATCCCGGGGATCTGGGAGCGTATGATTTTCCATCGGCTGACCGGAATGTGGCGGCGTTGTTGTGCCCTCTGGAAGGATAAGATTCAATAAAAAGCCGGGCCGGGGACAGGGTGCGTGATACCGGAATAAAGCGCTGGGATCGTGTTGTACCGGCGGGGCGGGGAAGGGCGCGGGAAGTCCTTCCGGCTTGGCTGGTAAAAAATATTGGTGACCGGCCTGGAATTTTTGCTATACTCTTTTCAAGCCGTTGTGTTCAACCGGTGGCCCGCGGGACACGCGGCGGGGCAAAGGGGACGACATGGCAGACAGAAACAAGGTGTTGATTGTCGATGATGATCCTTATATCTTGAAGATTTTGCGTCTGATCCTGGAGCGGGAGGGATATACGATCGAGCAGGCCGCGAGCGGCAATGAGGCGATCCTTGTGAATCGCCGGTTCCTGCCGGATTTGATCATCATGGACTTGGTTCTTCCGGATATAGACGGGGCAGAAGTGATCGCGCAGGTCATGCGCTCGGCGGAAATGGAAACGCGGCCGCAGATTTTTTTTATTTCCGGAGTGATTTCGAGCCACGACGCCCTAACTCACGTGATCACGATTCACGACCGCAAGTATAAGATTATCGCCAAGCCTCTGGATTTAATGAAAATCGTTGAAACCGTTAAGGAGATGTTGAAATAAATGGCCTCTGTTCAAAGTTTGATCCAGCAAGGGAGCCGGACGGCTCAACGCCACCCCGACAAGTTCCTTGCCGCGGCGGTTTTTCTATTTTATGGGTGTGGCATGGGATTCGCGTTGCTTTTGGCGATGATCCTGGCCGGATTGACCCATGACGTGTTCGCGTCTTTTAACGTCAGCATCGGTGTGCTGCTGGGGGCCTTCGGTTACGGGCTCCTGCGCCGGACGGAGGCGGGGGGCGATCCCGTCACGCTTTTATTAAAATTGTTGCTGGCTTTCGCGGGCGGGGGCGCGCTGGCTGCTTTTTACTTGAAGGTTACGGACTTCGGGGCTTTAAACGTGTTCTGGCACGTTTGCGTGGTTTATGCTTTGGTCGCCGCCCTCGGTCATGGCGCCGGCCGGGCCGTCAGGCTTTTTCAGGCGGTTTCGCCTTCCCGGGAACAGCCGCGGGCCATCAACATATCGGCCGCGGGAGCCGGGGGGGTGTCCCTCGGGGCCTTGTTTTTCGCGTTTTTGTTTTATTCCCGATGGGGTGTCATAACCTCTCTTTTGGCGGTCGCTGGGTTGTCATCTCTGTCCGCGCTCTGTCTGGCCTTGCGGCTGCCCCTTGCGCCGCCGGGCGGGAAGTCTTCGGCGGTCCCTTGGACCCGCGCGCACTTGGCCGCTTTTTTGATCCTGCTTTTTTGTTCCCTGTCCCACATGATTTTTAATTAAGATTCAATCGTGCCGAGGTCAACGGCCGGCGGGCGATCGCGGGCTAATCGTTCCCGGACCGTTCATAAATTTTGACAGCGTGGTTCCATCCCCATCCGGAGGGGGCTTGCCAGGGGCCGTACAGGGCGACCGGCTGGTAATGATTTTGAATATAATGATAGAGCAGCTTGCAGTAGGTTTCTCCGAGGACCCCCAACTGTTCCTGCGGGGATATCGCCCGGTTGGAAATAAGAATATAGCGCACGCGGTGTTTTTCCAGATCGGCGATGGCGTCCCGTTCCTGTTTCTCCGTGATATTCCTGTGGTCAAAAAACATGAGCTGCCGGCTGGCCCCGTCGCGTTCGGAGAGAAAGTAGTACAAGGGGTCAAACGGCAAGGCGAAAATTTTTTCGCCTTGCCGGGTGTGGTCTTTGATAAAACGGCTGACATGGGTGACAGTTTGAATCATGTCGACCGGAGACTGGAGGTAAACCTTGTTGGGCCCGATGTGTAGAAGCGTTAATGGGTCTTTTTTTAATATCCGGATGAGGTTGGCGTTCCGGTAGAGGGACGTTAACGGCAGCATGGCCAGCGTGATAAAAATGAGAAACCGGATGGCGGGCGTTGGGATGGCGCGCGTCCCGGTTGAGACGATAATGAACATGAGTGTTATGAACAGCGGGAGGATCCAGAACAGCCTGTAATGGACTCCGCTGGCGATGAACTCATGCAGGGTCACGGCGATAAACAGCAGGATGCCGCCGCAGACAAGGATGAGGTTCAGCCGTTGCGGCCTGTCAATGGCCCCTTTACGGAAGGACAGGATGGTTTGCAGAAGCGAGAGGGCGAGGATGATGAAAATGATGACACGTCCGGCGTCATGGGTGGAGTTGGCGACCAGCGTGAACCAGAACGCTTTCAGGGATTCCGCCGGCCCGGGCGTGATGTCGGTCCGGTATATTTTTTGGAACGGGAATGTCTGCCCCAGGACATAGGAAGGCAACCCGTATAAAAGTCCTCCGTAAACGAGAACGGTGACGGTTAAGAGGAGGCCAATCAGCCCGGCGTACGTCCGCCTCATCGGCCTGCGCGAGGGTTCTTTTTTAGCCCAGTCAACAACCATCAGGCTGGAAAAAAACGCGGCCAGGGTGGACACACCCAGGTTAATCCGGATTAAGAGCAGCCCCAGGAGGGCGAGAGCGCCCCCATAAACACAGAGTTTCCGTGGTCGGCGGATATAGCGCAAAAGCCAGTACAGGGCCGTCACCAGGCAGAGAAGCGCGCCGCTATGATTATAAGTATAAAAAAATTCAACGCCCCGGTAGGCCCAGTACCAGGCGGCGCACACAAAAGCCAGCGTGGGGGGGATGAAAAGGGTGCCGGTCAGATAGAGCATGACTCCGGTCGCAAGGATCAGGATATTTTGGCCCAGCAGGACGCTTTGGATGGAGACCCCGCAAACGCGGAAGATCAGGCCGTAATAATACGGCATCACCGGGCCGAACAGCCAGGAATAATCCCGGATGGGGAGCGCCCCGTCCAGGGATTTTTTAAAGCAGTAGAGGTCCCGGCCGTGGTCGCCGGTTGAAAGCATAAACTGAAAATCGTTGTAAGGCCAGAGGGACAACGCCCCGACCAGTACCGTCAAAAGGAAAAAAAGCCGTTTGACATTGCGGCCGTCCTGAAACACTTTTTTGAAATATGAAATCATGGCGGAACGGGCTTTCCTTGCCGAGAGAAAAATTTATCATTTTTTGAAAATGTGATAAAATGAAAACCTCATTCAACAATATCATATTATGCGGGCCTCATGGGAAAAAACAAGAAAGAAAATAGGAGTGTTCTATGGTGACATTACAGGAGTTCCAGAACTGCGAATTGATCGTTGCGAGGATTAAAGAGGTGCGCGAGCACCCGGACGCGGACCGTCTTTATGTCCTGAAGATTGATACCGGCAAGGAAGAGAAACAGCTGGTGGCCGGGATACGGGCGGCGTATACAAAGCAGTCTTTGATCGGCCGGCAGATCATCGTTATTAATAACCTCGAGCCGGCCGTGATCCGGGGAGAGCGGTCCGAAGGCATGTTGCTGGCGGTCAGTGACGCCGCCGGGGTTTCGTTGCTGGGGCCGGACCGGGATATCGCGCTGGGCAGCCGGGTCCGCTGATTGTATCTTAGGGTTGCGCTTTCCGCCTGATGATGATCGTCCCGTGGTTCTCCACCCACCCGGCGGGGCGATCCCATTCTCCCAACACCGCCACCTGTTCGTAATTGTCTATGAAATACCGCGCGAGAAGCTGGCAGTGCGTCACGCCGAAATACCCAAGCCGGGATTCCCGCGTGTGAACACGGTTGGAGAGTACAATGTATCGGGTTTTTTGCCTGTGGAGGTCCTGAATGATGGCGACCTCCTGTTCCAGCGGGATATGGTTGTTGTAGAAAAACATGAGCTGCCGGCTGGCGGCCTGCCTGCCGGTTATATAATAGTAGAGAGGATCATAAGGGAGAGCCAAAAACGGCTCGCCCGGCTCCAGATGGGCGTCTAAATACGCGGTGGTCTGTTCGACGGTTTTTATCCATTGCGGGCTGTTGTTGAAATAAATCCGGGCCCGGGGATGTGCCCAGTACTGGCCGGCTTGTTTCATCTCCCGGGCGTCTTTGCGGATGGAGGTCAGCCCGATAAAGAGGATGAAGAAAGCAACCAGGATGGCCCGCATCGTGGCGCCGCTCCGTCGGGCCATCGTTGAAAACAGGATAAACATGAAGATGATGTGAAACGGGGAGGCCCAAAATAGTTGGTACTGCACGCCGCTTAACAGGTATTCGTGCAAATGGGCCACGGAAAGAAAGAGCAGCACGGCCATCGTGAGGAAAACCGTCCCTGAGACAGGAGCGTTTTTTCTGTCTCGAACGGCGCGGGACAGCACGGAAAAGAGCGTGATCCCCAACAGGCTGTAAAAGAGTTTTGAAAAAGTTGTCTTTGTGATTTCGTGGGTGAGGTGGGCGCTGTAGACTTTCACCGCCAGAGCCGGCGGCAGGCTGAACTGGCGGTCCGACCCCAGAAAAGGGAAGGATTGGCGGACAACATAAAAAGGCAGGCCTTTGAAAAAAAAGTAATACACCAGGCCGATCCCTGCCGGGACAATGACAAGGGCGGTCAGAAAAAATTTCCACTGTTTCCGGACGGCGCGGCGCTGGATGAGGTCGGTGCAGAGGACGGATAAGGTGAAGCTGAATAGGGAACATAAGCCCGTGTTGAGTTTCACGAAAGAAAGCAGGAAGATGCCCCCGAGCCCCTGATACAGGGCTCTCCGGGAGCCGGTTTTAATATACCGGATAAGAAAATAGGTCACTGCCGTCAGCAGGGCAATCCCGCCGGTGTGGTTGTAAGTGAAAAAGAAATACGGGTAAAAATTCCAGAACCACAGAGCCGCGAGGCATCCCCAGGTTTTTCCGCAGAGGAGGTTGACGGCGCGGTAGATCATGAGCCCGGCGATGATTTTAAGGATGATTTCTCCCGCCAGGATGCTGGGCATGCTTAGCCCCAGCATTTTAAAGAACAGGGCGTAATAATACGGCATGAGCGGGCCGTAAACCCACCAGTAATCCCTGAAAGGGACCGCGCCTTTTAAAATGGCGGCGTAACAATAGAAGTCCCGGCCATGGTCGCCCTGGGCGATGTAGTTTTGGTAATTGTGCAGCGGCCACAGGATCAGCCCCCCGGCCAGAACCAGCAGCCAGGGCCAGGCCCGGGCCAGCACGCGCCTGGCCGCTGAGTCGGGCCGGAGCGTTGTTTTAAGGAAAGAATATAGATTCATATCACGGGATACCGGATAGAGAAGACGCCTTTTAAAGGACGGAAGCCCATTCATGATGACTCCCGCCACGTGTTGTGTTACAATAACACCGTTTTAAAATAACACACGTGCAGCGGAAATGGTCAAGTTTTTTAAGAATCAAAGGAGGGAGCCTATGGCGGTTGTGACGGAATACCTTCACCTGTCAACCGGAGGGAATGGGGACATCGAGGACATCACTTCCGGCGTGCAAGACAAACTGGCCGCCTCCGGGCTCCGGGATGGCGTTGTGACGGTGAGCGCGGTCGGTTCGACGGCGGCGGTGACCACCTGTGAATACGAGCCGGGGCTGGTCAAGGATATCAAAGCCCTCTTGGACCGGTTAATTCCCCGGGGAGAATATCACCACGACCAGGCTTGGGGGGACGGGAACGGGCACTCCCATCTGCGAGCGTCCCTCATGGGCCCGTCCCTGTCGATCCCTTTTTCCGGGGGCCAGCTTATTTTAGGCACATGGCAGCAAATTATTTTTATTGATTGGGACACCCGGAGCCGCAAGCGTCAGATCGTGGTCCAGATGATGGGGGAATGATATGGAGCTTTTTAAACAGTTTGTCCCCTCTTTGGTCTGTTTGTCCTGCGAGGGGTGCTGCCGTTTTCATGCTGCGAACAGCCCGTGGCGGCCGAAAGTCGGCCTTGGAGAGAAAGAGGATTTTCAATCCGGGCTGGCCTCCGGGGCCCCGGGGGACGGCATCCTGGATCGCGGCGCTTACGTGACCGCGGCGCCAGACGGGGATGTTTTCCGTTGCCGGTTTCTGGAGAGGGACGCGAACACCTGTGCCATCTATCCCGTCCGGCCTTTCGAATGCCGGCTGTACCCGTTTCTGCTTGTTCAAAGCGGCGGGCGGTCCCTGGTCGCGCTTCATCTGAGTTGCCCCTTCGCGCAAAAGTATTACGGGCGCAAGGAAATGGATGATTACATCGCGTATTTGAAAGAGTTTGTTTCCCGCCCGTCCGTGACGGGGTTCCTGCGTGAAAACCGGGCGCTGTTTTCGGATTACAGCCAGGCCGGGGACGAATGGGTCCCGGTTTTTGATTGGGAGGCCTGATGGGGACTGACGTCGGACAGCATAAAGCTCTGGTTCAGAAGTACCTGCGGGAGCAGCCCTTCCTGTTGTCGGCGTATTCCTTCGTGCCGCTCTTCTTGTGGCAGGATTTTTTCCGGTTTTATTTTGAAATCATAGACGGGCAACTGTGCATTTTCGCCGAGAATGAAATCGGGAGTTTTTTATCTTTGCCCCCCCTGGGCCGGGAGATCAGCCCCGGCGCGGCGCGGGAGTGTTTCCGCCGGATGGCACAGCGGAATGCCGGCTCCGGGGTGTCCCGGATCGAAAACGTGGATTTCCGCCAGCGGGCCGCGTTTCCGGACGGCGCGGCGTTTTATCTGCGGGGGTATGAATTTTTGTATTACAAAAAAGATATCATCGGCTTAAAGGGCAACGCGTACAAATCCAAGCGCTTTGACTATAACCATTTTATAAAAATTTACGACGCGGCTTACCTGCCGTTTTGCGAATCCATGGCTGATGAATGCCTGAAGCTTTATGACCAGTGGCAGGAAGGGCGGAAGCGGAAATACGCGGATGATGTTTACCGGCACATGCTGTCTGAAAACCGGCGGATCCATGAGCTGGCCATGCGCCACGCCGTATGGCTGGACCTGGTCGGCCGTGTCGTTTTGGTCGGTGGGGAAATAAAAGCCTACACGTTTGGGTACTGGATTCACGATGGGATATTTTGTGTCCTCTTGGAAGTTTCAGACCTGGAATGCAAGGGCTTGCCGGTGTTCATTTTTCATGAATTTTGCGCTGATGAGGAACTTGCCGGCGCCCGCTTCATCAACACCATGGATGATTTCGAAATGACAGAGCTTAAACGCGCGAAAGCCTTGTTCCGGCCGGTCCTGCAATTGCCGGTGTACACCGTTACTTTTTCTGAACCATGATGGAAGGCCTTGCCAACGCCCGTTTTGTGGTCCTGGACGTCGAGACGACCGGCTTGTCCAGCCGGCACGGGGACAGGATTATCGAAGTGGCGGCGATAAAATGCGAGGGGCTGCGGGTGATGGACCGCTTTGAATCCCTGGTCAACCCACAGCGGCCGCTTTCGTACGGGGCGTATCGTGTTAACCGTATTTCCGCAGAGATGCTGAACGGCGCGCCTCTGGCCGCGGACGTCCTTCCGCAGGTGCACCGGTTTATTCAGGGCAGCTGCCTGGTGGGGCATAATATTAAATTCGACCTGGGTTTCCTGCGCCATGAGTTTTCATCGTTGGGACTTTCGCTCGGGAAAGAGGTGGCGGTCCTTGACACTTGTCAAATGGCACGGGCCCTTTTGCCGGAACTGGGGGGGCATTCTTTGCGCGAGGTGGCTTACGCGGTGGGCCTGGACGCCTTTCAGCAGCACCGCGCCATGGCGGACGTGGAAATGACCTATGAGGTTTTTCGCGCGCTGCTTCAGGTGGCGCAGCGGCACGATATCTATTCCATGCCTTTGCTTATGCGGATGTTCGGGCCGCGTCCCGTGGGCGAGGGGTAATTCATGACCGGGAGCGTTATGCTATACCGCAGATTGGCTTTTCAGGGAGACGCCTGGCAGGTTTTTTCGGCTTTCGCGGACGAGCCTCATGCGTTTATGCTGGAAAGCAGCCTGCGCGACCCGCAGCTGGGGCGGTACACGTTTATCGGGTGTCGGCCTTTTCAATATTTTTCTTCTTCCCGCAAGACCGCGCTTCAGGATCTGAAACAGGAATTCGGCCGTTATCGCGCCGGCGAGAACCCTCGGCGGGCCTTGCCCTTCGTTTCTGGAATCGTCGGGTATATCGGTTACGATTACGGCCGCAAGCAGGACCACATCGTGTCCAGGCGGCCGGGGCCCCGCGTCCCGGACGTGGGATTTGGATTTTATGACACGCTTATTGTCCTGGACCATTGGACCGGTTCCTTGTATGTGACATCGAGCGGTCTGCCCGAACGCGGTTATTACCGGGAAAAAAGGGCTCAACAGCGTTTGCAGGACATGTTAAAGCGGCTGCGCTCCGCTTGGCCCTGCGCGTCGTCGATAAAGAACGCTCCTCCGCTGGCACCACGGCGCAGCCCCGCGTTTCCGGCCATGCAAGGCGAGATGACGCGCGTGCAGTATACCCGGAAGGTCTTCCAGGCGCTGGATTATATCCGTCGGGGCGATATTTATCAGGTCAATGTGGCCCAGCGTTTTTTTATAGGCGGGAAAAAGCGTTATTCAAAACAGGACGCGGCGTGTTTTTATCAGACCCTGCGCGGCCTGTCGCCGTCCTGCTTTGGCGCGTATTTTGACGGCGGGGCTTTTCAAATCGTGAGCAGTTCGCCCGAGCGGTTCCTGCGGCTCAAGGGGCGGCGCGTGTCGACCCGGCCGATGAAAGGCACCCGGCCCCGCGGCTCTTCCCGCCGGGAAGACCTTTGTTTTAAACGCGATTTGTGGCGCAGCCCCAAAGAGCAGGCCGAGCTGCTTATGATCACGGACCTTCTGCGCAACGACCTGGGCCGCGTCTGCGCGTACGGGACGGTGCGGGTGGAGGCGTTGAGGACCCTGGAGGCGTACGCCACGGTTTACCAGGCCACGTCGACGGTCAGTGGGCTTTTGAGGCCCGGCCTCGATGGGTTTGATGCCCTGGCGGCTTGTTCGCCGGGCGGGTCCATCACCGGGTGCCCGAAGATCCGGGCCATGGAGATCATTGATGAGCTTGAGCCGTGCCGGCGCTCGGTCTATACCGGGGCGCTGGGGTACATGGATTTTTCCGGCGACATGGATTTCAGTGTGTTGATCCGGGCTTTGCTGGTCCAACCGCGGGCGGTTTCTTTCCACGTCGGGGCCGGGATTGTCGCCGATTCCTGCCCGGAAGCGGAGTATGAAGAAACGCTGGTCAAGGCACGGGCGATGCGGCGGTGCCTGCAGGAAGGGCGCGCTTCCTGCACGGAGACCCCGGAGCCCGCCCGCCCGCGCCTTATGGTTATCGACGGAGAACTTGTTGAGGCGCCCGCGGCCCGGTGGCGCGCGTTGACGCCGGGTGTTTTGCGGGCCCCGGGGGTTTTTGAAACCCTGCGCGTGAGCCGGGGGCGCATATTTTTTTTCCGGGACCATGTCCGCCGGATGAGAAAAAGTTTGCGGGTCCTGGGCATAGACTGCCCGGCGGACGCGCCGGACTTTTTAAAGGGCGCGGAGCGGCTCGTGGCTCTTCAAAAAATCCGTGAAGGCCGTTTGCGGTTGGCGGTCTGGCGGGACGGCCGGCGCCCGCGCTGGTGCGCGGCGGCCGAACCCTATGCCCCGCCGAGCTTCCGGCGCGGTTTTCGCGCGGCGGTTTCGGCGTGCCGGGTCCCTTCCGCCGGGCCGGGGGCCGGGCATAAGATGGTGCGGTACGCCCCTTATCATGCGGAGTCGCGCAAGGCCGCGGCCCAAGGGTATGATGAGGCGCTTTTTTTAAACCGCCGTGGCCACCTTGTCGAGGGGAGCCGGACAAATATTTTTTGGGTGAAGGGGAACGTTGTGTGGACCCCGTCGCTTAAAACCGGGTGCTTGCCCGGCATCGTCCGGGCCAAGGTCCTGGTCCTCGCCCGGAACAACGGGCTGGTTGCCCGGGAGGGGGCGTGTCCTCTGAGCGCGTTATTTGAAGCGGAGGAGGCGTTTCTGACCAATTCTTTAATCGGGCTCGCGCCGCTTTTAGAAATTGGCGGGCGGGCTCTTGGCCGGGGAAAGCCGGGCCCTGTGACCGCGGGCTTGCGGGCCGCGTACCGCCGTCTGACGGAAACGGCGGCGGGCGGATCTCTTTAAAAGGACCCGCGGGTTTCAGCCTGCGGGCCCCCTTGAAATTGATAAGTTTATGATTGCTCTCCTAAATGTTACTAAGTATAATTAAAACCATGAAAAGAACAGTCAGCTTTTTTATCGTGTGGGCGCTTATCCTTCCATTTTCCCTTGCCGCCGGTCAGGAAGAAACGGGGCCGGGGCTCTCCGAGGGAGGGCCCGCTGTTTCCCAGCCCAGCAAATGGCAGGAAACGGTCCGGTCTTTAAAAAAACAGACGGAGATGCTCCTGGAAAAGAACAAGACCCTTAATGAGGAATATTCTTACCTGCAGGGCAGCATGACAGAGGTCCAGGAGCGCCGGAAGCAGCTTGAGAAAGAAATTGAGGAATACCGCCGGGAGAACCAGCAGTTGCTGGACCAGCAGAAAAAAAACGCCCTGCAGCAGCAGGACATGAAAAAGAAACGGCTTCAGACGCAAAAAGAACTGGAGCCCTTGCAGAAGCAGAACCGGGAGCTGGAAGACCGGTGGATGGCGGTCAAAAAAGAAACCGAGGATTGGCATGCCCGGATTTCAGACCTTGAGCGGGAAAAACGGGATTTGATCACGCAATTAAAAAATTTGGAGTCTTCGCAGGACGATATGTCTGGCGCCCTTGACGAGGAAATCAAGAAGCTGGACTCGATCCTTCAGGAATATGACGAGGAAGGGGCCCTGGTGGATTTGGAAAAGGAGTCGTACGCGCGGGAAGAGGCGGAGATTTCCCGCTTGAACGCGCTGTTGGAAGAGGATATTGAAGGATTTCAGAAAGAGGAAGAGCGCGTGACCGCGCAGATCAACGAGGTGGAGAGGCAGAAAAGCGAACTTAAGAAAAAGGAAAAGCCGGAACGCCTTCCTCCGGAGCTGGTCAAAGAGAAGCAGCGGTTGGAACTGCAGGTGAAGCAACTGGAAGGGCAGTTGGGAACCATCAAGAAATCCGTGGAAGACACGTCCGCGGTCCTGGAGAAAAAACGCGCCTTAATGGACGAGATCATGAGGATTGACACGGAAAACCGCGCGCTGCGGCAGCAGGTTTCTGAGCTCGTTGAGCAGTTGAAGGAAGCGAAGCCGTAAGCCCCTCCTTTTTCCCCCGGGCGGGCACCCGCCTCAACGTCATCGTCACCCCTGAAATAATTTATTAGAAGAACCGGAAATAATGATATATAATTTAACCCATATGTCTGGGAACAGATAACCAAAGGGGGCCCCTATGGATGAGATACTGGAGATGTTAATGAAGGACGCCCGGTTGACGGCTGAAGAGATCGCCAAAATGACGGGGCAGGACGCCGCGGCCGTGCGCAAGAAGATCAAGCAGTATGAAAAAAGCGGGGTGATCGTGCAGTATAAGACCGTGATCAACCAGGACATGGCGCACGATAACGGCTCTTTTGTCCGGGCGTTGATCGAGGTGAGCATCAACCCGCAGCGCGATGTCGGGTTTGACAACGTGGCGGAGCGCATTTATAGCTTCGCGGAAGTCAGCAGTTGTTACCTGGTTTCCGGGACGTATGACCTTTTGGTCGTGGTGGAAGGGGAGAATTTGCAGACGGTTTCGAACTTTATCGCGTCCAAGCTGTCGCCCCTGGCGAACGTGCGCAGCACGACGACGCATTTTCTGTTAAAAAAATACAAGGAAGATGGTTTTGTCCTGAAAAAAGGAAAGCCGCAGAAGCGGTTGAATATATCCTATTAACGGCAGGCCTTCTATGGGTGGAAACATGGACGACAAGACGGTGATACATTCAAGGATATCAAAGACGGTGGAACGTTTGGCCCCGTCGGGGATCAGGGCTTTCTTTGACCTGGTTTTAAACATGAAAGACGTTATTTCCCTGGGGGTGGGCGAGCCGGACTTCGTGACCCCCTGGCTCATCCGCGAGAAGGCCATCTCGTCCCTCGAAGAGGGGTTCACCTCCTACACCTCCAACAAGGGGATGATCGAACTGCGCCGGGACATTGACCGGTTCCTGTCCGAGCGTTACGGCCTGCGGTATGACCCGGAGAACGAGATCCTCCTGACCGTGGGCGTTTCAGAGGGTGTGGACCTGGCCGTGCGCGCGATCCTCAACCCCGGAGAAAAGGTCCTGGTGCCGGAGCCGGCGTACGTGTCGTACGGCCCGGTCGTGGAGCTGGCCGGCGGAAAACCGGTTTACTTGAAGACGGATTTGACGTCCGGGTTTAAGATCACGCCGCAGCTCATAGAAGAGGCCTGCGCGCGGGAAGGCGCAGTGAAGGCGATGGTCATCAATTATCCGGCGAACCCGACCGGGACGTCGTATTCCCGCCGGGAACTGTCCGCCATGGCCGCGGTCATAAAAAAACACGATTTGATCGTCATCAGCGATGAGGTGTATGATGAATTGACGTACGATTTCGACCACACGCCCTTCGCGTCCCTGCCCGGGATGCGGGACAGGGTCGTTTACTTGAACGGTTTTTCCAAAGCTTACGCCATGACCGGGTTCCGCCTGGGCTGGGCCAGCGGGCCCGCTGACGTGGTGGCGGCGATGACCAAGATCCACCAGTACACCATGCTGTGCGTGTCCATCACCGCGCAGATGGCGGCCCGCGAGGCGTTGCGGCACGGGAGGAAGTCCATGCTGGAAATGAAACGCGAGTATAACCGCCGCCGGCGTTTTATCGTCGACGCTTTGAATAAGATCGGATTGAACTGCCATATGCCGCAGGGCGCGTTTTACGTGTTCCCTTCCATCGCCAAGACCGGGCAGTCGTCCTTGGATTTCGCCCAGGGGCTGTTAAAGAAAAAGAAAGTGGCGCTGGTCCCGGGCACGGCGTTCGGCCCTTCCTGTAACGGATTTGTCCGCATTTCTTACGCCTCCAGCTACGAGAATCTTAAAGAGGCCGTGGCCAGAATTGACGCGTACCTGAAAGAATTGTAAGGCGTTTGTCCCGAAAAACAGAAAGCCATGAACCATGACGCAACCATGCAATGATGATTGTGATTTTGAAATCGCTTTTTACGAAGGCGTCCTCGAGAAAAGCCGGGATTTCGTGCAGGCCCTGATGGCCCTCGGCGACCTTTACACCAAAAAAGGCCATTATCAGAAAGGGCTCGACATCGACCAGCGGCTGGCTGAACTCCGCCCCCGTGACCCGCTGGTGCTTTACAACCTCGCGTGCAGTTATGCCCTGCTCGAGCGCGTGGACGAGGCCTTCCACGCCATGAAACGGGCGGTGGCCTGCGGGTATCATGATTTTGACTACATGCTGCAGGATCAGGACCTGGCCCGCCTCTGGGCGGATGAGCGTTTCCGGATTTTTATATCCAAGGTCCGGGGGCAACCGTTATCGCAGGATAAATCCTGACATGACGCGCACGGACGAACAATCCCGTCAATACCACCGGGTCAAAAACACGCTTTCTTATGTGACCGTGGCGATGGATGTCGCGCTTTTGACCCTCTGGATCGCCACCGGGGCTTCGGCAGGGCTCGCGGCAGCCGCGCGCGTGTTCTCCAAATCTGTCTGGCTGTCCACGGCCGTTTATCTGGCGATTTTTCAGGCGGTCATGACTGCGGTTCATTTTCCGTTCGATTTTTTTACCGGCTACCAGTGGGAACACCGCTATGGCCTTTCCACCCAGACGTTCCCGCAGTGGCTTAAAGACGAGGCCAAGAAGGCTTTTTTCAGCTTTTTGCTGGTCCTTGTGTTTGTGGAGATGATTTATTTTTTCCTGCGGCGGTTCCCTTTCTGGTGGTGGGCCTGGGCCGCGGGGTTCTGGCTGCTGGTCACCGTCTTCCTCTCCCGCATCATGCCGCAGGTGATCGTCCCGTTGTTTTATAAATATGTCCCGGTTGAGGACGCCGCGCTCAAGGAGCGCGTGCAGGCCCTGTTTAAGGCCTGCGCCGTCGGGTTTAGGGACGTATACGCGATCAAGATGTCGGAAAAAACCCGGAAGGCCAACGCGTTTATCTGCGGCTTGGGCCGCAGCCGCCGCGTGATCTTAAGCGACACCCTGCTGGCGAATTTTTCTTTGCCGCAGATCGAGGCGGTGGTGGCCCACGAGCTGGGGCACCATAAAGAAAAGCACATCCTAAAGATCATTGCCGTGAACACGGCCGGCGCTTTCCTGGCGTTTCTGTGCGTGCACGCCGCCCTGTCGTGGGGCGTGGCCCGTTTCGGGTTCCAGGGCCTGGATGATATCGGCGGGTTCCCGCTTTTGTTGCTGATGCTTCTGGTGTTCGGCCTGGCCGGCGCGCCGTTCAGTAATGCTTTAAGCCGTCATTTTGAATATGAGGCCGACCGGTTCAGCCTGGCGCTGACCCGGGATAAAGGCGCTTTTATTTCCATGCTTAAACAATTAGGCGACCTGAACCTGGCGGAAACCGACCCGCACTGGTTTAATGAAATGATGTTCCATGACCATCCGCCTTTGTCGAAACGCATCCGGTTCGCGCAAAATTTTCAAGACCATTCATGACACAAACTGCCCGCATTTTCTCTGTGGTGATCCTGGCCCTGACGGCCCTGCTGGGTCCGGCGGGCGTTTGCCCGGCGGCACCGGCCGCCACGTCCGCTGATACCGGGAAAGGCCGCCCGGTTTATAAAATCCAGGCCCGCCTGGACGCGGACGCCAAAACCCTGCACGCGGCGCAAACCGTGACATGGGTGAACCCCGGCCCGTCCTCTGTTGACGAGATCGTCTTCCATATTTATCCCAACCGGCGCTATTCAAAAAAAGAACAGGATTTCATGTTCCGTTTCGGCGGGTATTTCAAGGTGAACCCCTATCCGGACGGGTTCCCCGGCCGCGCCATGGACATCCTGGCCGTTGAAGAGGAGGGCCAGGCCCTGGCCTACGAAATATCCGGCGAGGACCGCACCCTTTTAAAGGTGCGCCTGCCCGCGCCTTTAGCCTCGGGGGAAACGGTTGAGGTGAATTTGCGCTACACGCTGTATCTCCCTCACGCGTACGGCCGTTACGGCTGGCATGACAATATCATCAAACTGTCCCGGTGGTACCCGGTGTTGGCTGTGTATCAGGAGGGGAAATGGAACACCGCGCCGTTTTTTCCGTTTCACCGGCCGTTTTTCAGCGAGAGCGCCCGGTACGAAGTTTCCCTGGAGGCGCCGCCGGAATACACGGTTATTCATACCGGCCAAAAGGCGGGGGAGGAAGCCTCTGGCGCGGATAAAAAATTATTTTTTAAAACCGGGCTGCCGGTGAGGGAATTCACCCTGGCCATGAGCCCGGATTTCCGGCTGGTGGAAGACACGGCCGGCGGGGTCACGATCAAATCGTATTATCTCCCCGGGCAGGAAGCGGCCGCCCGGATGGCCCTGGCCGACGCCCGGGACCTGGCGCGGTATTATACCGGGCTTTTCGGCCCGCTGCCTGACACGGAATTCAGCATCGCGCCGGTGCACCTGGGCTACGGCGGCGAGCAGATGGGCAACATGATTTTCTTGGACACGCGGGTGTACAGCCTGCCGCAATTTTTGCACCGGTATTTCGATTTCCTGGTTTCGCATGAAACCGGGCACCTCTGGTTTTATAATCTCGTGGGCATGGACGAGTTCTCCCAGATGTGGCTGGAGGAAGGGGTGAACTCCTACTTTGTGTCCGAATACCTCGCGTCCAAATACGGCGAGGACGCGCAGGTGCCGGATTACCCGTCGTGGATGATGGGGTTAGAAGGCATCCTGCCGCGGCTGACGTTTAAAAAGACACGGGATTTCCGCTACCGTATACTGGCCCAATCGGGGATCGACCATCCGGTGGTGGACAACCTCTCCGGGTTTCAGGAGCCGAGCAGTATTTTTTCTTTGACCTACGGCAAGGGCTCGCGCGTCGTGGCAATGCTGCGGTATTATCTGGGGGAAGAAAAGTTTGCCGGCGTGTTTAAGCGCGTTTTTCAGGAATACCGGTTCGTGAATTTAAAGATGGAGGATTTTATCAGGATCTGCGAGGAGGAGAGCGGGCAAAATTTACGCTGGTTCTTCGGCCAGTGGCTTTATAAAGGCGGCCGGATGGACGCGGCTGTGGTTAAGGCCGGCGGACGGACGGTCATTTTAAGAAATCTGGGGGAGGTCCAATCCCCGGTGCCGGTTGAGGTGACTCTGGCGGACGGGAGCCGGGAGACTTTTATGTGGGACATGGCGCAGGCGGAGGAAACCATCACCCTGGACGGCGCGGCCGCGGTGAAAACAGTAGCCATTGACCCGGACGGGATTTTTCTGGACGTCGACCGGGTCAACAACCGTTGGCCCCGGAAATTCAATTTCAAGCCGGTGCCGTTTTACTGGGGGCTCTATGACATCCCGCTGTTTTTGCCCGACGACGGATACAATATCGTTGCGGGGCCGGACATGGCTGATTCGGGATTCGGGGTGAAGGCGTCCCTGCAGAAACCCTATGACTGGATCACCTACGCCGGCACGTCGTATGAGTTCGGCGAGCAGTTGCACCATTCCCGGTTCGGCGCCCAGCGCAAACACGTGTTTTCTTCGATGGCCTCCGCGGGGTTTGAGGTTGCCAACGTCCATGACCTTGACGGCGGGGACGAAGACCTGGCCAGCGGCAAGGTTTACCTCCGGCAGGAGCTCTGGCCGGCGGCGTACGGTCTGCTGGAAGACAACGACCACTGGACTTTATACCTGGTGCGCAACCAGCGGTTGAGTGGCCGGCACGACATGGTTGTTCCTATGGAAGAAGACCGGCAGCGGGATTATTCCCGGCGGGAGGAGGCGATCGTGGGCGCGGCGCTTCATATCAACCGGACCGGGCCTTATCCTGATCCCCGGCAGGGCTGGAAGCTGGACACGTCTTTGGAAAGCGCCGGGCATTTTCTGGGGGCGGGGCAGTATTTTTACCGTTCGGACGCGGCGTTCACCGTGATTCAGCCGATTACGCCGCAGACCCGGGTGGCAGGGCGGATCAAAATTGGATTAGGGTATCCGGATAATAAAGAATTATTTTACCTGGGCGGCATGGACGGCTTGCGGGGGTATAAACGGAAAGACGTCCGGGGCGCCAATATTCTGGTGGCGAACCTGGAATACCGGTTCCCACTTGTTGCGGACGCGCGTTTTTCCGTGGCCGACAACCTTCTGGGGGTCGAGTCGCTGGGCGGGGTGGTGTTTTTCGACGGCGGCAAGGCCTGGATGGATGATTTTTCGGAGCCCGGGTTTAAGAAAGACGCGGGCGCGGGCCTGCGGTTTAAAATCAATATCGGCTCGTTCCTGGAGCAGGCCCTGGTGCGTCTGGACGTGGCCCACGCCCTGGGCGAAGCGAAACAGGACACCCGGCTCTGGCTGGGGGTCAGCCACGCCTTCTAACCAATCCGGGAGACAATTCCCGGCGCGTTTTCGGTAATCCCTTCCTCATTTCCTTTATATATTTCATCCAAGGGGCTGGTGGCCGCGGCGGAGACATCCCTTCTTCACAGTTTTAAGATAAGGCAAGATATAGAGTTGCATCAAAATGTTATTGATGAATCATGGATATTTCCGTAATAAAAAAAGGACACATAAGGGAAACAGGGCTATAATAATAAAAAATCGGGGTAAAAACTGAATTATTCAAGAGGTAAGAAACAACGCCAACCCGCAAAGGATGGGGCGTTAAATAATTGTTAGGTCATAAAATGGGATTTAATGAAAGAATAAAAAAAGAAGTTAGAAAACTGAGTCATTTTTCATGTTGCCTATGTAAAAATATTGGAGCTGAAATTCATCATATTATTCCGCAAGAAGACGGTGGAGCAGATGATTTGGATAATGCGGCTCCTTTATGTCCTACTTGTCACGAATTGTATGGGGGCAATCCTAGAAAAAGAAAGATTGTAAGAGAAGCGCGGGACCAATGGTATAAAATATGCGAAAAGCGATTCGCTCCAAGTACAGATCGTTTAAGTGAGCTTGCTCAAAAGATTGATGACTTAGAAAAAAATCTGAAAAAAACTTCTCATGATATTATTAAAAAGTTAACGAAAGAAGAATTTGCTCCGTCAGGCAAATCTAAAATTAATAAACTGCCACTTAGCAAAGTTATAGAACGAATATTGTGTTTCAATCATATTTTAAAAACACCTAATTCAGAATCTATTAACATAACTCATGAACTTTTATTTTGTACAGAAGGAGATCCTAATTCTAAGAATGATCAAGAATATAATCAAGTAAGACGCGAATTTATAGAAAAATTTGGGTCGCTTGTTGTTTATAATTTCTGCGCTTATCTCGTGTATCATGCAAAAATAGATTGGGTTAAGGGAGTTCCTGAGCCTGAATTGCAAAAATTATTATCAGCTAGTTTTGTATTTATGGTAATGCTATTGCACCATGAAGATCTCGATAATGATTTGAAACTCGAAATAGGTTTTACCAAAAAAAATGAGTTAATAGGAAGGATGAAAAAGACCTAACAAATCGCTTGAGCGGATGGCTGAAAAGCGCCCCCGCTTAGCTTTAGCGTTAGGTTAAATAAAAAGGATTATTATGAAAGGTATGGTTTATGAGTTTGCGTCAAAAGTTGATAAGTTAATATCAAGTTTAAGCAAAGAGGATATTTGTCTTCGCAATAAAAATACTAATGCAAAACGTTTAATCGAAGAATTATTTCCTATAAGTCGTTTTGCATTAAAATTAGCGCATCCCGGATATGACGTACTTGTTGAGGCACATGAAAATAGTGGCCCCGTAGATGGAACTATAATATTGGGCAAAGATAACGATCGGAAATATTTTGTCGAAGTTACCTATATATACTCTTATAAAGAATCAATGCGCAATGAATTGTTATTGAAAACTGGAAGTGTCCCAGTTTCCGGGGATATTAATAGGGACAAAGCCTCTGGGGACGTTATTGCAGAGAGCACAATACAAACTATTGATGCTTTATTGAACCAATTAGCTGCGAATATAATTGAGAGATATTCGGATAAATGCAAAAAGAATTACCCCAAAGGCACATTTTTAATAATTGCCTTTGATGATCCAACAATATTTGGGTTTGGTTTCTGGTCACAGTTGTTAGAAGAGATTGATAGACAAGGTGGCCTCCCTGACGGAGACTTCACGGAGGTTAATCTTTTGAATTGTGCAACCAATGAGATGCAAAAAATCACATATACTGAGCAAGAACTAATTGTGATGAATTTGAGAAATGAATATAAAGCTAATAAAGTATTGCCAAAAAACAGCAATACATAAGTTGACGTAGCCATGCAATAAAATACTTATTTGCGGGCACATTTTTTTCATAGTAAAGTAATGAAATTATGGGGACACAATACTTATTTATTTTGAATTAAGTATTGTGTCCCTGGAATTACACACTGGAATTACACAAAAGAAGAGCGGGTGATAATAGAAAACTGCCAAATGGGAGATCATAAATGAAAAAGAAGAAAATAGATGGCAGTGCAATACGTCTTCTTTCTTTGAAAGAAGACAAATTTAAGCAGACAATTGTTTATAGATCTTTTTTGATTCTCAGGCAGACGCTTGCGCCCGCCTTCCCAGCCGGTGATGCGCAGGCGTTAGCTGACGGATAAAAAAGGAAACATTGACTAGGCGTACGTTTTGTGGTACGCTTTTGTTGGAGGTGACCTATATGACAACTTTAACAGTGAGTCAAGCAAGAGCAATTCTTTATAAACTTTTAGATAAAACCGCAGAATCTCATGAGCCTATTCAAATAACAGGAAAGAGAAATAATGCTGTGCTTGTTTCGGAGGAGGATTGGCGGTCAATTAAAGAAACCTTATATCTTCTTTCTATCCCAAAAATGCGCGATTCTATCCGTAAAGGATTAAAAACTTCTCTTGAGGATTGTTCGGAGGAGTTAAGCTGGTGAGTTGGAAATTATATTATACAAAACAAGCACAAAAGGATGCCAAGAATATTACAGCCGCAGGGTTACGTCTTAATGTGGAAGCGCTTTTAGAAATTTTAAAAAAGGACCCTTTTCAAAAATACCCACCTTATGAGAAACTCGTAGGCGATTTAGAAGGGGCCTACTCCAGAAGGATTAATATACAACATCGTCTTGTATATCAGGTCTTAAAGAAAGATAAGGCTGTTAAGGTTTTGAGAATGTGGACTTATTATGAGTAAGATAATAAACAGATAAAAAAGCAATACAGCGGTTCCCGCCAAAGCGGAACCGCTGATTTTTTTGTTAGATTAAAACATGATGAATATACAAAAATATGTTTTTGTGCTTCTGGCGGGGTGTTCCCTGGTTCTTGTGAACCCTTTTTTTGTTTATGCTGACCGATGCGATGATATGATGGACAGGGCGAGGAAGGCCTTTGACTCGGGCGCCCGCGCTACAGAGCAGGGGAAGAATTCCGAGGCCATCAGGTTTTTTCAGGAAGCGGAAAAATATTATGAAAATGCCTCGCAAATGAAAAACTGCCAATGCCCCAAGATTGCGAGTGTTTCTAAGTATAATATTCAAATGTGCAGGAATAATATAGAAAGCAATAAGCGTGCTTTGGCGGGACAGA
>Ga0116157_10001579_pt1 | contig 22728 bp, 23 predicted proteins | sample AD_UKC048_MetaG_FD_89882 | JGI IMG/M metagenome (GOLD analysis project Ga0116157, IMG submission 89882) | Active sludge microbial communities of municipal wastewater-treating anaerobic digesters from USA - AD_UKC048_MetaG | ecosystem: Engineered > Bioreactor > Anaerobic > Digestate | place: USA... | reverse complement strand
GCGGGCAAAGCGCCGAGCACATCAACCATATTTGGCGCCAAGCCAATCTCTTCGTGGGTCTCTCGCAGCGCTGTTGTTAGTAGTGAATCATCTTGGGGTTCCCATTTACCACCGGGGAAACACACCTCACCCGCATGCTGATTGAGATGTTTCGCGCGCAAGGTAAAAATGAGTTCTGGCTCGGGAGCATCCGTTATCAACACCATAACCGCTGCTTGCTTTGGGAACTCGCCCTCAAAGGAGCCCAAATGCCCATTCGTACTTAAGGCGTCTGAGATGCTTTGCCACCAAACTCTGTTCATGGCTCCAACTCCGCCAAACGCCACACATCAATCGCGGGCTCTTCATAGGGATGGGCCGCGCGCAGCGCTGCAACGGCTGGCTTAATACACGCATCATCGCAAACCAATTCAACGCGATATTCAGTGATTTGCTCTAAATGATGGGATTGCCCAATAAACGGCTGACTGCCCACCAGAGGGCGAAACTGCCCTACCCCCGCAACTTGCCAGCAGCATTGATCGTAATTACCAATTGTGCCCGCACCCGCGTTAAAGACCGCAGTTTTAGCAAGCTCAAGATGGGATTCTGGGACAAAGAAGACAATTTTATACATAAGCAGCTGGCAGACATGATTTATGAATTGCCAGTATCACACAGGCCGAGCGGCCTGTGTGAGGGGGAAACGCTAGATAACGCGAACGGCGATCACATGCTCAACTTTCGCGATAGCTTCAAGCACAGCAGCTGGAGCTTGTTGCACATCAATAATGTTGTAAGCCACATCGCCACGGCTTTTGTTAACCATATCGATCACATTCACATTGTTATCCGCCAACACCGACAATACATGACCCAATACACCCGATACGTTCTCGTTAGAGAAAGTAATACGCGCGCCTGTATTGGCAGCGCGATCCATAGCCACGGCTGGGAAGTTGACGGAGTTTTTGATATTGCCATTTTCGAGGTAATCCATGAGTTGATCTGCGGCCATAATCGCGCAGTTCTCTTCAGCTTCTTCGGTGCTAGCGCCAATGTGCGGCATAGCGTAAACGTCTTGGCGGTTCAGCAAAATGGGTTCTGGGAAATCGCAGATGTACTTGCCTAAATGACCAGCGTCTAAGCTATCAATAACAGCATGCGCATCAACAATGGCTTCGCGGGCGAAGTTCAAGAGCACAGAACCTTTTTTCATCACTTTCAAGGTTTCAGCATTGATCATGTGTTTGGTGGCATCAATCGCTGGAACGTGCAAAGTTACATAGTCAGCGCGTGCCAAGAGTGATTGCAAGTTTTCCATTTTGGTAACTTGGTTCGGCAAGCGCCATGCAGCTTCTACTGAAAGTGCTGGGTCAAAACCTACGACGTTCATACCCAAAGCCAAAGCAGCGTCGGCAATCATAGAGCCGATTGCACCTAAACCGACGATACCCAAAGTCTTGCCTTGCAACTCAAAACCAGCGAAGTTGGATTTTTCTTTTTCCAACAATTTGGACATTTCGTCAGCATCGGTCATGTGCGTCAAACCATTCACATAAGCCATGCCCGGCAGAATGCCGCGCGAACCAAGCAACATACCGGTTAACACAAGCTCTTTTACCGCGTTAGCGTTCGCACCGGGTGAGTTGAACACAACAACACCTAATTTGGTGTAGTCAGCAACCGGCACGTTGTTGGTGCCAGCACCAGCACGCGCAACCGCTTTGACGCTTGCAGGTAGAGCTTCGCCTTGCAGTTTATGACTGCGCAGAATGTACGCATCGGGAGCGCCTATATCGCTCGCCACTTCGTATTTTTCACGGCCAAAACGGCTTAGGCCTTTGATAGAAATAGTATTGTAGGTTTTTATTTTAAACATGATTTTTTCCTTCTTCGATTGCACCACAAGCTGGAAACCTAAAAGCTCAAAGCCACCACTTAGGGTTTGACGTTAGACTCTTTGTTTCGAAACCCTCAAGTCAGGGATGACTTGCGGGAGCTACAGGGATGTATTTATGCGTTTTCGAAACAAAGAGCCTAATGGCAAGCCCGTTCCGAAGCGCGTTTTGTAAATCACTATTGTCAGCTAAATTATCGTCAATTAAAAAGGGCCGTGATAAACACAGCCCTTAAAGGTTCATTCAGCAATTAACCTTTAGTGGCTTCTTGGTATGCCCAAGTCAACCAAGGCAATAACGCTTCAAGATCAGCAGCTTCAACAGTTGCACCACACCAAATGCGCAAGCCCGCTGGAGCATCGCGGTAAGCGCCAATGTCGTAAGCAACGCCTTCTTTATCCAACAACTTGATCATGGCTTTTACTTGAGCTTCGCTTGCTTTCAACACAAAACACACAGACGTGTTAGAACGTGTTTCTGGCACTTGTGGTAAGAAGCTAATCCAATCATTCGCAGCAACAAACTTTTCAAGAACAGCTAAGTTTGCGTTTGAACGCGCGATGGTTTCTTTTACGCCGCCGATTGCACGTACCCAATCCAAAGCGTCCAAGTAATCAGCAACCGCCAACATAGATGGCGTATTAATTGTTTCGCCTTTAAACAAACCTTCAGTCACTTTGCCACCACTGGTCATGCGGAACAATTTCGGCATTGGCCAGCTTGGTTTGTAAGATTCCAAACGCTCAACTGCGCGCGGGCTCAAAATCAACATACCGTGAGCACCTTCACCACCCAGCACTTTTTGCCAGCTGAAGGTGATTACGTCTAACTTTTCCCATGGCATTTCCATAGCGAATACCGCAGAAGTCGCGTCGCAAATGGTTAAGCCTTGGCGATCCGCAGGAATCCAGTCGCCATTAGGGACTTTTACGCCTGAAGTGGTACCGTTCCACGTGAAGATAACATCGTTATCGAAATTCACTTTAGCCAAATCTGGCAGCAAACCGTATTCGCCGTTGTGGGCATTTACGGTCAACTTTAATTCTTTGGTGGCATCGCTCAACCAGCCGTTACCGAAAGATTCCCATTGCAGAATATCTACGCCGCGCGCTCCTAAGAGCGACCACATGGCCATCTCTACCGCACCCGTATCTGAACCTGGCACTACGCCAACGCGGTAGCCGGCAGGCAAGCCCAGCAATTCAGCAGTGTCTTCACAGGCACGTTGCAGCGCGGCTTTACCAATAGTTGAACGGTGTGAACGGCCAAGAGTAGAAACATCCAATTGATCCAAGCTGTAACCTGGGCGCTTGCTGCAAGGGCCAGATGAAAAATTGGGGTTGCGGGGCTTTATAGCTGGTTGCATGTTAATCCTCTGATATCGATAGGGTGTGTATCTGCAAAGACCTAGACGCACTTAGGCTGGGAATAGCTACATACTCAAACATGGCAGCTAAGCCCAAAATCGGGGGCGCTGATTATGCCAGCAACACAGAAAATAACCTAGACGCAGAATTAGGCAAATGCGAGGGTTTATAGGAAAAGCAGGCAAAAAAAAGCCCTTTAGAACCTAAAGGGCAAGAGGGAGACGTCGATGCATCAACCAGACATCGACGGTGAGAGACTTTCACCATGAGAACGGGCTGAAGAATCAGGCCGTTTCATTAACTCGTGAGGCCTACTTTAGAGATGACTGACAGCGCTGTCAACAGCGCTGTCAATTTATCGTAAAATAAGTTTAAGATTGTGAACCCAGCCCCTCGGGGCACCCCAAAAAAGCACTCAACTTTTATTAAGAACTAAAACAACACCTGCGCCCAAACCTTAACTCGTAACGCCCTTAATCCCAGATTGAACGGTTCTTACATCATCGATCATTCAAGCCTCCCAACAGTTAGCCTTCGCCTTAATTGCCGACTACAATGGCGACGCTCAGGCCGCAAGCGTTCATTGAAATATTGTTTTGAACGAAAAAACTATACGCTAGCCCCTCCCGCACTCAGCGCCTCATCTTTTTTGCCGCAAGAAATCTAATAGGAAATATTCATGAAAAATTGGCTATTAGCCTTACTCGCGTTTACCTCTGCCAATGTGATCCATGCAGATGAACCACTGCAAACGAACCCCTACGCACGCATCAGTGCAGATGGCAAAACCGCCATTGCAACCGTAAGCCCTCACGCAAGCGGTATCGCCATGGACGTTGTAGCACGCGGCGGCAACGCCGTGGATGCAGCCATTGCAGCGGCCTTTACCTTGGGCGTAGTGGATGGCCATAACTCGGGTATTGGTGGCGGCTGTTTTATTTTAGTGCGATTGGCAGATGGGCGAATTTTTGCCATCGATGGGCGCGAAATGGCACCCGCAGCGGCGCAGCGCGATATGTTTTTAGCGGATGGAAAAGCAAATCCTGAACTAAGCCGTACCGGTGCCTTAGCGGTGGGAATTCCCGGCTCGGTGATGGCGCTGCACAAGTTACAGCAACTCGGTGGCGCGCTAAAATTTCGCGATCTTATTTTACCGGCAGCAAACTTGGCGGAAACCGGCTTTCCTATTTCAGTCAGTTTGGCTGAGCGCCTTTCTGCAACCAGCAAAAAACTTGCGCAATTTCCTGCCAGTGCTGCCATTTTTTTGGATAAAGACAACCAACCACTCATTGCGAATACACAACTACAACAAAAAGATCTTGCAGCAACCTATCGTGCAATTGCCGAGCAAGGGCCCGCATATTTTTACAAGGGCGATTTCGCTAAAAAGACCGCGAGTTGGATGAAGCAACATGGCGGCATCATCACCCAAAAAGATTTTGCCAATTATCAAATTAAACTGCGCGAGCCTGTAGTTTCCGAGTTTGCAGGCTACACACTTTACGGCTTCCCACCACCCAGTTCTGGCGGCACCCATGTCGCACAAATTTTAAATATTCTCGAACAATTTGATTTAACTAAAACCACGCAAGCAGAGCGGTATCACTTAATTGCAGAGGCAATGAAATTTGCCTTTGCAGATCGCGCCCACTGGTTAGGCGATGGCGATTTCACCAAAGTACCCGCAAGCCTTACCGATAAACGCTACGCAAAAATTATCGCGCAAAAAATCAGCCTTGAAAAAACCACCGCCGATATTAACTACGGTACTCCCGATGTTGATATTGAAGCGCTCATGAATAAACACACTACGCATATTGCTGCCGCTGATATGGAGGGTAATTGGGTCGCCATTACGTCTACCGTTAATACCAGCTTTGGTAGCAAAGTGGTTATTCCGGGTACGGGTGTGGTATTGAACAATCAAATGGATGATTTTTCTGCGCAAGTGGGCGCAGCCAATGCGTTTGGTTTAGTCGGCTCAGATGCAAATGCAGTACAAGGCGGCAAACGCCCACTCTCAAGCATGAGCCCCACCTTGGTATTTAAAAATGGCGTACCCGTTATGACACTCGGTGCCGCTGGTGGCCCAACCATTATTTCGCAAGTGGTACAAACACTTTTATACACCTTGAATGATGGCATGCCTGCAGAAGAAGCTATGAAGCAAGCACGCATTCATCAGCAATGGAATCCCAATCTTTTATTTGTAGAAGCTGCTATGCCCGAGAATGTGCAGCAATCATTAAAACAAAAGGGCCACGAATTAAAAATTTGGGCACGCATGGGCGCATCGCAAGCGATTCAATTACGCGATGGAAAATTAGTACCCGTGGCAGAGCCAAGAGTAATATCCCAAAACAAGGGGCAATAATGTGCGGCAATATTCTGACCCAAGGTCACATTGTCAGCACTGAACAACTTACAGCGAGAGAAAATCATGAGTAACCCGCAACGCGATATCACCTTACGTTTTCTAGCTGAACCGCAAGATGTAAATTTCGGCGGAAAAGTTCACGGGGGCGCAGTGATGAAATGGATCGACCTTGCGGCTTACGCCTGCTCTGCGGGCTGGAGTGGCCGCTATTGCGTAACGGCTTACGCAGGTGGAATTCGTTTCGTATCGCCCATTCATGTCGGCAATTTAGTGGAAGTTAGCGCGAAAATTATTTACACCGGCAAGTCCTCCATGCATATCGCGATAGAGGTAAATGCCTGCGACCCAAAATCGTTAAACAGAAGACTGACTACCCATTGCATAGTGATTATGGTGGCTGTAGATGAGTCTGGGCAGCCCGTTAAAGTTCCTGTTTGGGTGCCAGAGACCGAAGATGATAAACAACAGCACGCAACAGCGATTAAGTTGATGGAAATGCGCAAAAAAATTGGCGAGGAAATGCAAATTTTTGTGTAGATAAAACTGCAGATTGAATAATTTCACCAATCACTACCGCTGGTATTCGTACATAAATGAGATCTCACATGGATAGCTGTTCGCAGCCAGGGCTCTTGCCCGTCAATCAAGCCATTGCACTTATGCTAGAGGCAATTACGCCCGTTGCAGTAGTGGAGACCGTAGCTCTAGCGGCGGCCTTAGACCGCGTGCTAGCAGAACCTATTTACTCCGACATTAATGTTCCGGGGCATGATAATTCTGCAATGGACGGCTACGCGTTTTGTTATGCAGATACGGCAAGCAATACACCTTTACGCGTAATAGGACATTCCTTAGCAGGCCATCCATTTAACGGCGCTATTAAGGCAGGCGAATGTGTTCGCATTATGACTGGCGCGGTAGTTCCGGTTGGAACAGATACAGTGGTTATGCAAGAAAATGTGAGTTCCGCTGACGATCAGATTCAAATCAATCAATTGCCAAAATTAGGCGAGAATATTCGCCGCGCAGGTGAAGATATCGCTATAGATTCGCTGGTGTTTGAAGCAGGCAAACGCATCAGCCCCATCGATATAGGTTTATTAGCATCTTTAGGTATCGCTATAGATTCGCTGGTGTTTGAAGCAGGCAAACGCATCAGCCCCATCGATATAGGTTTATTAGCATCTTTAGGTGTTGCAGAACTCAAAGTATTTAAACGCATTAAAGTAGCCGTGTTTTCAACCGGTGATGAATTGAAACCCTTAACCCAAAAATTACAAGCAGGTGACATTTACGATAGCAATCGCCCTACCCTTATCGCCCTATTATCGCGCTTAGCGGTTGATGTTACTGACCTTGGCTGCATAGCCGATGACCCAGAAAAAATAACAGCGGCCTTTGAATCAGCCATTGCACAAGCAGATGTGGTTATTTCAAGCGGCGGCGTTTCAGTGGGCGATGCAGATTACACCAAAGATGTATTAGAGAAGCTTGGAAAGGTTAATTTTTGGAAAGTCGCCATGAAGCCAGGCAAACCGTTTGCCTTTGGCGTTTTGAATAAACGAAATGCACCCGTTGATAAAGGCTGGTTCTTTGGCTTACCCGGAAACCCGGTTTCATCCGTAGTGACTTATCATCAATTAGTCGTGCCTGCATTGCGCTATTTAGCGGGCGAAGTATTTGAAAGCTCGCCTACGTTAAGCATCACCACGCAAAGCCCGTTAAAAAAACAACCGGGTCGTGCAGATTATCAGCGCGGTAAATTGATTACTGAAGATGGTGAAAATAAAGTCACCACCACGGGCAACCAAAGTTCTGGCGTACTCAGCTCTCTCGCTCAAGCAAATTGCTATTTAGTGCTTGAACAAGCGCGTGGTGCAGTAGCCGCAGGCGAAAAAGTCAATGTGGTTTTATTTGATAGATTTTTACAATGATGTTAGGAATTTAGGGGTAATTACCTAGATTTGACGCGACTTTACCGTACCCATCCTATACCCTGTGCGCCCAGTGTCGATACTGCCGTAATTGCAGCCATATTAACCTATATCCTTAAGCCTACTTTCTCAGAGGAAACAGGGGATTTATGATCAATCATTTTCGTGTCTTAGGCGTCAAAGAAACCGCCTCTGAAGCAGACATTAAAAAAGCCTATCGACGGCTCTCCAACCAGTATCACCCAGACAAATTACTCAACCACACGGACGACGAAAAACGCCATGCCGGTGTGCAGCTTCAGCGCGTACAAGACGCCTACGATATTTTGAGTGATCCCAAAAAACGCGCTGCGTTTATCAAAGATTTTAAGAACGTTATAGTTCCAGACCCCACCGCTGCCATGAGAGAGCTATGGGATCAATATTATCCAACACACTAAAATGTATTAACGAATCGCCTCCTATGAATACAGCTTTTGATCCAGAACGCCTGCAGCAATTAAAATCCGACGCATTTGAAAACATAGAATCTTATAGCGACCCAAAACAACCCAAAGCGCTAAGTAATTACACCGCGCAAATGAAAACCATTCTGCAAGCCGACCCCAGTATGTTGAAGTCGCTGCCAGAATATTTGCCGGTTGCACTTTTTGGTCGCATTAAATTTAGCGATGTGGCCAAAAAACAATGGGCGCTCTGGCTGAAAACGAATGTCATACCCTCATGGGATGAATTTAAAGTGTCGGTGGCATTTAATAACGATGATTTGAATCTCGTTAAAGCCGTGCGCGCCCACGATCAAAATTTATTAATTGAAGCCTGCGCCGTTTTATTTTTATTGATGCACGACAATACCAAGCCGAGTAAGGCGAAAGAAGCTGACGATCAATACAATGAAGAAGACGATGACAGCGACCGCAACTACGCCCATGACGATTATGAAGGCAATGGCGATGTAGATGGTCATGCGCATGACGAAGAATACGACGAAATTTCATTTAACTAAGATGACATTATTTTTAACTGACATGAAACTATCTTTAACGAAAAAGGTTGCACATGAATAGCCTGATTGAAATTGCCGCTACTGAAATTAAACAGCTCGCAACAGTAGAGCCAAAACAAGCGAGTAAAAAATTTGAGCTCATGGCAAATACCATGTCAGATGCCCAACTGATAGAAGTCATTGAAGCGATTGATATTGTCACCCTGACGCAAATAAACAGTCAGCACGACCTCTCCTTCCCATCGATTATTGCCGAACTTATGACGCCCGAAAAAATTCGCGACATAGTTTGCCAACAACCGCTCTACTGGGAAGAAAAAATAAAAAATAATGCAGACGAATTAAGGCAACACACCTTTGAGTTTTTAACCTATTTAATTCGCAGCCAAGATAGCGATGAAAAAAGAGCTGAAATTTTGCAATGCGTTGCAGAAGATAGCGCCGGCTTATTTTATTTATGCATTCCTTTTATCGAAATCTATCGCGGCGAAAAAATTGTCGATGAAGACTACGATATGTATCACAAAGAAACCTCAAGCCTATACGAGGAAGAGGAGGATTTAGAAGAAGCACAGACCTATACCGAACGTAATGCAAGTGAAGACCAGCATAGCCTTGGCTATGACGACCCTCGCAGCCTATTAGCCTTAATTCGCCAGTTAACGCCCGAAGTAGAGCAAGATATTAAGAGTCTGATTCGCAATGAAAGCTCGGGCTGGGAAGCGATTATTAATAAATTTGCCACCGAGTTAGTGATACAAGCGAAAGACAAAAACACCGCTACTGATGAATACGCAGAAGTAGACGACATGTTTAGCTTTTTGGATTAAGACTTTCTAGATTAAGACTCGCAAGATCAAAGAACAGGTTCGCCATGCAATTAGCACTACGAAATTCAAACCAAGGCCCATTTTTAACCCAAGTCATTACCTATGGCTTGGAGCAAAAACGTTTAACACCGGAACACCTTGAACAAATTAAAAGCAAAGCCGTATTAATGAGCTTAAAGTTTGCCGACAAGTTTTATAACAAATATAAAATGGATTTGTTGGAACAAGCGGCGCAAGACATTATTGGCGTGGCCAGTTTAGGTTTGGCAGAATTATCTAAACAAGATCTCGATAAAGCGCTCACAGTGCTAACCAGCCCAGAAAATATTGTGAAACCTTTTCAAAAGGGCTGGACCATGCTCAGCCAAGTGAGCCTCATCAGCGCGAACAATAAATCCTTATACGGCGATGTAGACGCACACTTGCTCGCCAACATTTCCAGCGCACCCTATGAAGATCAATGGCTAGGTTTGCGCCACTATGAGCATGCACTGCAACGCTGGCAACAAGACCAAGCCATAACATTACTCAAAGAAACTTTCTTTTACGCCAACACGCTAGATGATACCGATTATTTCAGCCTTGAAAGTATGCTCGCCGAAGCGCTAATTTATCGTCTCTGCTGCAATGGCGCCAAAGTAAAGCCAGATTTAAAACACAGACTAAAAAATATAGAATTGTTAGACGTTTGGTTTGATGAAGAGTTTTTACAAACTCAACTGCAGAACACTTTGAATCTACTACCCACCGAACTTGCTGCAGCTATTCGAGCAGACCTCGGCAAAAATTTTATTCAACAGATAGCCAACACCTTAAAATTTGCCAAGCGCTATCAAAAGCTTTTAGCTGAAAACGCTACGCCCGAAAAACGCGATGCCTTCGAATACAAACAAAGCATGCAGCACCCCTTATTAGGATGGCCGCAGTATCTTGAATTTTAACCAGCCGAATTTTTGGCTAATTTACAAACGCTTTTGTAGGTGCTTTACAAAGTATTTAGCGCTATCCGCTGCACTTCTCATAGGGCTGTGAGTGAAATTTCCGCCCTGCTCTAAATAATAAAATTCCAATCCAGATTCGGCGGGGTCTGGCAGAATTTCAGCATAATTGATAGAACCATTGCCCAGCTCGGTGTAGTCCCTCGTAACTTTATCCATATCTTTTATGTGCCACATAACGTAGCGCCCGGGCTGATCTTTAATTAACGCTTTGGGGGATTGTTTGGAGGAGTGCATTACCCAGTACATATCCATTTGCAGCTTAACCAGCGCAGGATCTGTTTCCTTCAATATGATATCGAAGCCATTTTTACCGCCCTGATCTATGAATTCAAAGCCGTGATTATGGTAGGCAAACCCAAGCCCTGCGGCTTTTACTTGTTCACCAATTAGATTGAGTTTTCCTGACAATAATTTAAATTTGTCGATTGTCCTCTGCTCTGGGGCTAGAAATGGCCAAGTAATGTATTTCATATTCAAAACTCGGGCGCCCTCTACGCACTGATCTACAAAGCGCTTTAGTTCATCGTCAGATTTTTCGAGATAGGGAGAAAACCCAAAATGCCCACTGGAAGCGGTTACCTGCAAATCTCTCAATATATTCTTGAATTCTGAAGACTTGTGCCCGTAGAAAGTTCCTTTTTCACCATCAAATCCAAAGGTTTCAAAATCTTGGTAGCCCATAGCCGTTACTGCTTTCAAAGTACCAATGGGATCATTAGTCATGTCTTTGTTAACGGAATAGAGTTGGAGGCCCATTTTATATTTTGGCTTTGTACCCGCTGCCCAACTAAATGTGGGCAACACCGTTGCAGCGCCTAATATTCCTATCGCCCCTATAAATTTTCTACGATTCATTTTTTAACCCTTCAGTAAAATGCTGCTTAGAATTCATGTTGTTTATTGTTGTCTTGCAATCATTTAAATTTGATCGCTAAGGTAATTGAGTTTGCTTAGTCATTTTTTCACCACCGCAGGCAACTTTCTTTCCGTCTGCGCTGGTTTGGCACATAGCCGCCTGACCACCGCAAGCAATGTTTTGACCATCAGCACTTATTAGGCAGGCTGTAGCTTCTCCACCACAAGCAACATTTTTACCGTCTGCGCTGATTAGACAACTGCTCGCTAATCCGCCACAAGCAACCTCCTTTCCATCCGCACTTATTTGACACGCAGTCGCTTTTCCACCACAGGCGATAGACTTTCCATCTGCACTGCCCATGCAGTAACTTGCGCCTGTATTAGCGCTTGCGATAGAGGAAACCAAACATAGGGCTAGAAAAAGATATTGATATTTTTTCATATATTTCCTTTCGAGTATTTTTAACAGGGAGTTAATGAGCGGTGTAGGGTTTTAATTAATCCATGCTCACTAAAGAATAGGCATTCGTTAACTTTACTCTTGCCCCCCGGATTTTCGTGAAGCGGCCACCTGCTTTTAATGTCACAAATTGCGTACTGTGGCCAGCGTATTAACCGACATACGAACAGCACCTGCCGTAGGCAATTATTCAATATACAAGGAAAACGCTTCAGAGAAAATGACGCGAACATTGCACTTTATTCCGTATCAAATTCTCTATGAGCATTATTCCAGTCAGTCAGAAATTTTTCATCGTTAAAAACATTATCGTGCCGCAGGCTTGTATACAAGTGGTAGCTCACGTCTATTTGCTGAGCGAGTAGAAATAGGTTCATTGCATCACCGTTCCATTTGGGCACAGTAAGATCAGCACCACCTTGAAACAAATAAACTTTTTCTACGCTTGGCAAGGTATTAAAATAAATCGGTGAGCTGGCCAGCATTCTTTGGCGAGATTCAGCTTCAGTTTTTCCAGTATTAAATTGACATTTGTACTGATCATTGTAACGAGTGGCTACTTCTTGGCGATAAAAATCCACTGGCCCGGCTCCTGCAACTACAACTTTAATTCGACTATCCCTCTCACCCATAAGTAATGCAACTGTGCCGCCTCGACTATAGCCAGATACCAGCACTTTTTGCATATTCGCTTCAGGAGTATGGGCTTCCACTACATTTAACAAGGCAATAGTGTCATCGGTGGCGCCATCATATGCGTCACAAAAATCACCGCCCGCAAAAAAACTAACAGCTTGATAACGCAATGTTCTACCTCGAAATGCAGGTACCACCATAACGTAATTATGGTTGTAATAACGTAAATTATTTTCAAGAGAGATGGATGGATTTTCCTGACTCAAGCCGTCTGGCGATACGATAACGGGAAAAGATATTTTGGATGCGTTGATGGGTACAACTACGGCGCCATAATGTTTATTTAGCCCTACCGTATGTTCATAAAGCCTAACTTTATAGTGCTCCGTGGCGTGTTCATAAACAACGCGCACATCCTTTGCAGACAAGTCGCGCTTCGCCCACTCTGTTTTTACGTTATTGATGTCAGTATCAGTTACTACGCGATAGTTAAAATCTTCCGATACTGTATTGGGCGATGAGTTATTACTTCCGCCACTACCGCCACCGCATGCCAATAGTAAGAGCGGGAGAATCATGAAAACTAATTGAAATATCCGCATAGTAATGTTCCTTAATGATTAACTCTTCAAAGCCGCTTACCCGAATGATTGGGTTCAGAGTGAATTTATATTTCCGTTTTAAGCTTTAACGCTAGCCAATCACTAACTAACATCTAAGAAGTTATAGCCCGTAGGTACGATTAGCGCAGCGTAATCGTACGCATGTTAATATCCATATTCAATGTCGCATTATCATCACACCACCAACTGTATGTGATATTTTTTATACAAGCTTTGTAATAGCGCGATATCCTCTATCAAAAAATTATCATGCTGCTCCACTGAATTAACAGTCAACAATCAGGTTTATTCGGCAATTTTTTGTTCAACGACAATGTGGCATTCCTTTGCGCTTTGCTAATTTGGTTAGTTTTTCATGCGTACGATTACGCTGCGCTAATCGTACCTACAGGGAGAAAAGTGAATGCAGTTTTGTTTGATTGGTTTTTGCAGTGATTGTGGGGTATACCGTTAGGACTTTATAAAATGCTACGCATTTCTCGCTTCTAAATAAGCCCTGCGCGCTAACGCCAAGGCTCCGGTAATACCGGCATCGCCACCTAAGGCAGTGGGGATTATGTAGCTATCCATATCATCGAGCGCGGCATCGTGCGCGTAGGCGTTCAGCATTTTTTTAAGGTTCGCGCGAATTTTGGGGTAGAGAAAACTGCGGGTCATAACGCCACCGCCAAAAATAATTTTTTCGGGGGCGTACATCCATGTAAGGTTCACGCACATTACCGCTAGGTAATAGGCCTCTAAATCCCACGCGGGGTGGTCTTCTAATAAATTTCTGGGGTGAGTCTGCCAGCGTTTGTGAATCGCGGTGCCCGATGCCAAACCTTCCAAACAATTACCATGAAAAGAACAACTGCCAGCAAAGCCTTCATCTTCTCTAGCGACTGGAACCATCATGTGGCCCACCTCTGGGTGGCTGATGCCTTGCATTAACTTCCCGCCTGCAAAAATCCCCGCCCCTACTCCCGTACCCACGGTAACGTAAACGAAGTTTTCGCAATCCACCGCAGAGCCTTCCGTAAACTCGCCCATGGCTGAGCTGTTAACGTCAGTTTCTATTTCAACCAGTACATTGAGCGAATCTTTAAAGAAGCCCCGCAAGTTGATATTGGACCAACCGGGGCGCGGGGTTTTGGTGATATAGCCATAAGTGGGCGAGCGTGGGTTAAAGTCTAAAGGGCCGAAAGACACTATACCCAAGGCCGCCAATTGGCCAAACTCAGGGGCGGTTTTGATAAAGAAATCCCTTACTGCGGCTAGGGTTTCTTCTGATGTGGTGGTGGGAATATTAGCGCGTGCCTTAATAAACCCACGCGAATCCGCCAATACGCAAATAAACTTAGTTCCACCGGCTTCAACGCCACCAAAGAGTGGTTTTGCATCTTCTTGGCTCATTACTACACCTTCTACAACGACTTTGCTTGAGTGTAGAACATAAGACTAAAACCATCTGAATTTAAAACAGGTACAATTTGCACCACAAAAGATGATTTGAGCGCTTTTTACGCAGCGCTATAACCAAAAGAGAAATTTAGGTAAGAGATATGAGCGATAAGTTTGAACAGGCAGCCATTGGCGAATATGAACGATCTGCCAATGATATAGGCAAACTAAAAACAACTTTGGCACCCCTGAAAAGATCTTACTTGCGCTTTGATAAGATTATCGCCACCACCATTGATGAATCGCCCACAAAACCGGCATGCAAAGCAGGCTGTTCTTATTGCTGTTATTACAAGGTAGAAGTTAAAGCCCATGAGATGCTGTTAATTCATGAGCACATGAAAAAAAATCTAGCGCCAGCGCTCACCACACAAATTTTAAACAGCGCCACTGAGAACGCAGAAGTCATTCGCACCCTCACCCCCAAAGAACATTTAGCCACCAATATTAAATGCCCATTTTTAATTGAAAACCAATGCAGCATTTATGAAGTGCGCCCCTTCCGTTGCAGAAGTTTTCACGCGGTTAAAGTGGAATCTTGCGAAGCCTCATTTGCAAACCCAAGTGACTTTAGTATTGCCACTGAATTAATTGAAGATGTATCTCACTACAGCGATGCACTCTCGCAAGGTTTTGAAGCGGCAGCTATGGATACGGGTTACGATCACAGAACTTATGATTTAAATACTGCGCTGCTAGAAGTCTTTGCCGACGCCAGCGTGGAGAAACGCTACAAGCGTGGGAAGAAGGTTTTTAAAACGGCGATTGAAGTGTTGGAAGAGGCGGAGTAATTCCGCCTATTTTTATAGCGTGCGAGTTTATTTTATAAAGAGAGAAACCACACCCATCAAACTCACACACAATAAACTCACACCGAGCACGCGATAAAATACTTTAGGGTCGCCATCCACAATTTTTTGATGGAATCGCAAACCAATTAAATGGCCAACAGTCGCACAAGGCAATAACCACAAGTGTTGCGCTAACTGCAAATCAACGCCTGCAATTAAAAAGGCGATCATTTTAATCACTACCAAAATAAACCAGAGCACAAACAGCGTATCGCGCAATTGGTGTTTAGCAACGTGAGTGCCGAATACTGAAATAATTAAAGGCGCACCGATTAAAGATGTTCCGCTAATGTAAGCACCCAACACCAAAAATAATTTATCCAACCAAGGATTCGTGCTTTTAAATGGCTTATTTAAAATATAAGTAACGGAATACACAGATACTATGGAAAAAATAATCCCCGTCATCACACTCGCAGGAATCGTCAGCAACCCGGCAACGCCAATTAATTTTGGAATGATCATCACCTTCATGGACTTTTTTAAATAAGCCCAATCGATCGTACCACCTTCCCTTTTTTGCACTTCACCTGCAAGAATCGCTTGGCGATGCTTTTGCTCTCGATGTTTTAGATGGTTCTGCCAAACGGTAATCGACGAGAAAAATAATAAATGCACCGCAATAATCGGCAAGTACACCAATGGCCTGTTATCAATCAATAGCAAAAATGGCAGCGACATAACCGCGCCACCAAAGCCCAAACCCGAGCGAACAAAACCGCTCCACACGAACACTAATGCTATCAACACATATTGATAGGCCTGCAACTCTGCCATTTTCAATCGCCCTAAAAACGTGAGCCGCGATTATGGCAGCGCCACCTGAAACTGCAATCAATAGAACCCCCCCAAGCCTTCCCTTTTTAGCCTATTGCTATATATTGCCGAACTAGCTTTCTCCCTACCCTTTCTGCAGTAAATCTCGGTAATTGTTGTGACCACACCTATTAAAGCGCCATCCAATCAAACACCCGCTAAAAACTCGCCGAGCATCCTTTCGCAAACTCTCAGCGAATGGAAAACGCTTGCCATATTGGGTGTGCCGATTATGGTCGCGCAGTTAGCGCAAATGGCGAATGGCGTGGTGGATACCATGATGGCTGGCCATGCCAGTGCGCGTGACTTGGCGGCGGTAGGTATAGGTACAGGGATTTGGGGGCCGGTGCTGCTGTTTTTTATCGGTGTGCTGAGCGCCTTACAACCATTGATTTCTGGTCATCGCGGGGCAGACAGCCACGCGCGTATCATGCCCGTCACGTGGCAGGGGCTTTATATCGCTATAGTCGGCTCGGTGATGATGGCGGCCATTCTCACCCATGTAAGGCCAATTTTTGTGGCCTTGGGATTAGATGCCGAAACCACCGACATCGCCCAAGGCTATTTGGATGCCCTCGCCTGGGGGATTCCCGCCGTACTCTTGCTTAACTCCTTACGCGGCTTGACCGATGGCATGGGGCACACACGTATCATCATGGCGTTTTCATTGGTCAGCACCGTCATCAATATACCCTTCAACTATCTATTTATTTTTGGTTTCTCAATTGGCGATTGGCAGGTACCCGCCATGGGCGGCGTAGGTTGCGGCTGGGCGACCGCAGTTTCTAACTGGATTGCCGTGATCGCGCTCTTGGTCTATTTAAATCGCAGCAAAGACTATAAAGACTTTCACTTAATTGGCGATTGGGTAAAACCCGATTGGGCAGAGATTAAGCACATCCTGCAGCTCGGCTTACCGATTGGCTTGGCGATGTTTGTGGAAGTGAGTATGTTCTGCGCTATCGCTCTTTTCTTATCGCCGCTTGGCCCTACAGTAATTGCAGGTCACCAAATTGTTCTTAATGCCATTTCATTATTTTTTATGATACCGCTCAGTTTGGGCATGGCCTTAACCCTGCGCGTGAGCTATTTGCTTGGCGCGGGGGAACACTTTAAAGCACGACTCTTAGCGCGCAGTGCGATCTTTCTTGGCCTTGGCATTGCCGCCATTAACGCACCGATTTTCTTTTTTGGCCGCAAATTTATTGCTGGGCTTTACACCAGCGACAACCAAGTACAGGCCATTGCAATCCAGCTTTTTGCCTTGGGCGCCATCTTCCAAATTGCTGACGTCACTCAAGTCACCATGATCAATGTGTTGCGCGGCTATAAAGACACCAAAATCCCCATGTTTATTATGTTGTTTTCATTTTGGTGTGTGTGCCTGCCGCTCGGCTTTGTCCTCACCTTTAAAGATTGGCTGAGCGCGCCCATGGGTGCAGCTGGGTTTTGGACTGCATTAATTATCGGACTAAGCTGCGCGGCATTCTTGTTAACTTATAGGGTTTTTAGATTTCGACCACAATAAAAAACTTTAAAATCGCGCCACACCCATACACAATCGCGCCAAATTGTGCCAAAATAATATCATTAATGGCGCGATTTATATTTATTGCGCCAACAATGAGGCTGGCGCAATGAATACACAATCACCAAATCAGCAATCACCACACCAAGAAACACATATCCTTGGCGTACTTGCACAAGCACCGCAAGGTCTTGGCATAGATGCACTTTGTAGTCAGCTTCCCCAGATTCCACGACGGAGCCTGCAGCGTCAACTCGCTCAACTTATCGACTTTGGCGCGATTCTGCGTGACGGCAAGGCGCGCGCTACGCGCTATAGATTAGCCAAACCAAACTCAAATCCCGCACCAATTCCAACTAGCTATCTACCAGAGTGGCAAATTGCTGAAGAGCGTGAGGACTACCCTCAATATCTTCCTCTCTCGGAGGAAGGGCGAGCATTGGTTGCGCAAATTCGCAGACCCTTGGTGGCGCGAATTCCAGTGGCCTATGATGCAGATTGGCTAATAGCTTACCAACCGAACATCACCTTCTATTTAGATGAACATACCCGCGCGCAACTCCGCCGCATGGGCGATACAGGAATGGCGACCAAAGCGGTTGGCACCTATGGCCGGGACATTCTTGACCGCTTACTGATTGATTTATCGTGGGCATCCAGCCGCTTAGAAGGCAATACTTATTCACGTTTGGATACCGAACGGTTAATTGTGCAAGGCGAAGCAGCTACCAATAAAGATGCGTTAGAAACACAGATGATTCTTAACCACAAACGCGCTATTGAAATGCTGGTGGAATCTGTAACCGACATTGGTTTTGACCGTTACACCTTTCTGAATTTGCACGGCCTACTTTCTGAAAACCTAATGCCCGATGCAGCCGCCTGCGGGCGAGTGCGTTTGCGCGAAGTAAATATCAGCGGCACAGTCTATAAACCAACTGCTATTCCGCAATTAATTGAAACGCAATTTACGCTGCTGCTGCAAAAAGCCAACGCGATTCTTGACCCTTTTGAGCAAGCATTTTTTATCTTAGTGCACCTACCTTGCCTGCAAGCCTTTGAGGATGTGAATAAACGTGTTGCGCGCATTGGCGCTAACATTAGTTTTATTAAACACAACCTTTGCCCACTCACGTTTATTGAAGTACCCGAGCGCGCTTACATTGAAGCCATGCTGAGTGTGTATGAACTGCGCAACACCGCATTGCTGCGCGATCTTTTTGTCTGGGCATACGAACGTTCCGCACAGCGTTATATTCAAGTGAAAAAAACACTCGCAGAGCCAGAACCTTTGCGCCTGAAATATCGCAACCAGTTACACCACATAGTGGGCGATATAGTGCGCTCGCAGAAAACACCTTACACCCAAGCCGTTATCGATTATGCGAAAACTGAAATTCCGGTAACGGAACGCGAGTATTTTATTGCGATGGTATTAGATGATATTCAACGCCTCCATGAAGGCGTTTTAGTGCGCTACCGTTTATCGCCCAAAGAATTCTGGCAGTGGAAGCAGTTGATCAATACGATTTGATTTCCTGCTAGCAAAGAAATGAATTACCCCTTATATTCAAACCGTTTTCAGTGGTGGTCATTTCATCATTGCCTACACATTCAGTTTTACCCATGCTAGCGATAGAGTAGATAATCTCAGCGCATCTAAGAATGCAAAGGAGCTTTTTATGAAGAAGTATGTAGCAGAATCATTCGGGACTTTTTGGTTGGTGCTTGGCGGTTGTGGTAGTGCAGTTTTAGCGGCGGCGTTTCCCGAAGTGGGAATCGGCTTGCTCGGTGTTTCACTCGCGTTTGGTTTAACGGTGTTAACCATGGCCTTTGCGATTGGCCACATTTCTGGTTGTCATTTAAACCCTGCGGTTTCTATTGGTTTATGGGCTGGTGGTCGTTTCCCTGCCAAAGAATTATTGCCTTACATTGCAGCGCAGGTGCTTGGCGGTATTTTAGCGGGCGGCGTGTTGCTTGCGATTGCAAGCGGCAAAGCAGGTTTTGATGTATCTGCCGGTTTTGCATCCAACGGTTTTGGCGATCATTCACCCGGCGGTTACTCCATGCACGCAGCATTAATTTGTGAAGTTGTGATGACGGCGTTCTTTTTAATTGTGATTATGGGCGCAACTGATAAACGCGCACCCGCAGGTTTTGCGCCTATCGCTATTGGCCTTTGCTTAACCTTAATTCATTTAATTAGCATTCCCGTTACTAACACCTCTGTTAACCCAGCGCGCAGCACTGGCGTAGCAGTATTTGTAGGCGACTGGGCATTAGCGCAATTGTGGTTGTTCTGGGTAGCACCTATAGTAGGCGCAGTCTTAGGCGCGACTATTTACAAATTTATTGGCAGTGAAAATAAATAGTTTTTGATAATCTTCGCACTTTGTTTCGCAATTAAGTGCGAAGATTATGCTGAGAACAGTTTTAATTTAATCAGGTGTTATCATGGGATATTTTGAAGGATTAGCCGATGCTTCGTTTAAAAAAGACAGCAACGGCAATAATGTATTTTATCCTTGGGGTGTATTAGGCAAAGGCCGCGTATTGCCAGATGAAGTCACCAAAATCAAACTCAGAATGTTTGTAATTCGCTACTATCAAATCATATTACCCGTAGCCATATTACTCAGCATATTGAGATTATGGTTGCCCGCAGTGCTGGCTTTAACCTTGCTCACATTAGGCTTTTACCTTTACGTAAACCTGCTCACCAAAGATTGCCCAATCTGCACTGAAAAGCTCACCTTAAAAGAGAGCTATAAAAATTCAGCCAACAGCCATAACACGCTCATGCTCTGGCTTCTGCTCTTGGTATCACTCTTATTTATGATGGGTGGAATCTGGCTATTTTTTAAAGGCCGCTTATTTATCGGTTTGGGTAGCGTAGTGTTTTTTGGGCTGTGCAGTGCTGTAATTATTTTAATGTTAAAAGTTAAACACAAGAAATCTTAACTTATCAATCAAGATAATCAATCAAGAAAACCTATCCATGTCAAATATCGAATTTTCAAAAGCAGAAAAAGAACTTATTGTCCGCAAAGTGCAAGTATATTTTAGTAGGGAAATGGATCAAGAACTCGGTCAGTTTGATGCCGAGTTCTTATTAGATTTTTTTGCTAAAGAAGTGGGTGCCTATTTTTATAACCGTGGCCTGCGCGATGCACAATCCGTTATTGAAGCAAAGGTTGCGGATATTGCTGATGCACTTTATGAAATAGAAAAACCCACTGAGTTTGTACGCTAAGGAGCGATATCCAAACCGTGCAACACCCGCGCACACAACTCCTGCGGCGAGCGGGAGATAATTTCTTCAGGTATTTCAAACTTATGGGTTAAGCGCAAAAAGCTTTCAAACCCATAGGCCGCCATATAGGGATGCATGCCCGTGGCAATCGCAGCCACATAATCTTTATTTTCATCGCCACACACACTCGCCTTAGCAGGGTTAATTCCAAACTTCTCACGTACTGCACGAAAGTGCTGCGTCTTTTTTTCTTCCAACGGTACGTGAATTAAGAAATCTAAATCTTGAATATTAATGTCATGACGCTGGAAAAGTTGGCGTAGCGTTTCCAACGGCTCGTTGGTGATATTACGCGTGACCAAGCCCACCACCACATCGGGGGCGGCGATCAACTTATGAATAAATTCGGCAATGCCCGGGTACAGAATCGCGTCATTGCGATACACCTCGGTCAAGGTATCTACAATTTGTTTGCGGTTCTGTTTGCTGATATTTTTGCGAATATTGGCGGGAAATTGCTTTATGCCGCCCAAGTATTTAAAAATATGGTGGCGTTTTTGAAAGCTCTCTTCGTCGCCCAAGTTCATGCCGTGCTGCGAAAAGGTTTTTTCGATTGCGCTGTAGGCATCAATGGTAGTGCCATCCGCATCCAAGATAACTAACTTTTTGTTATTGCTATAAATCATCTAGCCCAGCCCTTTTCGCATGTATCACGCTGATTGCTTCAACTAAAACCAGTATATAAAGCAATTGTGACAGTTTAGAAAAAGGGGCTTTGGGCTAGGCAACTAAGATAAAAGCACCGCTGGCAAATCGGCAACACTGGCCAACACCCAATCGGGCTTTACAGGTGAAGCCTCAAAATACGCCTGACGAAATTTTCCGGTTTTCACCAAGCAGCCTTTCATACCCAAAAGCTGAGCGCCGCCCACGTCGCTATCAATATCGTCTCCTACCATAAGGGTTTCAGCGGCACCGACACTCGCAGAATCCAATACCCGTTGAAAAAAATCGGCATTGGGCTTCCCCATAATCCGCGCGTTGTTGCTGCACACATATTCCAGGCCCGCCACAAAAAAACCTATATCTGCCTTTAAACCCTGCTCGGTTTGCCAGAAGCGGTTTTTGTGCAGCGCAATTAATTCCGCGCCGCTGTGCATGGCATTGAATATTCGGTTAATCAGCGTTAAATCCCAACGCTCGCCAATATCGCCCAAGACAACAAAATCGGGGGCAGCTTCATCCCACACAAATTCGGCAAAATCTGACTTTATGGCATCCGCCACTACCGGCCAAATGCGCAGGGGGCGATCCAGTTTTTGTTGGATAGATTGCAGCTCGAGTAGCGCGCCAACAGGTGCGCTAATGAGTTCATCCGGCGTAAGACTAAAGCCCAGCGATACCATTTGCGCGAGCAATTCCCTGTGGGATTTGGTGGTGGTATTGGTGAGAAAGCGCAGCCTAAAACCCTGCTCACGCAATTGCGCGATGGTGTTTACCGCACCGGGGATTTCCTGATTACCGATGAACAAGGTGCCATCGAGATCAAACAAAATTAAAGATGGATGAGATGTCATGCTTCAACTCCTTTCAGGCTTTCCCGAAATGAAAGACGTTGTGAATTAAGAGCACCGTAAATTAAGGTCTTTATCAACTATAAGCCACGAACTGTAACCCATGAACTATAACCCTGTTTTGGCAGCGCAATAAACAGATCCCTTTCGCTAAGACTTTCGTAAATCGGTATACTTGCATTTTTATACGCCTAGAGGAGCAAACTGGTAATGTCGAAGTTTTGGAGTCAGGTGGTTCGTGAGCTGGAGCCTTATGTGCCCGGTGAGCAGCCGCAAATTGATGATTTAATCAAG
>Ga0116157_10001577_pt1 | contig 22744 bp, 22 predicted proteins | sample AD_UKC048_MetaG_FD_89882 | JGI IMG/M metagenome (GOLD analysis project Ga0116157, IMG submission 89882) | Active sludge microbial communities of municipal wastewater-treating anaerobic digesters from USA - AD_UKC048_MetaG | ecosystem: Engineered > Bioreactor > Anaerobic > Digestate | place: USA... | reverse complement strand
TGACCGCCCCCGACGCCCCGGTGATCATCGTGCTTTTCGGAGCAACCGGGGACTTGGCCAAACGAATGGTGCTGCCGGCGTTCTACACGCTGGCCGAGCAGCACCTGATGCCCGAGAACTACCTGCTGATCGGCACCGGCCGCGGTCAGGTCTCCGACGAGCAGTTCGCCCAGCACATCCACGACGCCCTCACCGAGTTCGCCACCGCCCCCCAGCCGGACGAGTGGGCCCGGTTCAGCTCCCGGGTGCGGTTCGCCGGCGGCGGGTTCACCGTCGACGATCCGGGCGAGCTGGTCGACGCAGTCGCCCGGGCCCGCCAGGACCTGGGCGAGAACGCTCAGCTGATCAACTATCTCGCGGTGCCACCGGTCGCCTTCCAGGGGTTCACCGCGGCCATCGGCGCGCACGGGCTGGCCAAGGGCTGCCGGGCCGTCTACGAGAAGCCGTTCGGCAGCTCCCCCAGCGACTTCCGCACGCTCAACGCCGCGGTGCACGAGGTCCTGGACGAGTCGCAGGTGTACCGGATCGATCATTTCCTGGGCAAGGAGGCGACCCAGGACCTGCACGTGCTGCGCTTTGCCAACAGCCTGTTCGCGGGTGCCTGGAACGCCGAGCACATCGAGTCGGTCCAGATCGACGCGCCGGAGAACCTGGACATCGACGACCGGGCCGGCTTCTACGACGCGACCGGCGCCATGCTCGACATGATGATCACCCACCTGTTCCAGGTGGCCGCCGAGGTGGCCATGGAACAGCCGGCCAGCATGGACGCGGACGACCTGCAGTCCGCCCGCGAGGAGGTCATCGGCTGCTTCCGGCCGCTGGACCCGGCCGAGGTCGTGCTCGGCCAGTACGACGGGTACCGCGAGGTCAAGGGGATCGCCCCCGACTCGATCACCGACACCTTCGTCGCCGCCCGGATGTGGGTGGACAACGACCGCTGGCGCGGAGTGCCGTTCCTGATGCGCACCGGCAAGCGGATGGCCGCGTCCACCCAGCGGGTGAGCGTGGTCTTCAAGGCGCCGGCCAGCACCCCGTTCCCGATCCCGGCCGACGGCGGCGTGCTGTCGTTCTCGCTGGCCGGCAACGGCGCGGTCGATCTGTCCATGGTGGTCAAGGAGCCCGGACCGGGGCTGTCCCTGGTGGTCAGTGACGCCTCCATCGTGCTCGGGGACGTGGAGGGCGCCGACGCGCTGCCGCCGTACGTCCGGCTGATCCACGACGTGCTGATCGGCGACCGGTCGCTATTCACCCGGCCGGACGGGCTGGCCAGCGCCTGGAACGTGCTGCAACCGGTGCTGGACCATCGACCGGCCGTGCAGCCGTACCCGCAGGGCAGCTGGGGACCGGCCGCGGCGGCGCAGCTGGCGGCCCCCGGACGGTGGCTGCTCGGCCAGTGATCCGGTCGCCGATCGTGGCCGCCAAACTGCCCCTGGGTGGAATCGGCGGCCCTGCGGCGAACCGGCCCGGCCCGGGCATGGCACGATGAACCCCGCCACGGCCGCTTCCGGCCCACCCACGGGTGATCGGAGCCGGGCCGGGGTACCAGCAGATCGGTGACCCTGCGCGACCCGGGACTGAACAGCAGCCCCGGACCGCGGGCAGGACGCCAGCCCCGACCGGGTGACCGGTCGGACCGTCGAGGAGTGTAGGAGAGGGTTTGTGACGACTCCGGGGAGCCCGACGCCGCCGAACCAGTTCACCGTTCCCGGTTCGACCGGGGCGCAGATCCCGCTGGTCACCGAGCCCGCCATCGACCGCAACGCGTCGATGGGTGAACTGGTCAAAGACGTCACCACGCACATGTCGACCCTGGTCCGCTCGGAGATCGAGCTGGCCAAGCTGGAGATCACCCAGACGGTCAAGACCGGGGCCACCGGCGGCGCGTTCTTCGCCGTCGCCGGCGTCATCGGGGCGTTCTCGATGTTCTTCTTCTGGTTCATGGTCGCCTGGATCCTGGCCATCTGGCTGCCGGTCTGGGCCGCGTTCACCATCGTGTTCGTGGTCATGGTGCTGATGGCCGGGCTGTTCGCGTTCCTGGGCCTGCGCAAGGTCAAGAAGGTGCGCAAGCCGGAGAAGACGATCGCTTCCCTGGAAGCCACGGCGGCCGCCCTGAAGACCGCGGCCACCGGTTCCTGACCCCGATCGGACCGGCAATCTGTCCAGCGCTCCCGAACCCGATGAGGCCGGCTCGGCCGCGGCCGATCTGACCGCGCCGAAGCCCATCGGCTCGTCCATCCGGGACGAGGGGCCGTGGGAGCACCGGGACATCAGCGCCAACGGCATCCGCTTTCACATCGCCGAGGCCGGCACCGGGCCCCTGGTCGTGCTGTTGCACGGGTTCGGGCAGTACTGGCGGTCCTGGCGGTACCAGATCCCCGGGCTGGCCCAGGCCGGCTTCCGGGTGGTCGCCCCGGACCTGCGCGGCTACGGGGACAGCGACAAGACCCCCCGCGGGTACGACGCCTTCACCCTGGCCGACGATGTCGCCGGGTTGGTCCGTTCGCTGGGTGAGCGGGACGCGGTGCTCGTGGGGCACGGCTACGGCGGCGTGACCGCGTTCAACACCGCGGTGATGAAGCCGGACCAAGTGCGCGGCGTGGTCGCGATCGCGGCGCCGCACCCGATCCGGATGGCCAAGGTGCGCCGGCCCGTCCGCTCCGACCGGTACGGGCGATTGCTGTCCTGGGCGTCCATTCCCTTCTACCCCGAGCACCGGTTGGCCGCGGCGAACGGTGCCCTGCTGGAACGCATCGTGCGCTCGCAGTCCGGGCCGGTCTGGAAGGCCTCCCGCGACTTCGGCGAGACGATGGCCAAGATGCGGCTGGCGATCCGGATCCCGGGGGCGGCCCGCGGCGCGGTCGAGCACCTGCGGTGGGTGGCCCGCTCGCCGCTGCGCCATGACGGCCACCAGCACCGCGAGGCGCTGACCCGGCCGGTCACCGCGCCGGTGCTGCACATGGTCGGTGACGCCGACCGGTTCACCCCGGCCTCGTCGCTGACCGACGCCCGCGAGCAGTGCACCGGTTGGTACACCTTGTCCACCGTGCGCGGGGTGGGCCACTACCCGGCCGAGGAGGCCCCCGACCTGGTGACCCGGCTGATCATCGCCCACGCCACTCGGGCGCAACAGCCCTGATCAGGCGGCCGTACAGCTCTGGGTCGAGGCGGCGGTGTCGTCGACCAGCCCGGCCTGCACCACCGGAGCCACCTCGGCCGCGGTGAGCGCGAACCCGACGTCGGTCTCGTCGATCGCCGCGCCGAAGATCACCCCGAGCACGCTGCCGTCGGGGGCCAGCAACGGGCCCCCGGAGTTGCCCGGCTGCACCTGCGCCCGCAGCGTGTAGACCTCACGGGTCACCGTGGCGTTGGAGTAGATGTTCGGCCCGCGCAGCTGGATCACCGACCGCACCCGGGCCGGGACCAGTGTGTACGGGCCGTCCAGCGGGAACCCGGCGACCACGGCGTCCGAGCCGGACGCCGCCGGCTGCTCCGCCCAGGGCAGGGCCGGGGCACTCAGGTCGGGCACGTCCAGCACGGCCAGGTCGGTCTGCGGGTCGTACAGCACGACCGTGGCCCGCAGATTGCCGTCGGCCGATTCCACCACCGCGCGGTCGGAGCCGGCCACGACGTGCGCGTTGGTCAGCACCTTGCCCGGTCCGATGACGAAACCGGTGCCTTCCATCCGGCGCGCGCACGACTCGGCTGTCGCCCGCACCTTCAGGATCGAGTTCGCGGCGGCTGCCACCCCGCTGGCGGCGACCACCTGCTGGTCGGGCGGGTCGACCGCGGTGTTCGGGGTGGGCGCGAGCGGATCCAGGATGGCCGGGAACCCGGACCCGTTGAACACCTCGCGCAGCCGGATGGACAGGTCCTGCGCTTGGCTCGGGATGACCTCGTCGACCTTGCCGAGCACGGCCGAGCCGCGGATGGCCGAGGACAGCCAGGGGAACGGCACGGCGGCCAGCGGCACCGCGATCAGCCAGATCACCAGCAGCACGGCCAGCGCGTTGCCGAACAGCCCGAGCGTGCGGTCGACGGCCTGCGCCGGCCGCCAGCTGATCTTGCGCGAGATCGCCCGGCCGACCGTGGCCCCGGCGATCTCGCCGACGCCCACCCCGACGATCACGCAGGCGATGCCGATGGCGATCTTGGCCGTCGAGTCCTGGACCAGGTCCATCACCATCGGCGCCAGCCAGATCGCCACGATCGCCCCGGCCACCGCGGTGACCAGGGTGAACATCGCGGTGATGAAGCCCTGCCGGTAGCCGGCGATCGCCGCGGCCACCACCAGCAGCACGACGATCACGTCGACGACGGTGAAGCCGGTCATGACCGGCCCACCGACCGGCCCGGGCCGCTCACCGGACGTCCGAAAGGTCGAAGAGCCGATCCCGGTCCCACGGCCGGGCCCAGCCGCCCAGGTCCAGCAGCGAGTCCACCAGCCCGGCGGTGAAACCCCACACCAGCAGGTCAGCCACCCGGAACGCCGGGCCCATCCAGCCGTTGGACAGCCGGACCTGGCCGCGGTTGGCCGGATCGGACAGCTCGCTGACCGGGACCCGGGCGACCGTGGCCGTCTCGGCCGGGTCGACCGCGCGCACCTCGCCGGGTTCGCGCCAGTAGGCCAGCACGGGGCTGACCAGGAAGCTCGACGGCGCCAGGAACAGCTCGGGCAGCAGCGCGACCGGCAGCACCGAGGCCGGGTCGACCCCGGTCTCCTCGAAGCTCTCGCGCAGCGCGGCGGTCACCGCGTCCTCGCCCGGGTCGTTGGCCCCGCCCGGGAACGCCGGCTGGCCGGCGTGCGAGCGCATGGTCGCCGAGCGCTGCGTGAGCAGTAGATCCGGCCCGGCCGGGCCGTCGGCGAACAGCATCAATACCGCGCCGCGCCGCGCCGACGCCGGGGCCGCCCCGCCCAGCCGGGCGATCGGCCCCGGCAACCGGCGACCGTCCACCGCCTGGATCAGGGTCTGCATCCACGGCGGCAGCCCGGTCGCCTCGGCCCGATCGGCGATCAGCCGCCGGCCGACCAGCCGCGGCTCGCCCGCCCCGCCGTCCTGGTTCACGCCAGACCGACCATCGCCAATAGATGCGGACGCTCGGCCCCGACCACCAACGCGGCGGCCGCCTCCGGCTCGACCACGCCTGCCCCCGCCCCGTAGGCCGGGCACAGCGGAGCCAGGAAGCAGGCCCCGCAGGCCGGCTTCTTGGCGTGGCACACCCGTCGGCCGTGGAAGATCGTCCGATCGGAGAACGCGGTCCACTGGGCCCGGGGCAGCTGTTCGTTCAGCTCGGCCTCGATCTTGACCGGGTCGGTCTGGGTGGTCAGCCCCCAGCGGGTGACCAGCCGGGCCATGTGGGTGTCCACGGTGATGCCGGGAACGCCGAAGGCGTGGCCCAGCACCACGTTCGCGGTCTTGCGGCCGAAACCGGGCAGCGTGACCAGGTCGGCCAGCGTGGAGGGCAGTTCGCCGTCGAACCGCTCGACCAGGGCCTGGCCCAGACCGATCAACGAGGAGGTCTTGTTCCGGAAGAAGCCGGTGGACTTGATCAGCTCCTCCAGCTCGGACCGGGACGCCGACGCGTAGTCGGCCGCGCTGCGGTAGCGGGCGAACAGGGCCGGCGTCACCAGGTTGACCCGGGCGTCGGTGGACTGAGCGGACAGGATGGTGGCGACGGCCAGTTCCAGCGGGGTGGTGAAGTCCAGTTCGCAGTGGGCGTCCGCATAGCCCAGCGCGAGCTGGCCGGCCAGTTGCCGGGCCCGGCGGGTACGCGCCAGCGGGGTGGCCGGGGCCTTGGCCCGTCGCCCGGACGGGGCCTTTCTTGCCGACGGTCCGGACGGCACGGCCGACCCGCCGGCCACCGGTTCCGGGTCCGTCCTGAGCGCGCTGTTGACCACGCTGCCAGGTTGCCACATGGGTACGACGTTCCTGGCCCGCGCCGGTTGTCCGGTTCCCGCCGGCTCGGGCGGCGACGACCCGCGGGGGCGGCGCCGGCTGCGAACCGGCCCGGCGATGGGGAATGATGGGGCCACCATGACGGTCTTCCTGGTGCTGCTGATCCCGCTCCTGCTGATGGTGTTCGCCCTGCTGATGGAGCGGCTCGAGCGACGCCTGAAGACGGCCACGGTCAGCGAGGCGGACGTGCAGGAGTTCCTGGACACGGCCAAGCCCGAAGAGGTCAACACCTTCATCCGCGAGGGCTGGACCAAGGCCTTTGCCAAGTTCCGCCTGCGCCGCCGCCCGCGGCTGCGTCGCCGGCATCGGGACGGCGTCAAGGACGCGGGCGCGGCCGACGTCTGAGCGGGCCGACCGCCCTGATCACCGGCCGCGGCGCGGGCTGGTTGGTGATCATCGATCCCACCTGCCGGGACACCCGCACGTCGAACGAGAGCGCCCGGCCCCGACCCCCTAGACTGTGCTGTGCGTCTCAGCCGGAGCCGCCGACCTGGTCTCCGGCTGCCCCGTCGGGGGAATGAATCAGGAGGACAGGGTGGAAGAAACGCTCGCGAAGGCCGGGATCTTCCAAGGGGTGGACCCGGATGCAGCGGCGGCCCTGGCTTCGCAGTTGGAGACGGTCGAGTACGCCCGCGGCAGCGCGATCTTCTCCGAGGGAGAGCTCGGGGACCGGCTGTTCATCATCCTGTCCGGCAAGGTCAAGCTGGGCCGGCACTCCCCGGACGGCCGGGAAAATCTGCTCGCGGTGATGGGTCCGTCGGACATGTTCGGCGAGCTGTCGGTGTTCGACCCGGGCCCGCGGACCTCGTCGGCGACGGCGGTCACCGACGTCCGGCTCGGCACCATGGACCGCGACGGCCTGCGGGAGTGGATCAACAAGCGTCCCGAAATCGCCGAGCAGCTGCTGCGGGTGCTGGCCCGCCGGCTACGCCGCACCAACAACGCGCTGGCCGACCTGATCTTCACCGATGTGCCCGGCCGGGTGGCCAAGGCGCTGCTGCAGCTGGCCCGCCAGTTCGGGCAGCAGGAGGGCGGCCACCTGCGCGTCACCCACGACCTGACCCAGGAGGAGCTGGCCCAGCTGGTCGGCGCCTCCCGGGAGACCGTGAACAAGGCCCTGGCCGACTTCGGGCACCGCGGCTGGCTGCGCCTGGAGGGCAAGAGCGTGGTCCTGCTGGACACCGAACGGCTGGTCCGCCGGGCCCGCTGAACCACCCCGCCGGGCCGGACCGGCCCCGCGCGGGGCCACCTCACGGCCGGGTGAACACGCTGACCGTGACGGCCATGGTCACCTCGGTGACCTCCGGAAGGCGCGCGACCGCGTCCCGTCGCGCCGGCTCGGGCAGGTGGTAGGCCGACGGGCCCATCCGGATCAGCCGGTCCACATCCTGGCGCCCCAGCCGCATCCGGTGCCGGACCGGGGTCGTCCCCGCGGGGCGCATCACCCGGCCCAGGGTGTCCTGCAACCGGGCCGCCTTGTCCGCGTCGACGGCCAGCAGCCCGATGTGCGCGCGCAGCTCGGCCTGGTGCCCGGGGTCGGGCGTCAGGACGACCAGGCGCCCACCGGGCCGCAGGATCCGGGCGATCTCGTCCGGATCCCGGGGCGCGAACACGTTGAGCACGGTCCCGATCGAGCCGTCGCGCACCGGCAATCGGGACCACGCGTCGGCGACCACCGCACCCACCCGTGGATGCACCCGAGCCGCTCGGCGGGCCGCATAGGTCGAGGTGTCCACGGCCACCCCGATCGTGTCCGGGGTGCCGGCCTCGACCACGGCCCGCAGGTGATGGCCGGTGCCGGCCCCCAGGTCGAGCACCGGCCCGCCGCCGGCGGCGGCCACGATCGCCGCCGTCATCGGCGCGAAGTGCCCGGCGTCCAGGAACTGTTGCCGGGCCGCGACCATGTCCGCGGTGTCGCCGGTGTCCGTCCGGGAGGTCCGGCCGAGCAGGGTCAGGTGGCCGCCCCGGGCGATGTCGAAGCGGTGCCCGGCCTCGCAGCCGACGCTCTCCCCGGCCCGCTCCAGCGGCTGCGCGCAGAGCGGACAGGCCAGCACCGGCAGGACGGCCGCCAGGCCGGCCCGGCGCGGGTCGGTCACCGGCCGCCCGGGGCACGCAGGTAGCCCAGCTGGGCGGCGACCGAGTGTTCGGCCGCCCGGCGCACCGAGACGTCGACATCGTGGTAGACGAAGTCCGTCACCGCGGCCACGTCGGCGTCCGCGCCCAGCTGCACCAGCGCGGCCCGGATCTGATCCAGCCGCTGTTCCCGGTGGGCCAGGTAAGCGGCGGCGAGGGCCTGCAGGTCGGGCTGCTGCGGGCCGTGGGCCGGCAGCACGGCCGCCCGGCCCAACGCGGCCAGCACCCGCAACGAGCCCAGATAGTCGCCCAGGCTGCCATCGGGCGGTGCGATGACCGTGGTGCCGCGACCCAGGATCGTGTCCCCGGTGAGCACCGCGCCGTGCGGCCGGTCCGGCGAGTCCGACGGCAGCCGGAAGCAGACGGAGTCGGCGGTGTGTCCGGGCGTGGCCAGCACCTCGATCGGCAGTCCGGCCGCGGCGACCAGCTCACCGTCGCGCAAGGGTTCGCCGCCCCGGCAGAAGGCCGGGTCGGCCGCCCGCACCGGTGCCCCGGTGGCTGCGGCCAGCTCGGCCGCCCCCTCGGTGTGGTCGTGGTGCCGGTGCGTGATCAGGATCAGCTCGACGTCGCCGACCGCGGCCAGCGCGTCCAGGTGTCCGGGGTCGCCCGGCCCGGGGTCGACGATCACCGACGAGCGGCCCCCGTTGCCGGACAGCACGTAGCTGTTGGTGCCGTCGAGCGTCATCGGGCCCGGGTTGGGGGCCAGGCGGACGGCGGCGTGACCGGTGACCGGGGTCAACGCGGTCCGGGGCGGACGATTCGCAGCATTCATCGGGGGACCTCCAGATCCGCGCCGGCCAGCAACCGGGCCACATCCTCGCGCCGGACCCGGATCTTGGTGACCACCCGGGGTGCGGCCAGCACCTGCTCGACCGATGCGAATGCGGCCAGGTCCGCCAGCATGACCCGGGTCGGCGGCATCAGCTTGGTCGTGCCGGCCACTGCATCGGCCAGGATGTCGGCCGGACGCCGCCACTGGCCCAGGTCGGCCTCCGTGGTCACCATCCGGGCCTGCTGCCCGGCCGGCAACGCAGCGGCGAAGAAGAAGGTGTCGTACCGGCGACCCTGCCCGGGCGGGGTCAACCAGTTCGCCCACGGCCGCAGCAGGTCGGTGCGGATGGTCAGACCGGCCCGGGCCAGCACGCCGGCCAGGCTGGCCCGACGGTCGATGATGGCGGCCCGGACGTCCTCGCCGAGCACCTCCGGGGACCCGCCGTCCCGGCTCGCCAGCAGTACCCCGGTCTCCTCGAACAGCTCGCGCACGGCGGCCACCACCAGGGCCGGGTCGGCGTCCTCGCCCAGGGCGTCGCTCCACCACTGCCGGTCCGGGCCCGCCCAGCCGATGCTCTCGTCCCGGTCCCCCGGGTCGACGCCGCCACCGGGAAAGACCGTCATCCCGGCCGCGAAGGCCATCGCCGACACCCGCCGCAGCACGAACGTCTCCAGGCCGTCCACGCCGTCGCGGACCAGCATCACGGTCGCCGCGGGCCGGATCGCCTCGGTGTCAGTCACGATGCCAACCTAGATGGCCGAGCGAGGAGGGTCGATGCACCGGAGCTGGCAGTGGGTGGTGGACGATTGCGACGTCCGGATCGGGGTGACGACGAGCCGGCGGGACCGCACCACCAGCACGCTGGTCGTCGCGGACGGCCACGCCCTGCTGGTCGACCCGTCCTGGGATCCCGACGAGCTGGCCGGGCTGGCCGCGGACGTGGCCGCCGCCGGCCTCGAGGTCGCGCTCGGGTTCGCCACCCACGCCCACCACGACCACCTGCTCTGGCACCCGGCCCTGGGTTCGGCGCCCCGTCTGGCGTCGCCGGCCGTGGCCCGGCAGTGCGCGACCGACCGCGACGCGATCGTCGCCGGCCTGGGCCCGGACTGGCCGGCGGAGCTGGCCGACCTGGTCGGACGGGTCGACGCAGTAGGCCTCGGCGCAGGAGGCCCGGACGCAGGAGGCCTCGGCGAAGGAGGGCCCGGCGCAGTGGCCGGGGCGGCGCTGGATTGGCCCGGACCGGAGGTCCGGCTGCTCACCCATGACGCGCATTCCCCCGGCCACACCGCGCTCTGGCTGCCCGAACAGCGCGTCCTGATCGCCGGGGACATGCTCAGCGACGTCGAGCTGCCGCTGCTGGAGGACTCCAACCCGGCCGCGTACGCCGCCGGGCTGGCCCGGCTGCGCGAGCCGGCGGCGCAGGCCCGGGTCCTGATCCCCGGCCACGGCCGGATCGCCGCGGACGGTGCCGCGGCGCGCCGCTGGGCGGCCGACCAGGCCTACCTGAGCGCCCTGATCCGCGGCCGGACGCCGGTCGACGACCGGCTCCGGCAACCCGGCATGGCCCAGGCCCACGCGGCCAACTTGGCCGCCGCGAAGTCCGGACCGCCGCCGGGTCGCTGAGCGAACCGGTCAGCGGACCTGAACGATCGCTTCCACCTCGACCGGCGAGCCGAGCGGCAGTTCAGCCACCCCGACCGCGGACCGGGCGTGCCGTCCGGCCTCACCGAAGACCTCGGCCATCAGGTCGGACACCCCGTTGATCACGCCGGGCTGGCCGGTGAAACCCTCCGCGGACGCGACGAACCCGACGATCTTGACGACCCGCTCCACCGCATCCAGGCCGACGGCCGAGTCGATGGCGGCCAGCACGTTCAGCCCGGCCAGCCGGGCGTACTCCTTGGCGTCCTCGGGCGAGACCTCGGCCCCGACCTTGCCGGTGGCCGGCAGCCGGCCGTCCACGAAGGGCAGCTGGCCGGCCGTGAACAGCAGGTTCCCGGTACGCGCGGTCGGCAGGTAGGAGCCGGCCGGGGTGGCGACCTGCGGCAGCGTGATGCCCAACTCGGCCAGGCGGGCGGACGGGGTGGTCACGACCGCTCGCGCTTGAGGTAGGCCACCAGCTGCTCCGGGTTCGGGCCCGGGACCACCTGGACCAGCTCCCACCCGTCCTCGCCCCAGGTGTCCAGGATCTGCTTGGTGGCGTGGATGAGCAACGGAACGGTGGCGTACTCGAAGGTGCGTCGGCCGGAAGTGGGAGATGACATGCCCTGACTCTAGGAGGCTTGGCCGACCGTGCTCGATGGCGGCCTCGCAAGCTTGGCCGACGTGGCGGCCTCGCAGGCCTGGTCCCGGCCTATCCTGGCGCGGTGGTCGTCGACGGGTGGCACTGGGCCGCGGCGGTGCTGGCCGCGCTGCTGCTGGCCGTGCTGGTCCTGCTCTGGTACGACTCGCTGCGCGAGCGGCCCGGGTGGACCTTGGCCATGGCCACCAAGCGGGCACTGCCCGGCGCGCTGGTCATTCCGGCCGGGTTCGCCGCCGCGTTGCTGCTGCCGCTGTGGGTCGGCGGCGTCCTCATCCTCGTTCCGCTCGTCGCCATCGTGGTCATGGCCCTGGCCGACTGACCGGGTTCCGTCCAGCGGGCGCCGAGCCGGGCCGTCGCCGGTCCTGGCAGGATCGAGAGATGGCCGACCCCCGCCACCCCCGTCCCGTCGACCCGCTCGACCCGGTCGCCGACACCGGACGGGTGCGGGTGGACCGAACCGGGCCCGGCCGCTACGCCGCCGGCAACGGCCGGGCGGCCGCCATTCCGATCGGTCTGGCCGGCTCCGCGGACGCGTACTCGCCCACCGAGCTGCTGCGGATCGCGCTGGCCGGCTGCGTGGGCCTGTCCGCCGATCATGTGGTCTCCCGCCGGCTGGGCGGCCAGAGCGAGGTCAGCATCGCGGTGACCGGCGATCACGACCCGGTCGAGCGACGATTCACCCGACTGGCCTCCACGATGACCCTCGATCTGTCCGGCCTGGATCCGCAGGCCCAGGAGCAATTGCGCGCGGTGGTGACCCGGGCCGTGCACCGCTACTGCACCGTCGGGCGCACCCTGGAGCACGCCACCCCGGTGCCGCTCGCCGTGGTGGGTTCGGCATGAGCGCGCTGCCCACACCTGTCGCCCACCCGGCGACCGATGCCGACGCGATCGAGCCGTCGACCGCAGCGTCAACCACCGAGCCGTGGACCGGAGCCTGCCGGCGGGCCCGCCTGCACGTCATCACCGGCAAGGGCGGCACCGGCAAGACCACCGTGGCCGCCGCGCTGGCCCTGGCGCTGGCCACCAACGGGCGCCGCGTCCTGCTGGTCGAGGTGGAGGAACGCCAGGGCATCGCCCGGCTGTTCGACGTGCCCCCGCTGCCCTACCAGGAGAAGAAGGTGGCCGTCGCCACCGGCGGCGGCGAGGTCCGGGCGTTGGCCGTCGATGTCGAGGCCGCGCTGCTGGAATACTTCGAGATGTTCTACAACCTCGGCTTCGCCGGCCGCAGCCTGAAAAAGATGGGGGCGGTGGAGTTCGCCACCACCCTGGCCCCCGGCCTGCGCGACGTGCTGCTGACCGGCAAGGTCAAGGAGACGGTCACCCGGATCGGCTCGGACAACCGTCCGGTCTATGACGAGGTGGTGCTCGACGCCCCGCCGACCGGCCGGGTGGTCACCTTCCTGGGCGTCACCGAGGCCATGTCCGGCCTGGCCAAACGCGGGCCGATCCACAGCCAGGCCGAGGGCGTCGTGCGGTTGCTGCATTCGCCGGACACGATCGTGCACCTGGTCACCCTGCTCGAGGACATGCCGGTCACCGAGACCCTGGAGGCGATCGAGCAGCTGCGGGCGCAGAGCCTGCCGGTCGGCACGATCATCGTGAACGCGGCCACCTCCCCGCAGCTGCCCCGCGCGTCCCTGGACGCGGCGGCCCGCGGCGAGCTGGACACCGACGGGCTGGCCGACGCGCTGCGGGCGGCCGGCGTCGAGCCGACCCCCGCCGTCCTGGACGGGCTGCGGGAGCAGGCCACCGAGCACGCCATCCGGGTGCTGGACGAGCAGCAGTGCCGCGAGCAGCTGGCCGCCGCCGGGCTGCCCATGCTGGAGCTGCCCCGGCTGGTCGAGGGCGGCGACCTCGGCGGCGTCTACGAGCTGGCCGACCGGCTGGCCGAGCAGGGAGTGGACTGATGCCCACACGTTCCGCGGCGGGGGCCAACCCCGTCCTGGACCTGGCCCCGCTGCTGGCCGACCCGCGGACCACCATCGTGGTGACCTGCGGATCCGGTGGCGTCGGCAAGACGACCACGGCCGCGGCGATGGCGCTGTGGGCGGCCGACGCCGGCCGCAACGTCGCCGTGCTGACCATCGACCCCGCGAAGCGGTTGGCCCAGTCGCTGGGGCTGGACGAGCTGGACAACGACCCCCGCCGGGTCGACGTCCCGCTGGCCAGTGCGGACGGGCAGCTGTGGGCGATGATGCTGGACACCCGCCGCACCTTCGACGAGATGGTCTCGGCCCACTCCACCCCGGAGCGGGCCCAGGCGATCCTGTCCAACCCCTTCTACCAGGTCATCTCCTCCTCGTTCTCGGGCACGCAGGAATACATGGCCATGGAGAAACTGGCCACGCTGGCCGCGACCAACCAGTTCGACCTGATCGTGGTGGACACCCCGCCGAGCCGGTCGGCGCTGGACTTCCTGGACGCACCGCAGCGGCTGTCCTCCTTCATGGACGGCCGGATGATCAAGCTGCTGGCCACCCCCAGCCGGGGCGTGATGAAGATCGTCGGCGCCGGGTTCACCCTGTTCTCCAAGGCGGTCACCACCGTCCTGGGCGGGCAGCTGCTGACCGATGCCGCCCAGTTCGTGCAGCTGTTCGAGGACATGTTCGGCGGCTTCCGGGAACGGGCCCAGGCCACCTACGAGCTGCTGCGGGCGCCGGGCACCAAGTTCGTCGTGGTCTCGATCTGCGAGGGCGACGCGCTGCGCGAGGCGTCCTACTTCACCGACCGGCTGCGGGCCGAGCACATGCCGCTGGCCGGACTGATCCTGAACCGGACGCATCCACCGCTGGCCGACCTGGCCGCCGGCCCGGCCCAACTCGCGACCGACAAGCTCGGCGATGCGGCGCCGCTGGCGGCCGCGGTGCTGGACATCCACCGGCAGCGGCTGGAGGTCCGGGCCGCCGAACTGCACATGCGGGGCCGCTTCGACCGGGTGCACTCGGACCTGCCGGTGGTCGAGGTACCGGCGTTGCCCTCGGACGCGCACGACCTGCCCGCGCTGCGCGAGATCGGGCTCCGGCTCACCCACGGAACCTCGTACCGGCCGGCCGAAACCGGATAGGACGCGTCGCCGCCGGCCAGGTTGCCCGCCCGGCGGCCATGTGGCGAGTATCCCGGGATCACCTCCGGCACACCTGACCGCCGGTAGCCTGACCCGGTGCGTGTGATGAGCGGTCTGGGGCGTTTGATTCTGGGCACCCTGTTGGCCGGGGTGCTGGTGGCGGGGCTGTTGTTGCCCTATTCCGTGGGGATGGGCATCGCGTCGAACGCGGTGACCGATGCCATCGACGGGGCCCAGGCGGACCCGTTGACCGCGGAGATCCCCCTGCGCACCACCGTCACCGACGCCACCGGGGCGCCGATCGCGACCCTGTACAACCAGAACCGGGTGTACGTCCCGCTGTCCTCGATCTCGGACTACCTGCAGGTCGCCGTCGTGTCGATGGAGGACCGCCGGTTCTACCAGCACCAGGGCGTCGACTGGCGCGGCACCGTGCGGGCCATGCTGCGCAACGCACAGGCCGACGCGGCCGCCCAGGGCGGTTCGACCCTGACCCAGCAGTACGTCAAGAACTACCTGTACCTGGTGGAGGCCAAGACCGAGGCCGAGAAGGCCGACGCGATCGCCACCACCCCCATCCGCAAGCTCAAGGAAGCCAAGCTCGCCCTCCAGGTGGAGCAGACGCTGAGCAAGGCCGAGATCCTCGAGCGGTACCTGAACCTGGTCGCCTTCGGGCCCTCCCAGTACGGCGCCGAGGCGGCGTCCCAGTGGTTCTTCGGCACGTCCGCGGACAAGCTGACCCTGGCCCAGGCCGCCCTGCTGGCCGGCATGGTCAACAACCCGCCCAAGTACAACCCGCTCGACGAGAACCACGTGCAGGACGCCCGGGACCGTCGTGACCTGGTGCTGGACGTCATGGTCAGCACCGGCCGGCTGTCCAAGGCCACGGCCGAGGCGACCAAGCAGCAGGACCTGGGGCTGAACCCGAAGCGGACGCGCAACGGCTGCATCCCGGCGGACAACTCGCAGACCAACGGGTACTTCTGCCAGTACGTGCTGGACTACCTGTCCAACGCGGGCTTCGACAGCGACACGGTCGCCGAAGCGGGCTGGACGATCAAGACCACCATGGATCCCACGGTGATGGCGGCGGCGAAGGCCGCGGCCACCGCCAACGCCGACCCGTCGGTGCCCGGGGTCGAGCGCATCGCCAACACCGTCGCCGTCGTCGGCAAGGACGAACCCCGCAAGGTGCTGGCCCTGGCCGCGAACCGGCCCTACGGCCTGGACCCGACCAAGGGCGAGACCGTGCAGCGCCTGCCCACCACCTTCGCCCCGCTGGGGGCGGGATCGACCTTCAAGATCTTCACCGCGGCCGCCGCGATGGAGATGGGACTGGGCACCAACACCACCATCGACGTGCCGGCCCAGTACGAGAGCCCGCTGGTGCCGTCCGCGACGTTCAAGAACGCGACCAGCTACCCGACGTCGATGACGTTGGCGCAGGCTCTGGCCACCTCCCCGAACACCGGCTTCGTCGCCCTCGAGGACCAGGTCGGCCTGCAGAAGGTCGCCGAGATGGCGGTTCGGTTGGGCCTCAAGGGCTACCAACTGGACGCCGGCGACGTCGATCCGGCGTTCGCCAGCGCCGGCACCGACTACACCGCGCAGGTCACCGCCCAGAAGATGGCCTCGTTCACGCTGGGTGTGTCGCCGGTCAGCCCGCTGGAGCTGGCCAACGTCGGAGCGACGCTGAACTCGGACGGCAAGTGGTGCCCGCCTACCCCCGTGGACACCATCACCGACCGCAACGGCAAGTTCGTCACCTGGGACAAGACCCCTTGCGAGCAGGCCGTGCCGGCCGAGCTGGCCCGGACCCTGGCCGTGGCCATGGAGGGTGACTTCACCGGCAGCGGCACCGCGGCGGCCAGCGCGTCGGCGGCCGGCTGGAGCTGGACGGCGGCCGGCAAGACCGGCACCACCCAGGAGTACAAGTCCTCGGCCTTCCTCGGCTTCACCCCCGAGATGAGCGCCTCGGTCATCGCCTGGGACTCCGAACCGCGACCTCAGTCGATCTGCAAGGACCCGATCCGGTCCTGCTCGACCGACGAGGCAATGAGCGGCTCCGGGATGGGCGGTGGCTCGATCCCGGCCGCCACCTGGATGGCCACCATGAAGCCGCTGAAGGAGAACCAGCCGGACACGTTCTTCCGGCCGGCGTCGACCACCTACATCAAGGGCTCGGCCAGCACGCAGGTGCCCAACGTGGTGGGCAAGAACGTGGACGATGCGAAGACGCTGCTGACCGCGGCCGGCTTCACGGTGGCCGTCGCCCCCAAGCAGGACACCGGCGCCTCGGTCAACATCGTGGTCGACCAGAACCCCAAGACGACCGCGCTGCCCGGCGGGCAGATCACCTTGGGAGTCTCGGCGGGCGGGTCCGGCGGCTGATTCCGGCCGGTGCTGACCGGGCCAGCCGATCATGATGATTAGGCTGCCGATCATGCCTGCATCCACCGCACCCGCACCCGGACCCTCCGCCGGCGGGCGTCCGTCCGGCGGACGGACCCTGGCGGCGGCGGCCGGGGGCCTTGCCCTCACCGGTGTCGCGACGGCCGCCTGGTCGACGCTGGTGGAACCACGGGCCTTCACGCTGCGCCGGGTCGACCTGCCGGTGCTCGATCACGGGGCGTGGCCGATCCGCGTGCTGCACCTGTCCGACCTGCACATCGTTCCGGATCAGCGGCGCAAGATCGAGTGGGTCAGTGCCCTGGCCGACCTGCGGCCCGACCTGGTCATCAACACCGGCGACACGCTCTCGCACCTGCGGGCCGTGCCGACCGCGCTGGCCGCGTTCGGTGACCTGCTGGACCTGCCCGGGGCGTTCGTCTTCGGCAACAACGACTTCTACGCCCCGGTGCCCAAGTCGCCGCACCGCTACTTCATGCCCCGCAGCCCGGTCCCGATCCGCGGCACCAGCCTGCCCTGGCAGGACCTGCGCGCCGGCATGGCCGAGCGGGGCTGGATCGACCTGAACAACGCCAAGACCACGATCGACCTGCGTGGGCAGCGGCTGGCCCTGGCCGGGGTCAACGACGCCTACACCAAGCGGGATCACTACGAGCTGATCGAGGGCCCGGCCGACCAGGACGCGGTGCTGCGGCTGGGCGTCACCCACACCCCCGAGCCCCGCATCCTGGACCGCTTCGCGCTGGACGGCTACGACCTGATCCTGGCCGGCCACACCCACGGCGGACAGATCCGCGTACCCGGCCTGGGTGCCGTGGTCACCAACTGCGGTCTGGACCGCTCCCGGGCCCGCGGGGTGTCCCGCTGGGGCTCGCACACCATGCTCAACGTCTCCGCCGGCCTGGGCACCAGCCCCTATATGCCGATGCGCCTGTGCTGCCGCCCCGAGGCCACCCTGCTGACCCTGCGGGCCCGTCCGGCCTGAGCCTGGCGGTCGCCCGGCCGCGCCTGCAGGCGGCGCGCTGATCCAAAGCATGATTCGGCGCCCGGTTTGCCGGGTTCGGTGGTCCTTGGATCAGCGCGGCCCTCGGTGGCCGGAGCCGGCTGAGGATCGCGCCGGGACTGCGGAGGGTTCGCGGCGGCAAAGTGGTCAGAAGGGCCCTCCCGCATCAGCTAGACTTCTGCAGGCTTTCGGGGTGTGGCGCAGCTTGGTAGCGCGCTTCGTTCGGGACGAAGAGGTCGCAGGTTCAAATCCTGTCACCCCGACCAGAAGGCAGGCAGGGCCCCGCTCGATCATCGAGCGGGGCCCTTGTCGTCGTGCCGCCGGTCAGGCTCCGGCCAGCCCCGATGCCGCCGGAGCAGTGGACTTGAGGGCCTTGTAGTCGACCATCTCGCGCAGTAACGCCCGCCGGAACCGGGGCTGGTCGGCCAGGTTCACCGCGAGCACCGTCAGCAGCAGGTAGATCAGCAGCCCGCTGAGCACCAGCGTGAGCACGGGCAGGGTGACGCCGCCCAGCTCGTCGATCATCGACTGCTTGGCCCAGACCCGCCAGGTCAGCATCAGGTTGACGCCCAGACCCAGCACGTAGGACACGACGAAGGACAGCAGGAACGGCTTGAGCGTGCCGTCCTTGAAGCGGGCCTTGAGCGGCTCGACGCGCAGCGGCGAGACGACCGACAGCACATTGCCCACGCCCAGCCACAGCAGCATCATGGTGACCAGCTGGCCGAGCGCCTTGACCAGGCTGGTGCCGTAGGCCCCGGTGCGCCAGGCCAGCAGCACGCTGAGCACCACCCCCACCGCGCCGACCAGCACGAACATGGTCAGGTTCTTGCTCAGCATGACGTGCCACAGCCGCCGTCCGCTGGTCAGCGCCTCCCGGACCCGGGTGGCGTCCCAGCTCAAGGCGTTCGTGCACACCACCCCGCCGATCACCCCGGACAGCGCGTACAACGCCAGGAACGGCGCCAGTTCGCTCTTCTCGTCCCACTGGTAGAGCCGGATGAAGCCCAGGTAGGCCAGGCCCAGGCCCAGACTGATGCCGAGCTTGACCAGGATCGAGCGAGGCTTGGCGCGCAGCACCGCGCTCATCTCCCGGCTCACCCCCGTGCCCAGCTCCTTGCCGTGGGACAGCGTCGGGTTGCCCGCCAGTGGCCGGTACCCGCGGACGGTGGCCGCCACCGCGTCGGAGTCCCCGGCCCGCAGCGCCGCCCCCCGGGCCTGCAGCACCGCCCGATGCGCCTCCAGCAACGCCAGCCGGGCCGTCGCCACGGCGGCATCGGCGTCCGCGGCGGCCTGCGCCGCGGCCTCGACAAGGTCTTCCGGCGGCGCCTGGCCCACCACGTCCCGGTCCGGCATCAGCATCTGATCGAGCCGATACCGCCACCGTCCCGAGGGCTGCACCGCATCCAGCGCCGGCCGGGACAGCGCTTCGCGGTCGACCCGCAGGGCCCGGTCCACCCGCTGGGTGGCGGCGTCGATCGCCCCCTGGTCCTGCCACGCCGCCGACCGCACGGTCGCCTCGGCCTGCACCGCCCGGCCGGCAACCTCGGTCAGCGCACCGATGGCGGTCACGTCACACCTGGTTTTCGTTCAGCACGCGAACAGTGTGCGGCACGAACCCTTAGGTGCTCGTCAGGCCGGCGACGGTCGCGGAGCTCAGGAGCCGACCATGTCGAACATCTCCCACACGCCGATCGCGGTTCGGTTCGCAATCAACGGGGCGCCACCGGCGGCCTCGGCGGTGACCAGCCGGCTGTTGGCGGCCGACCGCAGGCTGATCGTGCCGTCCCCGTTGGGGATCAGGGTGTAGGTCTCCCAGGCGCCCACCGCCCCCCGATTGGCGATCAGGCTGGACCCGCCGCCGTTCTCGGCGCAGACGTAGGCCCAGTTGGCGTGGGCCTGCAGCGCGACCGCGGTTCCGCCGAGCAGCCGCAGGTCGAACTGCTCCCACTGCCCGATCGCCGTCCGATTGGCGATCAACGGGGCTCCGCCGGCACTCTCGGCCGTGACCCACCGCGCGTTCGCGCGGGCCTTGAAGCTGACCGTCAGCGGTTCGAAGCAGCCCCCGAGGTCCTGACCGCCACCCGGGTACCAGGGCAGATCGACGGGCGGCGCGTCCTGATTGCGGTCAACGTACTGGGTGGCCAGCGTTTCCCACTGACCGTAGGCGTTGGGGGTGTTGCTGCCCTGGACCCGCTGCGCGGCGTCATTCTTGGACATGGACTGCCAGCCACCCACGTCCAGCAGACCACTGTTGGGAGCGGCGCTACGGCTACCCCCGAAAAAGGCCATCGCCTCCCAGCGCGGGTCCAGCAACCGGCGCACCACCCCGGCCGGGTCGGTGCGCCGGGTGCTCACGCCGTAGTCGCCCCACCCGTACGCGGGCCGCTGCTGGTAGAGCCCGATCGAATCGGCGTTGTTGGCGCCGTCGCGCACCCCGAACCGATCGTGCGGGTACCGCAGGGAGAGTTTGGTCGTCGCCAGCCAGTAGGCCCGGCCGGGCCACGGCCAGGAATTGAACGTGCTCGTGCCGTCGTTGGCCAGATTGCGCAGCGAGGACTCCTGCTGCATCACCATCACCGCGATGATCTGACCGTCCCGGCCGATCCCCATGGTTTTGGCCACCCCGATGGTGGCCCGGACCGCCGCATCCCGCGCGGCCGGGGTGGGATTGGCGCCGTCGCAGTTCGCCCGCGCCGCCTGGACGACCAGCGGCTGCGCGGCCGCGCCGGGGGCGACCACTACGGTCAGCCCGGCGGCCAGCGCCACCAGCAATGCCGCGACCAGCGCCCGACCACGAACACTCATATGCACCAGCCCCGCGTGTTGACGACGACCTTTGGTCACGATGCGCCTACGCTAAGTCACAAACTGTCGGTTGGCGACCGCAGGTCGACCGGCCGGGCAGGATGCAGGGATGCCTTCTGTCGACCGTCTCGCCCACCCGATCGCTACACCGCCCACGAGGCTGTTCGATGACCCCGCGCTCGAGTCCCGTTGGCAGCGCCGATTCACCGCGGTCCGCACCTCGCTGCCGCACCACGCCCGGGACGAGCCGAACCGCGCGTACTACACCGCCAACGCCACCGGCCGCACCGAGGTCTGGTGCTGGGATGTCAGCGCCGACCGTCATGTGGTGGCCACCGACCGTCCGGACGGCACGTCGATGGCCACCCTGTCCGCCGACGGGTCGACGCTGTGGTGGTTCGACGACCACGACGGCGACGAGTTCGGCTGCTGGCGGACCCAGCCGTTCGGCGCCGACCCGACGACGCCCGCCGGGCACCCGCTGCCGGACGCGCCGGCCGGCTACCCGGCCGGGCTGGAGGTCGGCCGGCAGCTGGTGCTGGCCGGGTTCGCCGACGACGAGGGCACCCGGATCCACCGGAGCGTCACGGGCGGCCCGAGCACGGTCGTCTACCGGCATCCCGAGGACGCCTCGGTCAGCGCGCTGAGCACCGACGAGTCCATCTGGATCCTCGCCCACACCGAGCACGGCGACGCCAGGTACCCGGCGCTGCGGGCGATCTCGACCGCCGACGGACGGGTGGTCGGCGAGCTCTCGGATGCGCCCGGACGCGGCCTGCACGTGCTGGCGGTCAGCCCGCTGGCCGGCGATCAGCGCATGGTGATCGGCCATGAGCGGCGGGGCCGGGACGAGCTGCTGCTGTGGGATCCGGTCGCCGGGACGGCCACCGAGCTGATCCTGGACCTGCCCGGCGATCTGGACGCCGAATTCACCGACGACGCCGCGGCGTTGATCGTCCGGCACAGCCATGCCGGCCGGGACACCGTGCATCGCGTTGACCTGAGGACCGGCACCCTGCGCGCACTGCCCACCGCGCGCGGGGTGGTGACCGGTGTCGCCCCGCGCCCCGACGGGTCGATCTGGTACCGCTGGACCGACGGCGGCACCGCGGCCGGGCTGCGCGTGCTCGACGCCGACGGCGGCGAGCGGGAGCTGTTCCGCCCGCCCGGCGAGCCCGCCCCGGGCAGCAGCGGGTTGCAGGACCTGTGGGTGGACGGCCCGGGTGGGCCGATCCATGCCTTCCTGGCCGTCCCGGATGCGGCGCCGGCGGTGACGGCGGGCACGGAGTGGGCGCGGCGGGTGCATTTTTTGTCGGCTCTGTCATGTTGATTCCGCTGTTGCCCACTGGCTTTGTTCCGCCGGATGACAACTCACAAACCCAGGTGAACATTGAGCTGCCTCCCGGCTCCACGCTCGCCCAGACACGGGTGGCCGCGGAGGCGGCGCGTTTGCTGGTTGCCAAGGTTGATCACGTGAGGAGCGTTTACACCACGGTTGGCGGTGGTGCAGCAGGGACTGACCCCTTTGCGCCGCAAGGTGCATCGGAAGTGCGCAAGGCGACGCTGACGGTGTTGCTGGACGAACGCGGTCAACGCCCGCGCAAGCAGGGTATCGAGAACAACATCCGCACGGCCATGTCGGACCTTCCTGGCGTGCGCAGCAAGGTAGGCTTGGGTGGCTCGGGCGAGAAGTACCAATTGGTGTTGACCGGTGAAGACCCGCAGGCCCTCGCTACCGCAGCGGCGGCGGTGGAGAAGGATCTGCGCACCATTCCCGGACTGGGCAGCATCGCGTCCAGTGCCAGCTTGATCCGCTCCGAAATTGCAGTGCGACCCGACTTTGCGCGTGCGGCAGACCTGGGTGTAACCAGTGCCTCCATCGGCGAGACCCTGCGCATTGCCACCGTGGGTGACTACGACGCGGCGCTGTCCAAGCTCAACCTCTCGCAGCGCCAGGTGCCCATCGTGGTCAAGCTGGAAGATGCCGCCCGCCAGGATCTGGATGTGCTGGGCCGTCTGGCCGTGCCGGGTGTGCGCGGCCCGGTGATGCTCAGCCAGGTGGCCACACTGGAAGTGGCCGGCGGCCCCGCAGTCATCGACCGCCTGAACCGCTCACGCAACATCACTTTCGAAGTGGAACTCTCGGGCGCACCGCTGGGTGATGTGACGGAGGCCGTGCAAAAGTTACCGTCCATTACCAACCTGCCGCCTGGCGTGAAGCAGCTGGCGCTAGGGGATGCAGAAGTCATGGCGGAGCTGTTTGCCAGTTTTGGTCTGGCCATGTTGACCGGCG
>Ga0116157_10001571_pt1 | contig 22801 bp, 14 predicted proteins | sample AD_UKC048_MetaG_FD_89882 | JGI IMG/M metagenome (GOLD analysis project Ga0116157, IMG submission 89882) | Active sludge microbial communities of municipal wastewater-treating anaerobic digesters from USA - AD_UKC048_MetaG | ecosystem: Engineered > Bioreactor > Anaerobic > Digestate | place: USA... | reverse complement strand
CGACATCAAAACCTACAGAAAGAAAAAAGCCGCAGGTAACGACCTCGGCCTGAATTCTGGCGAATACTACGAAAAATATGTCGACATCAACACCTGGAAATGGCGCTCAAAAGAAGCTTACGACCGTTTCCAGAAGATCGGCGGCATCGACTGCAGCGGTCTGGTGCAGATGGTTCAGAAAGATGCCTTCGCCAAAGCCGGCGTCAAATACCCGATCACTTCGGGCCGCACCTCGACGAGCGGTCTCTGGTCAGAAAAATACACCACCTCGATCAACCCCGGCGTAAAACCGCCGCCGCCCCCCGACATCAGACCCGGCGACATGATTCTGCTCGACTACGGTCACAACCGCTACGGGCATTCAATGATCTACCGCGGCACCGACAGTCAGGGCAACATTCTTGTGACCCAGATGGGCGACACTGCCGAAATGAGCATTCTGCCGCCCCACAAATATGAATTCTACAAAGGCGCTTACCGCATGAACGGCATGGACCAGGTACGCAAGGCCATGACCGCCTGACGCTGTTTTAAAATCTGATTCAGCAGTAACCCCCGGCAAAATCAAGGCCGGGGGTTATTTTTTTCGCTCTCAGTAAACCCTGACAAGTCTTACCGGGCGCTCTTTGCCTTTTACCGGGATGCTTCCGAGTTCGAAGCGCCGCAGATCTTTTGCAGCACCAGCTGCAGTGCCCTTTGAAGCGACGATACAGCCGTTCTCTCCGAGCTTTTCAGCAATCGCAAAGCATCTGGCCGACATATTCACCGTATCACCAATAATCGTAAAATCTCTTCTTTCCCGATTACCCATAAGCCCTGAGATGACTTCGCCGGCGTGAATTCCGCATGAAGTCACGATTTTTGCCTCTGCAGCAAGCCTGCAAACTGATATTGCGGCATTAAAGGCCCTGACAATGTGTTCTGACCTGTTTTCAGATGCTTTATCAGAGTCTGGTGCGGCAAAAAATACCGCCAGCACTTTTCCCTCGAGAATCTTGTCGATTTCCCCGCCATTCTCTGCCACAACTGAACCTGCAAGTTCAACCCAGCTTCTCAAAGAAGCCTGCAGCTGCAATGGATCACAACGATTCAACTGCTGATCAAAGTCATTTATACCGAGATAAACGACTGCAGCCTTCCTTCTTACCCCAAGACGTGCACCTGATTCGGCCTCAGCTGAATGTGCCATTTCTGCAGCGCTTTCTGAAACCATGCGAACGAGAATATCCTTTTCGCCAAGCTGCTGAACCATGCCATTAAACTTTTCAGCGATCTCTTCAAGTTCATCAGCCCGATCAAACGATAAACGGCATCTGAAATCACCGGCTTTCAGCCGCGAGATTCCGACCAGAAGGCTCTCGAGCGGAACTGTTATATCCCGGGCCGTATATAGCGAAAGCCACAGCATAAAAAGGAGAAAAAGTGAGATTGCCGCGGCAAAATAAAGCAGACGATTGTGCACCTGTTTAAAAAGAGCCTTTTTCGAAGCAACACCGGTAAAAACGAACTGGGGAAACGTTATGCTGGGCTGTGCGGCAACGTAATAGTCTTCGCCGGCAAAAGCAAAACTGCCGGCAAAAGGACCGGTTAAAATAGAGGCAACCGCCGCTTCTCTGATAAAAGGCATTCTTTCACCTGTTTCCGGCAGCAGCGGCATGCCCGGATTCAGCCGGCTGGCAGAAAAAATCGAAAAACCGTCATTGGGCACCGCGTGCCGGGCCGCCAGAATGCGTGCAACCGCAAATATATTGCTGTGCAGATGCGAAAAAACTGTAAATACCGTTCCGAGAGGTTTTTGCGGGTCAGGGAAAAAATCCTGAAACAGAACATCATTGGAAACGCTGCTGAAAAGCTCAACTTCTTTATTCTGGCCGAACAGAATTTCGAGCGAAGCTTCGGAACCAAATGTGGAATCAAGAATTTCAAAAATCATCTGGGTTGTGATTTCGTCGACCAGGCCGGCCTCTTTTTTTTCAGCGCCGGAAAGGATCGAAGAACGATCTGCCCGGCCCGGGTCAAGGCGGTCGAGAACCCGGCGGGCATGAAACGAAAAGGCCCTTTTCATCGGATCTTCAACAGGCGACAGGCTGCCGTCAATCGCGAGAAATTCGCTCTGCCCGCCGGCAGCATCTACCATAAGAGAGTTCACGCCCAGAGCCTGGCTGTTACGCATGATGCCGGTATAAGCCAGGTTCAGCACCTTCTGCAGCGACCGCTTTTCCGGATTTTTCAAAGCCCGATACAGCCCGCAGGCTGCAAGCATTTTTCGAGCCCGCTGCGGACTGAATGAATGATGAAACCTTATCTGCTGCTCTATCTGATCAACCTGATGCCCGAACCTTTCAACATTTTCGTTAACCAGGTTTGTCTGCCAGTCGCCGGCAAGCATAACAAGGACCGTGAAAAGTCCAGCCAGCGGCAACAGCAGCATTCCGGTGAAACTCCCAAGAATCTGGCCCCTGACGGTTGTCGCAAGCCAATCTTCCCGGGATGAGCGATACCACATCAGAGAGACAGACAGCACGGAAAAAGCAAAAAAAGCTGCGACACCAGTTGCCATTATCTGCCCTGAATTGCTGAGAGGCGGCACCGGCGCAGCAGCAAAATGCATAACCGGCTTTTCACCTTTACTGACAAGGCCCGCAACCGCAGTTCGTTGTCTGTCGACCGTTGTCTGATGAACGGCCGAAATCAGCTGCTCTGCTGCAGATGCCAGGACGGCTGAGAACTCTGCAAGTAACCCGGTGTTGCCGACCGCATCAATTATCCTGTTATCTTTTACATCGATCTGAACTATAACCGTTTCCTTGTCTAGGGGCGGGGGGCGAAGCATTTCCACCTTTTCCGGGGGGCGGCAAAGAATAATGATGCCGCCTGCAATATCTGCCGCATACTCATCTGCGGACTTTCTGCCGAACTTCCATGCAGGCTGAACCTCAGATGTCTTCAAAGCAGACTGTTCAAGAAGCGGCTGCCAGTAAAGCCAAAAGCTTTCTGAAGCAATGTTCACGCTTTCAAATCGCGCCCGGGTATCTCTAACAAGCAGAAGACCGCTCATGTAATCGCCAAGATAGCTCAGTCGACCAGGTTCTGGCAGGAGAAATCTGTCAAACTGCTGACTGTAACAGCTAAGACATTCATTCAAGGTTTCGCGAAGCTTTTCTCTGAGACTCAGCAGCGCAAATCTCACTTCCGGAACACGGTCTTCAGAATTGGAGCGGTAGTGTGGGCCAGGTGCCAGAACAATCTCTTCCGGAATCAGGCCAACCTTTCTCAGTTCAGCGCCAAGGGCGGTCTGCCAGCCGGCAGTATCTGCCGCACCATCGTCGGCAAGCGGAAAACCTTGTCGACTCATCAGCTCATGCAGTGTCTGGCGAATATGACCTTCAACCAGTTCTTTTTTATTAAGAGGGTTTTTAACAATTTCAAGGTTACGATGAATCCGGTCGTGGGTCTTTCTGACCAGCTCTTCACGATTTCTGCCAAAACCCAGAAAAACACCGGCCAGAATTATCAGAAATGGAATCAGCAACAGTAAAAAACCGGGTAAAAAGCTGATCGATGAAGCCCTTACAGATTCAGCCTCGCGGTTGAATGACGCCAGCTGTGCGACACCAGCCGGGCCAGCACACTCTGCTTCTTTATCACCGGTATCAGAAGTCTGCTTCTGCACATTTTCATTATTGAGAAAGCTGTTCTGAGGTGGAACAGTTGCAAAGACATAAACGGCCCGTTCCTCAAAGCGACGGTTCTGAAGGCAATCGCTGAATTCGCCGCATTCTTCAAGTATCTTCCCTAATTTCTTTTCAATCACCATCGGGCAGGAACTGAAGTCACGACTCAGACTCTCAAGCTCTGCAGCTTTTTTCAATGCTTTGTTCAACTGCAGAATTTCAGTGCGGCGGGTATTCCCGCCCACCTGAACGAAGTGTGAAACGCCCGATGCAAGACCAATACCGATCCGATAGGTGAACAGCCCCTGGCGCTGCCTCTCTTCATTGATCATCTTCATTGTATGCAGCATAACCAGACCAGCTGCGACAGCCCGACGGCATGAAAGGCCTCGTTCCAGTTCGTCAAAGGGAAACGAGGCTTCGATGGCATCTCCCACAAACCTGCTTATTTCACCACCATGCGAATAGATTATCTGGCTCATCCGGTCAAAATGCAGGTTAAGAAGTCTGGTAATAATATCTGGCGGGTGTTTTTCGCAAAGGGTCGTAAAATCACGGATATCAGAAACGAGAATAATCGCCGCAGAGGCGCGATGACTTGACTCATTGGAACTTTGCGAAGTCTCCCTGGCGATGTGCAGGGCATTGCCAGACACGAGCGACAATAATCGCTGCCTGGCCTGCAGACCATCCAGCATCTCATTGAACGAAAGAAAAATTGCAGCAATTTCGTCACGCCTCTTCAATCCGGGCAGTTTTTCGAGACGGCCGGATCTGGCAAGAGTGAGAGATTTCTGAAGCAGCAGAAAAGGTTTGATCAGCCGCTCTGTCAGCAGCCTGCGAAAGAAAACAATGGTTGCAATGCCTGCCAGAAAAACGAGAAAAAAGTCACGGGCCATGCCTTTTACGCGTTTTTCGATAAACCCGGTTGCCATCTCGCCGGCAAGAATGATTCCAGGTCTTCTTACTGATGAAAAGGCAACTTCCATTATCTGTTCCGTCTCTTTGTGACGAAATGAAAAGGCGTTTCCCAGCGATGCAGAAAAGGCCTGCGCAGAAAGGTTATGTCCAGAATGGCTTTGTGCAATGGTTTGCAGCCCTTCAGGCCGCTCGCGGAAAAAGGCAAACCGGCTCCCCGGGTATTCCCGTCGCAGTTTATCAAGAGTGACCGAGCAAAAATGCCAGTCGAGTTCGTCCTCAAGCCAGGTGACACTGACCGCCAGTTGCGGATCTGCCGCAGACGGAAAATAATCAAAGATTCTGACAATAGAAAAGCTGCCAAAAGCAACTTGAGCAGGCTTTCCGACCATTTTATTGACAAAACCATGGCAGATCGGCAATCTTACAAGGGTTTCGAACGCCTTTTTTACTGCCACATCGCGATCACTGACGTAAGAAGAAGAAGCGTTTTCAAGTTCGGGCAGAGAATTGCCTTTACGCATTGCGTCAAGCATTCCGACCCTATTGAAGGTCGAGTAACCGGTAAGAGCAGCCTTGTGGAAAGCACTGCGAAACACCTCGACGCCTTTTCCATCAGGATTGAGCAACATCAGTGCCCCCCACGGCAATTGCGGCGAGAAGCCTGCAAGAACGTCTTTAATATTCTTAAGATGTTCTTCAGAAATCTGCCGATTGTCGATAACCGCTGCCTGAACCATTGGATTGGTGCGAAATTTCTGAAATTCGCCGCGATAACGCAGATAGGTTTCTTCGACTCCCTGGTCAAATGCCGACAGGGCACGATGGAGCTGCTGGCGGGTTTCTCTGATAAGGGATACCCTGAATTCTTCAAGATAGAGACTGCCGGCGACAAAAACGAGCGAAAACGGTATAGATGCAAGCGAAAGGAAAAGAAGCGAGAAACGCGTCTTCAGCTTCAGTGTCGGCACGGGAATGGCGCCGGAAAACCCTGCGATAAGCAGCAGCAGAAGAAGCAAAGCGAAAGCCCTGATTTTTTCGGTCAGCCGATAAAAATCTGGCGAGGCGGCGGGCAGAAAAACAAAGGCCAGATGGTTTGAATATGGAATGGCGCGAGTGTACAGCTCAAGATTTCCGTATTTTTCAGCCCATGGCAAGGGCTTGCTTTCAAGATCGGAAAGGCGGCGCAGCCGGTTGTTGTTTCTTAAAAAATCTGCCAGTTCTGGCGTCTTGAGCATTTTTGCCGGAAAAATCGAGCCGGTTTCAGATGAAAAAATGCGCAGATAACCGGCAGTACAATCACGAACCGCCGAGTCGGGCAAATGAAACCGACCGGCATTTGCCAATCTGGCCGAACGGGTCATTGCGTATCTGGTCAGGGCATGCGAGTCGGGCACCAGCAGGAAAAAGCCGCCAGTCGGCCTGCCATCGGCCTCTACCGTATCCCACAGTAATAGATGGTGCTGGTTTCGATAGATTATCCGGGATACCATGCCACGGCGCAGCGAAAGAAGATGTATGGTCTGCCCGGGACCAAACATGAAATCAGCGAGCTTGTCATCAGCCGTCGACGCAGCATTGCCCGTGAGGGCGTTAAGAATTCTTGCCATACCGCGCCGGCCACCTGAGCCGCCTGAAGGATAAAGAAATGGCACAGCCTGCGGTTCCTGGCTGGTCTTCTGAAACTGGAAAGCCCAAAGCTCATGCGCGGGAAATGATGAATCAACGAGCTCAAGGTGCGGGTTGGCGCGTGCCGATTCAGGTTTGGCAAAGAGTTTTAGAAGACGTGTCTTAAGGGCTGAACCGATTCGGGTTAGATATGGTTCGAGTTTTGAGCCGCTGACCATGATTCCGAGAATGCGGCGCGCCTCGTCTTCGCGAAGAGTATCGAGTCTCTGCTGCCTGCGGTTCTGCAGTATGAGCCAGCCTGATCCGAGAATACCGGCCGAAATCGAAATTAGCGCAATTATAAGAAAATATGGAAAAAAAAGTTTTCGGCGCTGCGCAGCATCTGACACTTAAAAAGGTCCCTGAATGAGGATTTATCTTAAGAATCCAGTTTATCAGACAGTCGAAGACAAAACCACCTTTTCGGTTTCAAATGACCGATAGCGTTCATTGTTTAAATTTCTGGCAATCGGCCGCCTGTTTTTTGTCACTTTTTTCACAAACGCGAGCCAGAATTGTTGTCTGGTGCGATTTTCAAAACTGGTACACAAATTGCTCTAATGCGGGCAACAAAATTTTCTACGGAGAAAAAAAGTGTTCAGAACAAAAAAACTGGTAGTTTTTGCAGTCGTTTTCCTTCTCGCCATTGCCTCTTCAGCCTTCGCTCTCGATGTCGCCGAACTTCGCCAGCAGATGTGGACCTGGTCTTCACTGGAAGCGGTTCTGCAGGAATCAAACCACATGGGCGGCTCAGTTATCAGCCCGGTTGAAGCCGAAAACTGCATCATCGAAGCCGTAAACAAAATCACCAAAATGGTCAGCGAAATCAAAACCGCCGACGAAATGGCAAAGGCGCGTGCAACCGCCAATGAATTCATCAACATGGACGGCCATGAAGAAGAAGTCGGTCTCTCACTCAGCAAAATGCTCGACAAACAAGAAAAATTCCTTAAAGCCCACCAGGAACTTTAAGAAATATAACTGAATTAGAAGAACCACAGCCCCCGCCGCGCGCGGGGGTTTTTACTTTTTCAGAAACGGAAAAAGCAGAGCTGCGGCAACCATCAGACTGAGAAAGCCAAGCATGAACCAGGCCCACATCCAGCGCGATATTTTTCCGACCAGCTCATCCTCTGAAAGAGTTGAAACAAGAAAAGTCCCGCCGGCGTCGTCGCGCATGATAATACGTTCACCGCGAATTTCTGTAACCTTGCCAAGAACGTATATCTGGCAGCCGACCGGAATGATTTCTTCGGAAACTTTGGTTGCGAGAAGAGCCGAACCGGTATTCTGTCGTGGCATAAAGGTCATGAAGGCTTCGCCAAGATCGCTTTTGCAACTTCGATCGAGCTTGCGTTCAGTCTTCAGGGTTTTGTTGAGCAACTCAGAAACTTCCCCCTGCGGACCGCGGTAAAAACCGTCCCAGGTTTTTCTGGCACAGACTTCGGCGCCGCGACCGAGAACTTTTATCTTACCGGTTGAATCCTGAACTTCAAAATCAGCCCACATTTCGCCGGCCCCGGAAGTTGCACTCGCCAGCGAAGCACCTGAAGAGAAGCCTCTTTCCTGTCTGTTTTTATAGACAGAGCCCTCAGCTGTGTAATCGCGCAGATGATAATTGTAATAGACACATTCTATACCTGATAGCCTTGAAGTCAGGGGTCTTTCGCAGACAACCCTGCCCTTTATTTCGACAATTCCTTCCGGCATTTTGTCACGAATGCTTTTGATGCGTGAAGTCATTGTGCTGTCCGAAAGGGATTTGCGACGGTACTGCCTGAATGCCAGGATTAGAAACAAAAATGCCAGAACTCCTGCAAGAATGCCCACTTCATATTTTCCGAAGCTGATGCTTTTCATATATATTTTTTCCTGAAATTTAATTCTTTCTGTTTTTTACACAATTATTTTGATTTGTTTTGCGAACAGCTGAAATTACGGCTTTGCCATTAGCGGCGCAGGCGCAAAAATGCAGGCAATTCTCAAAGATCTCAAATACAGCGACAAATTAATTGTTCGAATCAGGCTGAAGAATTATAGCGCCGGCTCACAAAACTTTTCAAGATCAGGTTTTTTGCGTGCGGGTTTTGTGTTAGACTCTCAAAAAAAATAAGGGTGCTGTTATGAGTGAAATCGTTTACTCAGTTGCGATTCCGGTGTTTAATGAAGCCGAGAGCGTTGATGAACTGGTCAGTCGGGTTGAATTCACCATGAATCAGCTTGGCCGGAGCTGGGAACTCATTCTCGTCGACGATGGTTCTTCTGACGGCAGTTTTGAACGTATTGCCGAACTGAAAAAACGCTGCCCGGCGCTTCGCGGTCTTAAATTTTCGCAGAACAACGGCCAGACCGCTGCAATGGCCGCCGGCATCAAGGCAGCCAGAGGGCAGATAATCATTACCCTTGACGCCGACCTGCAGAACGACCCGGCCGATATTCCGCTGCTGCTCAAAGAACTCGAAAATGGCTACGATGCGGCGGTCGGCTGGCGCAAGAAGCGCAACGACAACTTTATCAGGCGCGCTTCTTCGAAGATCGCCAACTGGATTCGCAACGTCATCAGCAGCGAAACGATAAAAGACACCGGCTGCTCGCTGAAGGCCTTCAGAGCTGCAATCATACAGCCGATTGAACTGTATGAGGGTATGCACCGCTTTCTGCCGACTCTGGTAAAAATGAACGGCGGCCGGGTAGCCGAGGTTGAAGTCAGCCACCACCCGCGTGCCAAAGGGGTCTCAAAATACAACGTCTGGAACCGGATTTTAAGATCTTTTCTCGATCTGCTCGCAATCCGCTGGATGAAATGGCGCAAACTGAGGTATCACATCGATGAGCAGCTTTGATCTCTGGCTGATAGTTGGCCTGCTTGGCCAGCTGCTTTTCTCGATGCGCTTTCTCGTGCAGTGGGTGGCGTCAGAAAAACATAAAAAAAGCATTATCCCGATTTCTTTCTGGTATTTCAGCATTGGCGGCTCTTTTCTGCTGCTGGCCTATGCAATCAAGCGCCAGGACCCGGTTTTCATTCTCGGTCAGTCGATGGGTTTCGTAATCTACATACGCAATCTGGTATTGATCGACCGCGAAAAGCGCGGGCTGGCAATTTCAAACGAACCGGGCGAGTATGATGGCGAAGATTGACCACTGGAAAGGTCTGAAACCATTTCTGCCGCTTCTTTTGCCATTACTGGTTTTTATTGCCGGCACTCTGCCGGTTCTTCTGCACCTTGGCACAGCCGGCCTGTTTGAAACTTCAGAAGCGCGCTATGCATCGGTTGCCCGACAGATGGTCGATTCAGGCGACTGGCTCACACCCAGGCAAAACGGCCTCAAACATCTTACCAAGCCACCGGTGACCTACTGGCTGAGTGCCATGGGGCAACAAATTTTCGGCAGCAATGAGTTCGGCGCCCGCTTTTTTCTGGCGCCAGCGGCTGGCCTCACCGCTGTCGGCACCTTTCTCATCGGCCAGATGTTTTTTGGCCGCCTGGCCGGTCTGACTTCCGCCCTCATCATTATCAGCTCGCTGTTTTATCAGACCCAGTTCAGAGGGTTGACGACCGACCCGTTTCTGGCGGCGGCCGAAACCTTTATGGTGTTTTTCTTTTTCAGCTGGCTGGCGCACCAGTGCCGGCGCTGGCAGTATGCCTTCTGGCTGACTGCAGCGATAGCCTTCATGATCAAGGGCCCCCCTGCCCTGCTGCCACTGGCCGGCCTTATTCCGGCGGCCCTGTTGACCGGCCAGAAGCCGACAATGAAAAAGCTTTTTTCTGACCCGATCGGCTGGAGCATCTTTGTGGTATTCGGCATGGGCTGGTATCTGGTAATGGCCTTTCAGAACTCAGGCCTGCTGTCGTATTTTCTCATCGACGAAACGGTCAGCCGGGTGGCAAGCAGTACCCACAGGCGTACAGCGCCTTTTTATTATTTTCTGGTTCTGCTGCCTGCCGGTGTTTTTCCATGGGTCAGTTTTTTTCTCGTCTCGCTGAAACAGAAGATCAAAGAATTCAAAACCGACCCGGCCGCTGTCTATATGCTGCTCTGGCTCGGTGCGCCACTTGTCATCTTCTCCCTCAGCCGCTCGAAGCTGGCCGGTTATGCCCTGCCGCTGCTTGTACCGGTAGCGTTGCTCACGGGCGAAGCGGTCAGACAGATATTCTTCTCGCAAAAGCCCGAAGACAGTGAAACTGCCGCCCGACACTGCATCGGCATCTCTGCCTTTGCTTCACTGGCCGGCATGGCGATGTCGGTCTGGGGTTACAACAATTTTGCGCAGTTCAGAATCATCTCGCAGACAGCGATTTTTGCCGGCATCTTCTGGCTGTTCGCGTCGCTGGTTCTACTGGCCTTCATTATCAAAAAAAGCCGACCCGGCATGCTTCTGGTTCTGGCGATGCTGGTGCCCGGCTTCATGTTTTTCATTCTGCACGGTATCAAAGGCAACGAGCCATACCGCGAACATCGCTACCTGACCAGTCAGTGGATGTTGCTCAAGCGGATTGGCACGCTTCCCCAGGCTCAGAAGCTCATTCTTTTCGACGAAATGATCGAGGGCTGGTATTTTTACACGGGTCGCCCGGTGCGTACATTCAATATTGCCCGGATCACGCAGTTTGACAAAGAACGGGCCGCCGAATTAGTATTGAACGATATCGAGACTCTTAAAAGCAAACTCGATTCAGACACGCTCCTCGTGATGCCGGCAAAATCGGTTGCGCACTACGAAGAACTGACCGGCATGCAGATGCAGATAATCACCGGCGAGGGCAACTGGAAAATCGTCGCTCCCGTCAGAAAGCAGGGCAACTGAATGATTCGCTGGGTCATAACCGAAGACAGGCTACCGGGGTTCACCTACTACCCGCTTCTGGAAATGGGCGTCGGGGTTTTTCTAATGCTCGCCGCCATTGTAGTGCCAGCACTGTTTTTCGTCTATAATGGCATAAAAATGCAACAATGGCCGGAGCTGCTTTTCGTCGTCGGCTTTTTCATTCTTTTCATGTTCATGGGCAAGAATCTGACCTTTCAAAGCATGCACGCCCGGGTAACCTCTGATGGCTTCGCTTTTTTTCAAAACCTGCGCGAACCGGCGGTGGAGCACCGGCTCAGAAAGGCCGACTGGCTCGGGATACGCACTTCCGAAGAAAAGAGTGGCGAAGAAACGTTTATTCTGCTAAAACTCAAGACTGCCAATGGCGAACTTGATTTTTATAAGACCATCAACAGAAAAGAAATCAGCAAAATGGTTGGGGCACTCGAAGAACTGCACAAAAAAGTTGAGGAGGAACGTAAATGACACACCCGCTGCTCGGCAGAGAAGGAATTCGCCTGTATAATCTCTACCCCCGCCTGGTTGGCAGTATGAGCAAATGGGCTGAGCATCTCGATCGTATCAAAGAAATGGGCTTCAACACGATCTGGGTAAACCCCTTTCATTACCCGGGTTTCAGCGGCAGCCTCTATTCGCCGAAAGATTATTACAAATTCAACCCGATTTTTATCGATAACGGCTCAGCCAAGGCGCCAACCGAGCAACTGCGCGATTTTATCAAAGCCTGTCACGACCGCGGCCTTTATTTTGTCATGGATCTGGTGATCAATCACACCGCCATCGACTGCCCGCTGATTCAGGAACACCCTGACTGGTACCGCCATGACGAAGCCGGCAAAATTCTCAACCCTGGCGCCATGCACGACGGCAAATGGGTGGTATGGGGCGATCTGGCCGAAGTTGACAATGAAAATTCGAAAGACCGCCAGAACCTCTGGAATTTCTGGTGGAAAATGATGGCGCATCACCTTGAACTTGGTGTCGACGGCTTCAGGTGCGACATGGCCTACCAGGTGCCCGGCGAGCTATGGACCTTTCTGATCGAAAAGGCTCGTTCAACCCGGCCTGGCTGCCTGTTTCTCGCTGAATCACTCGGCTGCGACTTCAAGCAGGTGCAGGAACTGGCGAAGCTGGGCTTCGACTACCTTTTCAACTCAGTAAAATACTGGGATTTCAACGCCCCCTGGGGTATGGAACAGTATTACAAAACTTCGCCGGTGGCGAGCAGCATCGCCTTTCCGGAATCGCACGACACACCTAGATTGATCAGCGAACTCAACGGCGATCTTGCGGCAGTTAAACGCCAGATTCTTTTTTCGGCGCTGTTCAGTAAAGGCTACATGATCACCATGGGTTTTGAATACGGCTTTCACAAACAGCTTAATGTCGTTAAAACCGACCCCACCTGGTGGGAAGAACCTGAAACCGACCTGAGCGATTATCTGAAACGCGTCGCCGAACTCAAGAAAAAATTTGAAGTTCTCAACGTCGAACCCGGCCTTGAAATAGTCGACCAGGCCAACTGGCCGAATGTTTTCTGCTTCAAGCGCTCACAACCCGGTATGAAAACCGTTTTTGTCATTCTCAACAAAGATCGACAGAACAGCCAGAATGTTTATATTCCTGACGTTTGCGCTGTCGCCGGCGGTGGCCAGCTTGTAGATGCCAGTCTCGACACGCCCCTCAACGCGGTACCGCGCAGCCTTAATTACACACTGAGGCCATCAGAAATCGTCATCATCGCCCAGGCCTGACCACCTGGGAAACGCCTTTAAAAAGACCAGGCCCGGCAAGTTTGCCGGGCCTGGGTCTTTTTAAATCGGGATCAGATCAGTTAGAATCGCCTTTTCGGCCGCTCGGGTTCGGAACAATCTGCCCCATCGGCACCGGTTCGGTCGGAAGCCCGCCCGGAACCATGCCAGGCCCGGTTGTGTAGCCGGGGTTAACCGAAAGCAGGCTGCGGATTCTGGCAGAAATGGCAGCATAAACTTCGGGGTTGTAGGTGTGCATTTCATGCATGGCCAGTCTGCCGAAAGCGTCGATGACAATGATATTCGGAACATTGTAATTGATTCGCAGGCCACGGCCGATGATGCCATCCCAGTCCATGAGAACCGGCACGGACGGGTTGAAGTCGCGCCACTGTCTGATAACGGTTGCCCGGCTTGTCGACCAGGGGTATTTGCGCAGGTTAACGGCCCAAAGCAGATGCACATGGCCCGGCAGACCGTATTCCTGGCGAAAGGTTTCTGCCCATTTGAGAATCTCGTAGCGCTGATAGCGATGCCCGGTCAGAATGATGATCGGCTTGCCGCGCAGATAAGTGCTGACCCAGCGCTGGTGGTAGATATCTTCGATATCGAAGTGAATGAACGGCGCGCCGACCTGCACCTTATTGTACACATAGCCGCCTGCCAACAGACTGCCAGGCTGCAGCAGGCCCGTTAAAAATGCAATGATAACCAGATTGCGAATGATTCTGCCCATAATAACCTCCATGTTATTCATGCTAAAGTTCAAAATATATCACGAACATGAAAAAAAGCGACCGAAAAAAAAAAGGCGGCTGGTTAAGCCGCCCCAAAAGGTTGGTTAGGATCTAGAAATCAGCAATCTGTTCGACATATTCGGGGTGATCGATGAAAGGATTACGATTACCCTGAATTGATTCAACTTTATCATTACGCTGCTTTTCTTCAGCGTCTACCGGGTCTTCTTTATGCCATGCCCTTAGGGTATTTTCTTCGTCTGCTCCGATACTTTTACCATATCTGACGGAAAAATAAAAGATGGCGCGGGCTGAATTGCCACGATACTTGGGCCTTACTTCAAAGCGCTTCTGGTCGCACTTGCTGCCGCCGTCTTCCCATTTGATTTTTTCGACTTCGCCGAACGGCAAACTGCTGCGCGTCGAGTTGGCGACCGGGTCGGTCGGAAACAGGTGGTGCATATCAGCTTTGGCAATGCCAGTGGCGCCTTTTGACTGCGGCCAGGTATGTTCAATGTTCATGACCGTCGCTTTTGGCATCTCATCACCGGGAATAATTTTGCCGGTGTAGACGCACTCAATGTGTCCGTCGTGATTATCGATATCAAGCATTACCAGACGTCTGGCATCGCCGTAGTCGAAGAATTTGTTTGTCGAAATTTCTGCCTGCAGGCTGCTGCGAAGTTGACCGTTGCGCAGACCCCTGACGGAATTATAAAAGCTTTCGCGGCTGGCACGATTTTTCGCTCTCTTGTTGCGTCGGGCGGCCTGACGCGAGAACATTATCTCGGGGTTTTCATCGGCGCTCTGAACAGCTGCAGGCTCGGCAGTTTTATGAATGGCCAGAACCCGCTCACGAATCTTTACCAGGTCGGCATGCGACGTCGGCGCAGCATTTTCGACGCGGTCAAGCAGCTGCAGTGTTTCACGGAGCATCTTTTCTCGGGCACTGTATTCATTGAATCCTTCCTGTGCCGAAACTTGCATCGCCCCGGAAGCCACAGCGAAACCCAATAACAAAACACCGGTTTTGAGGTTCTTAAGTGTCATATTCGAATTATACTCCTCAATTTATTTTCCGGAAGACCCGATGAAAAAATTTTTTACAGTATTTTTGTACCCTTTGTAAGCCATTTGCAAAATCATTACGTGCATAATTATCCGGTAATTTATTCGTCTTTGAAAAGCAGTTCGGTCTGCAGGCCCTCTGGGCTGATGAAGGTCTGTACAGAAACACATGAACTACCTTCAAAGAACTCCGGAACGGTTTTCAGGGCGCCATCGACAAGGCTGCCGTGTACCGAGCAGGCTGCAGGCATGCTGGTCGAATACTGCCCACCGGCAGGGCACAGAGGCAGCGCCGAATAAATGAGCTGGTAGTATTTCAACACCTCTTCTGGCTTGAAGGCGTTTATCAGACTGAGGTTTTTAAGATTTTCGCAGCAGGCTTTGCGCTGCGACCTGGCTCGCGATTCGAGCAGATCAGACCGCATCTGCTGCACGCGCTGCGGGCAGAAGAAAAGGTTGAAATTGCCGTTAGGGGTTGCTTTTTCAGACTCTTCGGCTTCTGTGAGGTCAAAAAGCAGATCTTTGCGGCTGGTCAGGAGAAAAAAGCCGTCTTTCTCAGCCAGATAATAGGTCTTCTTGATTGCAAAAAGTTCGAGCGAAAACACATGCATGTTGACACCGTTTTCTTCGAGCCTTTCGAGGCTGAAATTCGGGTTCACGAATCCGGTGGAGGTGGGGCCGTGTTCGATTTCACGTTTGACAGCATTGATGATCGTCTGATAATGGTCGCGGTCAGTCAGCTCGAAAGAGAACATAACCGGTGTGAAGAAGCTCAGAATCGTCGGGGTCAGAAAAGAAAATTCACCGGGACGGCTATCAGCGAAAGCTCCAAGAATGCCGCGAGCCAGAAGGTTTGAATCCCAGTGGAAAAGGAGCCGGTGATCTGCCAGATGGGCCCAGACACAGCCAGTCAGACATTTTCCGACAATTTCGCGGCGGCGCTCGTAAATTGCGTCACCCCGCCAGGAATCAGGTAATGGCAACATCTCTGCTTTAAGATTGGCGCCAATTCTAAGAATGCCATTTTTGAGCTGCGGCCCCGACTTCATCGGTTCCTGCCGCAGATTTTTCTGCAGATCAGTATAAATACCATTCTCAACGAGCGGCATGATCATGAGTCGGGCTCTAAAATCTGGTTCAGCAGCAAAAACAAAGCCGATCGGATCAAAAAACTGCATGAAATACTGATTGTACTGACCGACAAACCTTTCGTAACCAGCGGCCTCAGACTGAGTTGCCTCAACCGGCAGATGCTCTGAAAGAGGCATCATGCGACCAAAAGCCCGATGCACTGAGCATCTGACCTCGCCGTCTACAAAACTGTAAACCCCGCCGTCTGAACAGACATGGTCAGGGCTGAGCTGGCCGTTCAGCATAATTTCATGGGCCTGCAGCAAAGAGCTGTATATGCATTCAAGGCGACGCTTCGCGGCGATCTTGAAAGCCGGACCAATCAATTTTCTGATAAACGCATCGGAAAGAAAACTGAATACCCGCTCTGTGGCGGGGAAAGCAGTGTGCATGTGCTCGTAGAAATAATGCAGGTCTTTTTGTGCGGTCAGGGCCGGCACCTTTTTATCAGCGGTTTCGATCAGTTTTTTCATCAGAACCGGTGAATTGCAGATAATCATCTGGTCGGCAATTTTCAGCCGGTATGAACGAAAGCGAAAATCTTCAGAGGTATAAGTCTGCACTTCGAGGCCAGAGATCGATTCAGTCCCCTTTTTGATCGAAGGGTTTTCGGCGCAGAATTCGGCAGCAGTCACCGCGAGTTTTTCGCGCAGCATCACTTCGTTGCTGATTTTGAGCATGACGGCAAAGGCGGTGCCTTCAAATACAAAGGGATCTTCGCAGACAAAAACGATGTCGCTCATCGCCAGGTCAGCAAACAATCTGGTCAACATGTCGGTTTTCAGCAGCAGCTGGTCTTTAATGCTCTTTTCGAGATTGAAGTTCGAACCGCCCGAATCGGTACCGGCCATGCTGCCGATTGCGTTTGCCCACTCGTCGAAAAAATCAAATGACTTGCGAAAAACAGAATAGGAAGGAAAATGAATGAAAGCGCAGTCGCCGGGAATCATGTCATAAACTTTCGGCAACTGCAGAGAAGGCTCTTTGATCATGGTTTCCCAGGGGTGAGATGGCGCGTTCGGCCCGGCAAAATTTTCGACTCGAAGCGAGTTTCGAAGTTCGGCTTCATAACCCGGGTCGGGCTGCGGATTATCCAGATTACCATGCAAAGGGCACCTGATGTCTCCAGACCCGGTAAGATCCTTGCCGTAGTATTGGTGCCCTGAATGGCACAGAACCCTTTCTTTGAGGTATTTTTTTTCGAGCAGAGTGCCCATATCAAGCTCTTTCATAGCCTTATCGGTGTCATGGTTAAATGCTTTAACCGCCTGCCGAACAGTATACTGACTGGCGCGACAGCGGGAATCCATCTTATTCAGGTCATCTCTGATGTTCACATCGCTCTGCAGCGTCTCGCGAATGGCGCTGATACCGGCGAAAACGCTGTAAAGGTCGACGCTTCGACTCCCGCGGCGGCTGAAGCCATCGCGACGCTCAGAGCTGTCGAGATAATTGAAAAGAGGCTGCAATTCATTCATTGCTTTTTCCGAAAATTTTGCCCACTTCCGATATGCCGGCACTCGCAATATATTCCGCCCGGTTTCGGCGGCCGCACAGACGATTCTTGCAATCAGACTCTCCTCATAATGCGACGGAACTATCTGATGGGTGGCGGTGCCGATCTGAAGCGCCAGTCGATTTGCAAGCACTGCCGCACTGCCTTCAGCCTTACCCCATACGTAAACATTATAGATAAGACGGTCTTTTTCCCACACAGAGTTTATATACGAAGAAAGCCACTCACCATCTGCCCGATTGTTCAAAACTACCGATTGTGAATGATACAAAGCCCAGTAGTCGCCCTCACGGGGCAGCGTAAGCTTAATGACAAACTGAACCGCTTTGCCGGAAGGGCAATAATAAAGCCCGGTGTCTGACACGATCTGTGATGAAGCGGCAAGAGCCACAGCAACAGAAGCCAGCATCAGCACCAAAGGAAGCAGAAAGCGCAGCATTTTTTTCAGAGTTCTCACAGATCAATCCTCCCGGTTTTACTGTTCACCCATTCTACAATAAATCCCGTGCTGATAACGCCGATGTTTCAATTCAATCATTTTTCGACCGTGATGAACGCTGCTGAACGCTGTTGCAGCCTGTTTCATTCTGCGGTTATCAACAGCTGTCTCTAAAATGGTTTCGCTGGTAAAATGGGCAAATGAAAAAAATTATGCTGATTCTTGCCCTGTGCCTGCTCCCGATTTTCTGGCATTTCGGTCACAGCGTCACTGACGCTTCTGATATCTGGAAAAAGGTAGAGATAGATCTCGGCCAGATCGATGCCGCAGGGCTGCGCGGCCCGGCAGACGGTAAAGTGGCGGTGGCTTACGAGTTCAGCATTCCCGATACCCAGGCGGCACGTCAGCAGGTCACATCAATCGACAAAACCGTGCAGTTCATGCCCGGTTCAAGCGGCAGAATCGGGGCGAAGCCTGACGAGTGTCTGTGTATCGGTTCAACCCATCAGCCGGAATATCGGCAGGTGCTTTTTCGACTCGCTTCTTTGCCGTTTATCAGACGCATCATCGTCTGTGATTTTGAATAATTTTTTATCGCCCGGATGTGCCAGACCTGATAAATTGTTACGGATCATCTCCCCCAGAAATCAAAAGCTGGCTGCCGGCGGCAGCACACCGAGATCAGGTAAAAGGAGGGCAGGCTTGCTCGAATCGATCAAAGAAATCGCAATCGCGTTCTGTTTTCTTTTTGCCCTGGTAATTGGCTTTTCAAAAGGCATGGAATGGCTCACTGAGCACGTTTTTCAGGCAACGATAATCGCCGGTTTTGCGATGCTGATACCGATGGCTTTTCTGCAGAGATTTTTAACCATGGGAAAAATGGTATTTACCCGTGAAGAAAAGAAAAGTATCTGGGGAGCAGTTTCGTTCGTTCTGTTCTTTGTCTTTTTTGCCTTTGCGGTTATGGACATAGAGGATTACGGCCTTGGCACAATCGGTCTGCCTTCGGGCGCTCTCGGTATGCTGGCCATGTATCTTGCTCTGCATGACCTGGAAAGTCTGAAAATACCCCAAAAATTCGAAGACGACCCGGAAATGCGCCGGAACAAAACAAAAACTGAAGAGATTTCTGCTGCGCCATAAAAATCTCTGGTCACCCATTAAGGTCAGGGTTTATCATGCTAAACATGAAACTGACCGGCACACTGCTAAACCTAATGTTTTTAACCCTCTGCACGACTCTTTGTTAGGCGCAGCAGACACATGTCACCTTTGCCTATAACCGGGCCTGGTTCACACTCACCGGCATCGACAACTGGGAATTCAAACAGGCTGAAGCCGAACCCCTGCCCCCCGAACTTGAATCTCAAAATGAAAAATAATCACCCGGAGTCAAATGCCGAATAACACAAAACCCGCCAACAAGGCGGGTTTTGTGTATACACCGGCTTTAACCGGCCCGTCTGGAGCTGAACGGAATCGAACCGTCGGCCTCGACAATGCGAATGTCGCGCTCTCCCAACTGAGCTACAGCCCCTTAACTACCGGCGCATTATAGCACTTTCATTTATTGCAGGCAAAAAAAATCGGATTTTTTTTACGAATTTTTCAGGCCTGGCGCTGCCTGTATTCCTTGCACCTTTCATAGACAATCTGTGGCTGTTGCGAACTGGCGACAACAGCGCCTTGCGGCCAGCGCAGAGGCAATGACAGTATTGGCCATGCTGATATGGTGGCTAGTGGCTGGGCTGACCAGAAAGCAAAAAATGAGGCTAAATCTTTGCCGGTTTTTTGCCGATGTAAATATCAGGGGTATCAGGACTTTCTGAAACCCGATAGAAAAAGAACATAAAAATAAGGCAAACAAGGCAGAACCATGTCAATCGTTATCGGTATGAGCCCGGCGCAGATCAGTGCGCTGTCGACAACCCAGATACGCGATTTCGTCGCTGGTGATATCAGAGCCATGACCACTGAACAGGTGGCGGCGCTGACACCAGAACAGATTGACAGCATTGAAAACCGCGACCTGGTGATCCTTAACACGTCCCAGGTTCAGGCGTTGACTTTGTATAACAACCGGGGTCTGCTCGCGACCCAGGTTAAAGCACTTACCCCGGTTCAGCTGCGGGCGCTGACCGGCGACCAGCTGGCAACTTTCGAAACCTCAGACCTGCAGGTTCTGTCGGTAACGCAACTGAAGGCTATCGATGCCGGCGATATGAACCATCTCTCGGCTGAGCAGCTTGGCGCACTTTCGACCACACAGATCAAAGCTCTGACAACGGCACAGATTGCCGCCCTTTCGCCACAGCAGGTCTCCCAGCTCAGCACCGCTCAGATTGCAGCATTAACCAACACGCAGCTGGCAAAAATGACGACGGCGCAGATTTCTGAGGGCCTTTCGCCAGAGCAGCTGCAGGCGCTCTCTTCAACTCAGATCACCGGTCTGACTTCGAACCAGATCACCAATCTGACTGATGACCAGATCAACGCGCTCACCACCTGGCAATTGCGTGCCCTGAATGCGTCACAGATCAAGGCACTGACGACTGCCCAGCTGGCCCTGCTCGAAACGGGCGATATTGCCGCCATGACCAGCAACCAGATTTCCGCCCTTGCAACCGTTCAGTTTCAGACTTTGTCACAGGAACAGATTGCAGCCCTTTCGTCATCGCAGGTCAGAGGCCTGACAGCGGCACAAATAAGAATAATGACGACTGATCAGGTTTCTGCAATCGAGACGGCTGATATTTCGGCACTCAGCACGCAACAGCTGGCGGCATTCACCAGCACTAATATCGCGGCACTTTCTGGCAGTCAGCTTGCGGCGCTGACGACAACCCAGATCAGAAACCTCAACAGTGCACAGCTGCATGCCATGTCGCCGCAGCAGCTTGGCGGATTGTCAATCAGCCAGACCGTTTCTCTTACCGGAACCCAGCTTTCGCGCCTCACCACAACTCAGCTTGCCGAAGGATTCAGCACCGACCAGATTCGCAGCCTTACCAATACCCAGTTGTCTTCACTGACCCAGGCTCAGATCGCCGGAATGACCACTGATCAGATTGCAGCACTTACATCAGCCCAGGTGAAGGGCCTGTCGGGCATACAGTTGAAAGGGCTCACATCAGACCAGCTGCAGGCAATGGAAACCGAAGATTTTGCAGCGCTTGGCAGCAAACAGATCGGCGCCCTGACGACCAGTCAGATCAGCCAGCTTTCTGGAGAGCGGATTGCCGAGCTGTCTACGACTCAGGTCAAAGGTCTCAACAATGCCCAGATCAAGGCATTGAGCACCGATCAGCTTGCCCAGATGGAGACCGCTGATTTTGCGGCCCTCACTACTGCCCAGATTGCGGCCTTTACCCCAACCCAGATTGCCGCCATCACTGATGAACAGATAATGAATCTTACTACGGCGCAGGTCAGGGCTCTGAATTCGCATCAGATCACGGCACTGAGCACGGCGCAGATATCACTACTGCCGACAGCAGGCATTACCGCCATGTCAAACATTCAGCTGGGGCGTCTTACAGCCGAACAGATCGCTGACGGTTTAACTACCAGCCAGTTGCGCGCCCTGACAACTTCTCAGCTCGCGTCATTCTCACCCGGGCAAATTGCCAGCCTGACGACTGTACAACTCGCATCTTTGTCATCGAGCCAGACCAGAGCTTTTACCGTCAATCAGATAAAAGCCCTTACCTCTGATCAGATTGGTGCCCTTGAAACAGAAGATATAACCGTATTTTCAACCGCCCAGATTGCCGCAATCAGTTCAGCTCAGATAAACGGCCTGACGACAACGCAGATTGCAGGGCTGTCGACCAGTCAGGTAAAAAGTCTTACCACCGCTCAAATCAGAGCCCTGAGTCAGGAACAGATCGCCGGCATTGAAACGGTTGATATTCCGGTTCTTTCGACTGCGCAGCTGGCTGCCATCACGACGGCCCAGGTCACCGGGCTGACCTCTGACCAGCTTGGCGCCCTGACAACAACACAGCTGAAAGCACTCGCAACCACCCAGCTTGCGGCCATGAGCCCGGAACAGATCGCTTCTTTTTCGAACGAGAGACTGGCACTTCTGACCACCAGTCAGATTGCCGGCCTGACAACCAGCCAGATTGCTTCAGGCTTCACTACAGAACAGCTGAATGCTCTGACTTCGGCTCAGATTGCTGCGCTGACCACCGGTCAGATAGCTGCCCTCACCACTGATCAACTGGCCGGCACTGCCGGCTCTCTGCTGCCAAAGCTTTCTGCCGCACAAATCAAGTCTCTGACAAGTGAACAGCTGGCAACCGTCGGCAGCGACATCATTGCCGGTCTGGCAACTTCGCAGGTGGCGGCACTGACGACCGAGCAGGTTGTAACACTTGCCACATCGCAGATTCAGGCTCTTACCACCAGCCAGATTCAGGCGCTCACAACATCCCAGATCGGTGCTCTCAACACTGACCAGATTGGCGCTCTTGAAACCGAAGATTCGGCAGCATTGACAAGTCAGCAGCTGGCCGCTTTCACAACCGATCAGATCGCCAGCCTCAGTGCCGAAAAAATGTCACAAATATTCTTCGACCGGATTGAGTCGCTCACCAGCGCTCAGATCTCGGCACTGACGACCACGCATATTGATGCGATCAGCACCGAACAAATTCAGGCATTGACCGGCACACAGATAAAAGCCCTGTCGACTGAACAGTTGAGTGCTTTCGGCTCTGAAGACTGGGTGGCTCTCACCAGTTCACAGATTGCCGCCATGACTGCTGAACAGATCAGTTACCTTTCAGCATCCCAGCTTACCGGTTTTTCTACCAGCCAGATTCAGGCTTTGACTGCAGAGCAGTTTGAAATGCTGACGACCGACCAGCTTGGCGCACTCGAAGCCGAAGACTGGGCAATACTCACCGAAGAACAGCTTGGGGCAATGACTTCGGCGCACCTGGCGACCCTCTCGACTGACCGCATCGCCGGATTCACTACCAGTCAGATACAGGCATTTACCACTGAGCAGCTGGCGATGTTCTCTGACACACAGATCAGTGCCGTTACACCTGAACAGACCGGT
>Ga0116157_10001566_pt1 | contig 22842 bp, 21 predicted proteins | sample AD_UKC048_MetaG_FD_89882 | JGI IMG/M metagenome (GOLD analysis project Ga0116157, IMG submission 89882) | Active sludge microbial communities of municipal wastewater-treating anaerobic digesters from USA - AD_UKC048_MetaG | ecosystem: Engineered > Bioreactor > Anaerobic > Digestate | place: USA... | reverse complement strand
CCAGAAGATCCAGTTCTCCACCTTCTTCAATGCCATCAGCCACATGCCGATGATGAATATAGCCGTAGTCAGGGCATCCCATACCGGTACGTTGCTGTCGGTGTACTTCTGTAAAATGTACCATAATGCGAAGAAAAAAAGGACCAAACCGCCTGTCGACAAGATCCACTCTTTTCGATTCATTACCGTAATTGGCCTGGTTTGGTTATCAGATGTTTTCCTCGTCCATTTGATCCAGCCGTAAATGCTCATCCCAAAATAAAAAATATTGATCGACATATCGGCATACAACTTCACCTCATAACACAGGTAAACATAGATCAATACATTCACAATTCCGGTAGGGTAAACCAGGATATCTTCCCTGCGCGCATACCAGACGCTCATGAGACCTGCCGCGACCGCCACGGCTTCCAGCCATGACGAAGCCAGCAGGTTGTCATAAAAAGTCTGGAAAATGGAGATCAGCATTACTCTTTTTCTTTCGTATTGAGGTCGGTATTAATGACTTTCATCACAAAAACGGAATGTGGATTCTGAAAAGAAATTTTTATTTCATCCTTCAAAGCATTCATTACACAGTCGTAATCGCCGAATATCTGCGTACTCATTCCATTTGTTCTGACGGTAAGCCCTTCATACCGGTTCATCCTGCCGATAAAATCCTTTATGGGCGGCACATATTCCTGGTCAAGGGGATAATAACTGATTTCAACGGATGTTTTCATCTCTTATATTTTTCACGAAATTAAAAATAATGAAACACTTTTATTATTGAAGGATATCCTTAAATTTGTTTGAAGAAATTCCGCGCAATAAACCAAGAATCATATGAAAAAGAACTATTTTATTTGGATCGGCCTGATAATGACCGTTTTATTTCTCAGCGGCTGCCTTACCTGCGAGAAAAAAGAATACACTTTCCAGTTTACCGGCAAAGATTCTGGCAGACTGACGATAAAATATATTAATATCCTGTCGACGATGGACGATACGATCGATGTATCGGAAGAGGATTTCGCCAGCCTGATGACCGACTACATTGAGGGCTCGGAGATTGAAAATGAGTTCCCTGATGCTACGGTAGTCGATAAAAGGTTATTTGAAGAAAATGGCGTGCTTTGTGGCGAGATCGTGCTTGAGTTTTCAAATTTAACGGCATGCCACCTGTACCAGCACAAAGGCAAAGGCCCTATCATGTATTGTCTCGGATGTTATTCCATTGATTCCGAATACTATGGCTCCTCAAATGGAGAGTATGGAAACGATATCATGCCGGTGGTATTCTGGGAAGATGGCCTGAAAACGCTGACGCTAACGACCGATGTGACCACACCGGATGAAACGACCGTCAGCCTGCTCGATCGCTGGAAGCTGGGCTACTGATCTTATCTCATATCGATCACTTCCACACCGGGAAACTCTTTCGGATCGAAAGTGAAATCGGTATCTTTTACCGGAACGTTCGGCTCGAATTTGTTGACAATATAACTGAACGTATTCCCGCTCTTGTCCTGTATGGCAATCCTCACAATCCGGTATAGCTCCTTGTCTATCTGCAGTTCCACATTGGTGAAATTCTTTTCGGTATTGGGTTTTAGATCGATAACATAAACAGCCCTGCCGTCTTTGTTAATCTCATTGACCAGCTTTGATTTGTAATTCTCACTGTATGAGGTCAGAAGCTTTGTGGGAGTAAGGGCATTGTCATCATCTTCCACCGTGTTGATCTGAACTTCATTGGCATCGGCGACATAGGTCCATGATGTTTTGCTGTCGGATATAACTCGCTGGCCCGCAATATCAAGCCTGTATTTATCACCTTTTACAGTCAGTATGCCGGTTTCGGTTTCGTGTATCTTGGCCGAAGCGTTGTCCATATTGTACGTAAATCCTATTTTTATGGATGAAAATGATTTTGTTTTCTCGGATACTTGTTTTAATATCTCTTCGGATGTCTTTTTCGCTTGTGCATGAGTAGCATGCCCTGCGATAACAAAGGCAGCAATCATGATGAATGATAAAATTCGCATGGTCAGGTTTGTTAATTATTTAGTGTAAAGGTCTTTCAAAAACTGTTCCAAAGCCATTTCGTTGGCGACAAGAACTTCCCTGGCTTTGGAGCCTTCGAACGGGCCGACGATTTTAGCCGCTTCGAGCTGGTCGATGATGCGGCCGGCCCGGTTGTACCCCAGTTTCAATTTCCGTTGCAGCAGCGACGTGGAGCCTTGCTGGTGCTGGACGATGATCCGGGCGGCATCCTCGAACAGTTCATCCCGGGCGCTGGGATCGAAATCGCCTTTCTCCTGTTCGTCATTCTCATCGTAATACTCCGGTAAGGCAAAGGCCTCCGGGTAGCCGCGCTGTGAGCCGATGAATTCGGTCACTTTCTCTACCTCCGGCGTGTCGACGAATGCGCATTGCACGCGCAACAGGTCGCTGCCGGTGGAGATCAGCATATCGCCTTTTCCGACGAGCTGGTCGGCCCCGGAACTGTCGAGGATGGTACGGGAGTCGACTTTCGAAATGACGCGGTAGGCAAAACGGGCCGGGAAGTTGGCTTTGATCGTACCGGTAATGATGTTGACCGATGGCCGCTGAGTGGCGATGACAAGATGGATACCGGTTGCACGGGCTAATTGTGCCAGCCGGGTCAAAGGATTTTCGATCTCCCTCCCCGCAGTCATGATCAGGTCGGCAAATTCATCCACCACCATCACGATGTAAGGCATGAACATATGGCCCTCTTCGGGATTCAGGTGCCGGGATGTGAATTTGGCGTTGTATTCTTTGATATTGCGCACCTGGGCGTCTTTCAGCAGCTCATACCGGTGATCCATCTCGATGCACAACGAATTCAGGGTCCGGACAACCTTGCGCGTATCGGTGATGATCGATTCTTCCGAATCGGGCAGCTTGGCCAGGAAATGCCGTTCGATCTTGTGGAAAAGGGTCAGCTCGACTTTTTTCGGGTCGACCATGACGAACTTGAGCTGGCTGGGATGTTTCTTATACAGCAACGAAAGCAGGATAGCGTTCAGGCCGACCGATTTGCCCTGGCCAGTAGCGCCGGCCATCAAAATGTGCGGCATTTTGGTCAGATCGGCGATGTAGCTTTCGTTGGAGATCGTTTTGCCAAGGGCAATGGGGAGTTCGAAGGTGGAGTTCTTGAATTTGTCGGAAGATAACAGCGATTTGATCGATACGATCTCCGGTTTGAGGTTCGGCACCTCGATACCGATCGTCCCTTTACCGGGGATCGGTGCGATGATTCGGATTCCCAGCGCGGAGAGCGATAAGGCAATGTCGTCTTCCAGGTTCTTGATCTTGGCAATCCGCACTCCGGGTGCAGGGATGATCTCGTAAAGCGTCACCGCCGGACCGATCGTCGCTTTGATCTTATCAATCCGGATGGCGTAATTATTCAAAGTATCAACGATCTTATCCTTGTTCTGCTCCAGCTCCTCTTTGGCTACCGGAACTGAGTCGGAGCCATAGTCCGACAATAGATCGAGGGTTGGGTACTTGTAATCGGAAAGATCTTTTGTCGGGTCATACAGTGTATCGAGGCCGAATCTTTCCGGTTCTTTCGGGCTGACCGGCTCTTCTTTTGGCGTCTCCTCAATCGTCAGTTCAATTCCTTTATCTGTCGGTGCCGGTTTTTCCGGAGGAGCTTCTTTTTCCCGGTGATATAAGGTGAACTCGGTCGGTACCGCTTCGGGCTCAGGGCTCACCGCATATTCCCGTGTGTTGTAAACATCTTCCTTAGGAACACCACTGACCCCCTGTTCGCCGTCGAGGGCTTCATCAGCCGTTGCGGGTTGTTTCTTTTTAGTGAGTGAAGGTATCAGGTTGATAATGACGACAAAACTGATCAGGATAAAGGCCAGGAGCAGCACGGTGCCGGGGGCCCCGAGCAGGCCTGTCAGCCATTTTGAGGATTCATAACCGAAAACGCCTCCCATGAGTTGCATGTCGGGATTGTGACGGAGGGCAAACCCGAGAGTTACTGAAATCCAGAGGATGCCCAGCAAACTGTAACGGAACGCTTTGCCAAAAGGCAGTAATGCAATGCCTGTCGTCAGCCGGAAACCGGTGAGGATCATCAGGAAAAGCAACAAATACGCTGCAATACCGATGCCCCGGTTGATAAAGATATGGGCAAACCAGGCTCCCAGCTTGCCTGTCCAGTTATGGACCGTTACTGAACTGTCAAAGATGTACCCCGCACTGTTGTTGTCGAGAACATTGCTGTCAAGTTTCCACGACATGAAATAAGAGGTGAAAGCAAGAAGCAGGAAAACGCCCGAGAGCAAAAAGAAAAATCCCATGATCCTGGCAAAACGGCCGTCGGTAAATGCCGCCGGCAAACGTTTTTTATTCTTTTCAGGATCGCGGGACTTTTCTTTTTTCGGCCGGGTTCCCTGTTCAGCTTTGTCCCCGTTGGTATTTCTGGCCATTGTGGTTTTTTTTACAGAACGGCAAAATTAAGAAAAATTGCCCTGCCTGTCGATTTACTTTTTGAACAGGAGTAATGGATGCTTACTTCTCAGCCGCCGAACATTCCTTTCAGCTCTTCCTGGGTTTTAACCTGGTAGCCTTCCGGAATGGTGAATTCACTGTCATCAACATTTTTCTTCTCCACCGAGGTGGCTTCGAACTTCATGCTGAAACTTTCATTGGGCATCTCGAACTCCAGCATGACGCCGTTGATGTCCTTGTACATCGGATTATCGAAGTTCAGCTCGCTCGATCCCAGTTCGTCCGTAAAATAAACGATCAGTTCCTGGTCATTCTCTGCGATCGTAATAATCGCTTTTTTGCAGACATAACCGGCTATTTCCTTGGTTTCGCCGGTGACCTCCACTTTTGCCTCGGGTGCTTCACCCATCTCTTTCATGATCTCTTCATAATTCGACTGAATGGCAAATTTCTGGCCCATCATATCCATCAGGGTAATGGCTGTTTTATTGTCGCCATCGGCAATGGATACAGTCTTCATCATACTCATAATGAGCTCGGTGCGTGATTTGTTGCCTTTGATGGTCATCGTCATCGATTTGGGCAGGTAGGCTTTCATCTCATCGGTTACATCAGCCCCTTCAATAGTTACTTTATAGGTGATCACGCCTTTAAACTCCTTGGCAAAAGTTGCAAAAGAAGTCAGCATAAATACGGCTGCCAGCAGCCAGGTTAACATAGAACTTTTTTTCATTTTTTAATTTATTTAGGTAAAACTTAATTACTTGACAGTGCGCAAAAGCTTGTTCCAACGGATCTTGCCATCGAAGAGCGATTTGTTCTTATCCATAGAGAACCATACAAAGACCGCTTTTCCGACGATATGGTCTTCCGGGACCATCCCCCAGTAGCGGCTGTCGGCTGAATTGTGGCGGTTATCGCCCATCATCCAGTAATAATTCATCTTAAAGGTGTATTGTGAGGATTCCACACCGTTGATATAAATCCTGCCATCCGTCACTTTCAGGTCATTCAGTTCGTAATTCTTAATGATCCGTTCGTATAAGGGTAGATTTTTTAGTGTAAGGTCGATGGAAGTACCCGCTTTTGGCATCACGATCGGTCCGTAATTGTCACGGTTCCAGGGATAATCGCCGGAGTAGGGGAAAGTTTCCCTGTCCCATTTTCCGGCCGGCTCCATGAGCACCTCCACCGATTCGATCCCTTTGACTCGACGCAGTTCGTTTGCAGCTTTATCAGTCAGCGTAGCAACGAACTCTCCGGGCCCTACCGGCCAGACCTTGTCGGTTACATCCAGTTCGTCGAGCAACCGTGGATTAAGCTGGCTGATGTTCGATTTAATCAGGTACTGGTATTCGGTGATACCCGGGTTGAAGGCTTTCTCGCCGTTGATATAAACCTGCTGGTCGATGATTTGAAGCGTATCGCCTGCTATGGCAATACAGCGTTTGATGTAATTTTCCCTTTTATCGACCGGCCTGGAAATGATCTCTCCGAATTCCCTTGAATTCCGGTTCACGCGCGACCAGCCGTATTCCCTGACCATGGAATAATAACTCCGGTTGCTCTGAAACTTAACGGAAAGTGTATCGCCATCCGGATAATTAAAGACGACCGCATCGTTTCTTTGTACTTTGCCGAATCCCGGGAACCGGTAATAGGGCAGTTTGATCCATTCCAGGTAGGATTTGGTCTCCGTGGTCATGGGCAGGGTGTGATGAACGAACGGGAAGGAGAGGGGGGTCATGGGGACGCGGGGCCCGTAGCTCATTTTACTCACAAACAGGAAATCCCCGACCAGCAGGGTTTTTTCCATGGAGGGCGTTGGGATTGTGTAGGCTTCGATCAGGAATGTGCGGATGATCGTAGCGGCGATGACAGCAAAAATGATCGCGTCGACCCATTCGCGAAGCCAGGTTTTCTTGAATTCTTTCCTTTTGTCGGGATGAATGTATTTTTCTTTTTCCGTAAACCCGAGATAGGGGAGATATGCGAAGGGGAAAAGTACGCCGAGTGCCTGGGCGCCCAGTCCGAATTTATTGAAACACTTCAACAGTTCCACGATCATCAGCAGGATCGTGAATACATTAATAAATGGGATGAGGAGAAAAATATACCACCAGAGCGGTTTTTTAATGATTTTAAGCCAGATGTAGAAATTGTAAAACGGAACCAGCACCGTCCATCCGGGATATCCCGCTTTAATAAAGATTTTCCATAAACCAACAAGGGAACTGATGAAAAAAATGATGAAAAGGAGGAGGAAAATGTTCATTGAGTTGTGATTTGGTTGCGAAAGTAACGAATAAATGGAAAACCGTTGCGGGACTTAGCTGTTAATTTTTGTTAAGCCGGTGAAAATTATAGAGTAAGCCCGAGAAGGTCGTTCATGTCAAAATATCCTGGCTTGCCCGGAAGCCATTCTGCGGCCATAACTGCTCCGAGGGCAAATCCTTTCCTGTTTTTTGCTTCATGCCGAAGCGTGATCCGGTCGGCCTCCGAATCGCAGACAATAGAATGGGTACCTGGTACTTCCCCCTCCCTGACAGATATCACCTGCAATTCTTCGGGAGTACGTTCGGTTTGGTTCACCCATGACTTTTTCCGCTCCACCCGGCTCAGGATCATTTCGGCCAGTTTGATTGCCGTTCCGCTTGGCGCATCAAGCTTATGGATGTGGTGAATCTCTTCCAGTGAAATATTGTATTCATCAAACCGGTTCATCAATTCGCCAAGTTTGCCGGTCAGTGCGAACAGGATATTTACCCCGATGCTGAAATTGCTTCCGACGAAAAGGGATTGATTCTCATCCGCACACCATTTTCTGACAAGGGGTTCGTCTTTATTCCAGCCGGTCGTTCCGGTTACCACGGGAATATGATGATCGAAGCAATGCCGGATGTTGGCAACGGCAGATGCGGGCCGGCTGAAATCGATCACTACATCGGCGCTGCTAAACAACGGGCCGCAGGTCGCCCAATCGTCTTCGGTATCGATCCGGGCAACAATCCGGTGCCCGCGGGCGATAGCGGCTTTTTCGACCTCATGGCCCATTCTTCCGTATCCTGAAAGGATTATATTCACTGTTTAAAACTTTAAGGTAATATGTATGCCCGGTACCGGCTGACGTGGCCGTTCCGGTGATGGAAGCGCTGCCGGGCCTACTTTCAGCGTCAGGTCTTCGCTGACGTCATAATCAAAAAAATGTGCATCGGCGTAAGCTTCCAGGATGACGACTGCGTACCATAACGCCCCGATAATGATCGACAGGTCGCGGTTACGGCGGTAGTATTCCATCGAGCTCCTGAGCTGGTCTTTGGAGTATTTTGTGACATATGGATTATCGATCGGCGTCGTGTCGGCATTGGCCACATACAGGTACGCTTCTTTGAATGTGTCGTATTGCTTGTCGTTGGTCACCACAAAATACCCTATCGCCCCAAAACCGGCATACACAACAGGTATTTTCCAGTATTTCCGGTTGTAAGCCTGACCCAACCCCGGCAAGACGGCCGAAAAAATGGCTGCTTTGCCAACAGAGTGTTTTGCCGGTTCTCTCCTGGTCTTTGTTGTATCCTGGGAAGCTGCTGTTTTACAGGCCAATATCAAAAATAATACAGCCAGAAAGGAGAGAATTAGATTTTTATCGGGAAAAGTGAGGTTCACGATTCGTTCAGAAGTTTTAAAATTCGCTCCAGTTCATTACCGGATCCGAATTTAATAACGAGCGAACCGGCCCCTTTCGTATTACTTTTGATGCTTACGGCCGCCCCGATTTTTTCATGGAGTTTCAGTCCCGCTTCCTGGAGGTGTTCCGGAAGGCTGCTCAAAGCTGGTTCCTTTACGGCCGGTTCCGCCTGGATCTCGCGGGCCAGTTTTTCCGCTTCCCTTACCGATAATCCTTTTTCGACGATTTTCAGCAGCGTCTTCAATTGCTTCTCTTCATCGGAAATGCCGATCAGGGTGCGCGCATGGCCCATGGAAATCTGGTCGTTGCGGAGAGCATACTGCACTTCAACCGGAAGTTTCAGCAAACGGATGTAGTTTGAAATGGTGGCGCGGTCTTTTCCGACCTTTTTACTGACCTCTTCCTGGGTCAGGTTCAGTTCTTCGATCAGACGTTGGTAACTGATGCCGATCTCAATGGCGTTCAGGTCTTTCCGGTGGATGTTCTCGATAAGCGCCAGTTCCAGCATCTGCTCATCGTTAGCTACGCGGATATAACAAGGTACCGTAGAAAGCCCTGCCATTTTTGAAGCTTTCAGTCTCCGTTCGCCGGCGATAAGCTGGTAGCGGTCGAATCCCGCCTTTCTTACCGTAAGAGGCTGAATGATACCCTGTTCGCCAATGCTGCGGGCAAGTTCTTCCATGCTTTCCGCTTCAAAATCGGTACGGGGCTGAAACGGGTTGGCTTCTATCTTTCCGATCTCTATTTCGGCAACGGCTCCTGCCACGTAATCGCCCGAGATATCGCGGGATGTGATATCGGTCTCGGGGCTCTGCAGAATGGCATCCAATCCCCGGCCAAGCGCTTTTTTCTTAGATGTCATTAACTATATCGATTGTTTTGTCAGCTTCACTCAGATGGGTCATTCCGTTCTTCTGGAGGATTTCCCGGGCCAGGTTGAGATAATTGATCGCTCCGATACTGGTGGCGTCGTGCATGATCACCGTTTCACCGAAACTGGGCGCTTCGCTCAGCCGTGTGTTACGATGGATAATAGTGTCGAAGACCATTTGCTGGAAATGGGTTTTGACCTCCTCGGCCACCTGTTTGGAAAGGCGCAGCCGCTGATCGAACATGGTCAGCAGGATTCCTTCGATGTCGAGTTCAGGATTCAGCCTCGTCTGAACGATCTTAATGGTATTGAGCAGTTTTCCCAGGCCTTCGAGGGCGAAATATTCGCATTGTACCGGGATGATCACTGAATCGGCGGCTGTTAAGGCGTTGATCGTAACCAGGCCCAGCGAAGGCGAGCAGTCGATCAGGATGAAATCATACTTGTGCCTGACTTTCTGCACGACCCGACGCATCATTTTCTCCCGGTTGGGGAGGTTGATCATCTCGATTTCAGCCCCTACCAGGTCGATATGCGCAGGCAACAGGTCCAGGTTCGGGGTTTGCGTATTGAGAAGAATATTGTTGGGATCCAGGTCATCAATGATGCATTCATAAACGCTGGTCTTGATGTTTTTGGGATCAAAACCCACGCCCGATGTGGTATTGGCTTGCGGATCGGCATCAACCAGAAGCGTTTTGTATTCAAGAACAGCCAGGCTGGCGCCGAGATTGATCGCAGTTGTGGTTTTTCCGACGCCCCCTTTCTGGTTGGCTAATGCAATGACCTTACCCATGGTTTATTTTTCTTGAACGGTCAAAAATAAGGTAAAAAACGGCAGTGGCTTGCCTGGAATTATGATAATTTATCAACTGATGAAATGCTCTAAAAATAAGCATGTTGACGGCACGCGGGAAAAACATGCGAACGCCGGATAGAATCAATGATCTGTATCTTTACTATGGTCTCCCAGATCATCAAAATCGAAGTCGGTATGGGCCTCCTCTCCACTAAACGCCTCGTCTTCAATTCCTTCCGGTTTTTCGCCGGTCTCTACAAAATGCATTACCTGGTTGAGGCCTGTCAGGAACTTCTCAAAATCTTCTTTGTAAAGAAAAATCTTGTGTTTCTCGTAAAAAAACTTTCCCTGCTCATTGTCAAACCGTCTTTTGCTTTCGGTGATCGTAAGGTAATTCTCACCTGAACGGGTAGCCTTCACGTCAAAAAAGTAGGTCCGTTTCCCGGCACGAATCACCCTGGAAAAAACCTCTTCTTTTCTAATCTCTTTGTTTCCAAACTCTTCCATCTTCTTTTCCGTTTTTATTCCTTCAGATTTATCACAAAAATAAAAATATTTCTTCACACAACACTTTCATGCTTTTTTGCGGCTGATTGGCTGGAGACTCTCCTAAGACAGCAAAATAACTTCAAAGGTTGCATTTATATTTTGTGGCAGGAGATAAAAAATTCCGACGCGGTGCCGGAAAAGTTTACCTTTGTAGCTTTAAATTCAGTTCATTTCGAATCATGCTGAGCAGAAGGCACCTCAGGGTCAAAGCATTACAGGCTTTGTACGCGTTTTTCCAGTCGGATGGCCAGGATCTGGTTGCAGGAGAAAAACAGTTACTCCGCAGTACCGATAAATTGTACGAACTTTATATCTGGCAATTATCCTTCCTGGTCCGTTTTGCCGATTATTCCCTCAACCGGATAGAAGAAGCAAAAAAGAAATTTTATCCTACCGAAGAAGACCTCAATCCGAATACCCGCCTGGTTGATAACAAGATCATCGCCCAGATAGATAAAAACAGGGATTTCAGGCGTTGGCACGAAAAGCTGAAGATCAACTGGTCGGATGAAGAAAACCTGTTCCACAAACTCTTTCAGGAGCTGAAAACCCACGAGGAATACAATAAACTGATCAAATTACCTTATAAAGGATACCAGGACGATAAAGAGCTCCTGAACTTCATTATACAGAACCTTTTACCCGATTTTGAGCTTCTCAGGATGCTATATGAAGACCAGAGCATATACTGGTCGGATGAAGACTATGATATTTCGCTGATGATGTTGTTGAAAACGGTCAGAATCTTCCGCGAGCATTGGGGCCCGGAACACTCTTTGCCAACATTGTTTAAAAGCGAAGAAGATGAGGAGGAAGATGAGCTCGATGACCGGCAATACATGATCAAGCTTTTCAGGTATGTTATACTGCGCAATACCGAAACGGGCAAAATGATCGAGGAACAGGCAGAGAACTGGGAATCGGAGCGGATTGCGGTGATGGATATGATCATTATGAAAATGGCACTCACCGAACTGATGATTTTTCCCGAAATTCCCGTTAAGGTGACGATCAACGAGTATATTGAGATTTCCAAATCCTACAGCTCCATCAAAAGCAAACTGTTTATCAACGGGATACTGGATAAACTGGTGGTTAAGCTGAAAGAGGAAGGGAAGATCAAAAAATCGGGGAGAGGACTGTTGGAGTAGTGAAGGGTGAACAGTGAAGGGTGAACAGTGAAGGGTGAACAGTGAAGGGTGAACAGTGAAGGGTGAACAGTGAAGGGTGAACAGTGAAGGGTGAACAGTGAAGGGTGAACAGTGAAGGGTGAAGGGTGAAAATGGAAAATAATGGAAGGTTGGATGATCATTAAGAATTAAAAATTAAGAATTAAAAATTAAGAATTAGAATTTTAGATTTCATGAAAAAGACTGTATTTTGTGGTTTGCACGAGGCAAACGGTGGGAAAATGGTTGAATTCGCAGGCTTCTATATGCCTGTCCAGTTTGAAGGAGTCAACGCTGAGCATGAGACGGTGCGTAAGGGAGTCGGGGTGTTCGACGTTTCGCACATGGGCGAGTTCTGGATCAAAGGGCCAAAAGCATTTGAGCTGGTCCAGCGCCTGACCAGCAACGACGTGGCTAAACTGGACGACGGAAAGATCCAGTACACCTGTTTTCCGAATGATAAGAGCGGGATCGTGGACGACCTGCTGACCTACCGTTTTGATGCCGAAACCTATCTGCTGGTAGTGAATGCGGCTAATATTGATAAAGACTGGGCCTGGGTGGTGAAGAACAACATTCACGGCGCCACGATCTTCAATGCATCCGACGAGATTTCGCAACTGGCGATCCAGGGGCCTAAAGCGCAGGCCGTTATGCAAAAACTCACCGATACCGATCTTAATACCATTCCTTATTATACTTTCAAAAAGGTCGATCTGGCCGGAGTCAAACAGGTTATCCTGTCGAATACAGGCTACACCGGTGCGGGCGGTTTCGAAGTCTATATGGCCAATAGCGACGGCCCTGCCATCTGGAAAGCCCTGATGGAGGCCGGAGCGGAGTTTGATATCAAACCAATCGGCCTGGCGGCACGAGATACGTTGCGCCTGGAAATGGGATTCTGCCTTTACGGGAATGATATCAACGATACCACCTCCCCGCTGGAAGCCGGCCTGGGATGGATCACCAAATTTGCCGATGGAAACGATTTTATAAACCGACCTGCCCTGGAAAAACAAAAATCGGAAGGTTTAAAGCGAATGCTCCGTGGTTTTGAGATGATCGATAAAGGAATTCCGCGTCAGCATTATGAAATTTGCGATGAAAACGGCCGGGTGATCGGAGAGGTGACCTCCGGCACAATGTCGCCTTCGCTGAAAATCGCGATCGGAATGGGTTATGTCGAAACAGCCCATGCCGGGATCGGAAACCACGTCTTTATCAGGATCCGTGAAAAATTGCTTAAGGCAATCATCGTAAAAATTCCCTTTTACAAGGGCTAACGTCGCTTAAAAATGATGAAGGGGCCTGTCGCAGACGTCTGTTTTTCACCCGCCTTGTTACCGGGATTTGAAAAACGGACCGATCGTATTGTTGTGGTCATTGATATCCTTCGTGCCACAACGGCGATGTGCACGGCTTTTGGCTTTGGCGTTAAATCGGTGATCCCGGTGATGAAGAAAGAAACTGCCCTGGCCAGGAAAGAGAAAGGCTGGCTGGTGGCGGGAGAGGAGAACGGCATAAGGCTGCCATTTGCCGATTTCGGCAATTCACCGCGTGAGTTCCGGTCAAAAGCCATGAAAGGAAAAGAGATCGTTTTCTGCACTACCAACGGAACAAAGGCCATACTGAAAGGGAGGAGCTACGGGCAGGTAATCATAGCATCGTTTGTAAATCTTGAGGCGGTGTGTACTTATATCAAAAAGCAGAAGCGTGATGTACTGATATTGTGTGCAGGATGGAAAGACCGTTTTTCCCTGGAAGATTCGGTGGCAGCAGGCGCCCTGGCCGACCGGCTGATACATGCATACGGCTATTTGCCAGGAAACGATGCCGCACTCGCCGCAATTTCGTTATGGAACCAGGCCTCAAAAAGCCTGCTGAAGACCGTTTCCCGTTCCGACCATTACCTGAGGCTCCTGGGAATTGAAGACCGGAAAGGCCTTCGTTATTGTTTTTTCCCGGAGAAATTCCGTGTCGTACCCGGCTTGCAAACTAGTAAGCTTATTAACCTGCCGGAAATCAAAGAATAAAGACAATGATCGCAATAAGGATGGCTGTTCCGGATGCGACCAGCACACCGCCGGCAGCGGCATCTTTGGCCCATTTGATCTTTTCATTGTAGTCGGGGCTGATCAGGTCGCCCAGCCATTCGACGGCTGTATTGAAGATCTCGGCGATCAGCACCAGCCCGATGGCCAGCACCACAAGTCCCCATTCCATCAGCGTGATTTTCTGATAATAGCCGATGACAAAGACCACGCCGATAGCCAGCAGGTGGATGATGAAGTTGGGCTGGGTGATGGCCACGCCGGAGAAGCCCCGGATGGCGTATTTAAAGCTTTTCAGCAGGCGGATGAGGAACTTTTTTAACAGGTTGCGCATGGTCTGAATTTTTCGTTAAAATTAGAAATTTTGCCCGGGTACAGGATATTTATGGATGCGAAAAATATTATTTTTGCATCAAATTGCGGAAGTAGCCCAGTTGGTAGTCCCGAGCACTCGGGATCCCAAGCTGAGGGTCGATAGAATAAGCGGAAGTAGCTCAGTTGGTAGAGCATCAGCTTCCCAAGCTGAGGGTCGCGGGTTCGAATCCCGTTTTCCGCTCCGAAGGCCGGCGAAAGCCGGCTTTTTTCTTCCAACGTTTTTTATCATATTTGCACCGAAATTTATCCAAAAATTATTAATGATGAAAAATATATTGATGCTTTTTGTATTTATCCTTACCGGATCTGTGACGTTCGCCCAGAAAAGCAACCTGGTGTTCTATACCGAGCAGGGCGAGGCATTTTACCTGAATATCAACGGAATACCGCAAAATTACGAACCGGTTTCCAACCTGATGATCTCCGACCTGGTGGATCAGACCTGTAAAGTAACCCTGAAGTTTGAGGATCCGGCATTGGGTGAGATCAGTAAGAACCTCACATTCGGCCAGGGCTCGGAGACCACCTACGTGATCCGGATGAATGCCAGTGATGAATGGATCCTCCGCTATGTTAAAGAGGTGCCGGTCGCCCAGGCTCCTGCGCCGCCGGCCGACCGGTCAGTGATCGTTCTGCGAACAACAGCACCGGCAAAACCGGTGAAGACCGGACAGAGTCAGTCTACCGCTAACCAGGCGACAACGACCTCAACGACCTCGGAAGTTGCCACCGAAGGCGGTTCGGTGGGGATGAATGTCCAGGAACCGGGCGGCAATATCACGATCAATTTCAACGTCAGCGGGGTAGGGACATCCACCAGCACCAGCACTACCACTTCGGCTACAACTTCAACCGTAACGGGAAATACGGACGTGCAGAATCCTGAGCCGGAGCCAGTGGCCGTGATCGAAAAACCGAAACCGGTGGCCATTCCGGGTTACAGCGGCCTGATCGGCTGCGACTGGCCAATGTCGGAGTACGATTTCAGCATGGCAAAAAACTCCATCGAATCCAAATCGTTTGAAGACAGCAAGCTGACCCTTGCCAAACAGGTGTTCGATTCCAAATGCATGCTCTGCATCCAGGTCAAAGAGATCATGAAACTTTTCAGTTTTGAAGAGTCACGGCTCGAATTTGCCAAATATGCCTATGGCTACACGTACGACCTGAGCAATTTCTACATCGTGAACGATGCCTTCTCCTTCGAATCGTCGATCGATGAACTGAACAAATACATCCGGTCGCAGAATAACTGAGGCAACGATTTGCCTTCAGATTGTATCTTTCTTGATCAGTGCAACCTCGTCCCTTTCCGGTCTGAATTGCATGCATTTTAACTACTTTTGCCCTGATGAATAACCGCAGGGTAATCAGCATAATAAAAATCCTGATCTGGATCGCCCCCCTCTTGCCGTGGTCTTTGCTCCCTGGTCAGGAACTCATGCCTGTCCTGACGCATGAAATGACCCCGGAAGAAGAGCTGCGCAAAGGGGAAATCGGGCGGAGCTTTACGCCGACCAGCCCACCCCTGGCCCCGGCCCGGGCTATCGCCGAATTCGAGCAGATGCAAAGCGTGCTCATCCGCTATCCGTTCGGAATCCCGATGTCGCTGATCGTCGAAATGGCCGACGACTGCATGGTGACGACCATCGTAGCCAGCCAGGCACAACTTGACCAGGTGCTGAACCAGTATATCGCCGCCGGCGTCGATACATCGCACTGCGAATGGCTCATCGCGCCAACCAATTCGTATTGGACCCGCGACTACGGCCCGTGGTTCGTAGCCGACAGCTCACACCAGGTGGGCATTTGCGACTTCCCCTACAACCGTCCCCGCCCATACGACGATAATATCCCCGTGGTGCTGGCCTCCCAGATGGATATCCCTCTCTATGGCATGAACCTCATCCATACCGGCGGCAACTGGATGTGCGAAGGGCTGGGAAACGCCTCGTCCACCGAGCTGGTCTGGACCGAAAATCCTACGCTCACACACCAGGAAATCGACGACCTGGTGGAGAGTTTCCTGGGCATTGATACCTACCATGTTCTGCCCGATCCGCTGGGAGAATACATCCAGCATATCGATTGCTGGGGGAAGTTCCTGGATGTTGATAAAGTACTGATCGGGCAGGTCGCCGAATCGGATTACCGGTACGATGATTACGAATATGTGGCCGGCTATTTTGCTTCGCAGATCAGCGCTTATGGTACGCCTTACCAGGTCTTCCGGGTCTATACGCCGGGCGATTATCCATATACGCCGTACACCAATTCATTGATACTGAACAAAAAGGTTCTCGTCCCGGTAACCGGCAGCCCGTGGGATGATGAGGCGCTCGGCGCCTACGCGGATGCGATGCCGGGTTACGAGGTGATCGGCGTCATTTATTCGGGATGGCAAAATACCGATGCCCTTCATTGCCGGGCAATCGGGATAGCCGATACCGGCATGCTGTATATTCACCATATGCCCCTCTCCGGAGAGCAGGAATTCAGCATAGGTTATACGATCAGTTGCAGTATCATCCCATATACGGATGAGGAATTGATTTCCGATTCGCTGTTGTGTATTTATAAAATCGGTAACGGTTCTTTCCAGACGGTACCGCTTGCCAGTGGCGGTGGTTCCGTCTTTTCGGCTTCACTCCCTTATATTGCGCCCGGAAGCCAGGTCTCCTATTACCTTCATGCCGCCGACTCTTCGGGTCGTTCGATGAGCCATCCCTTCATCGGATCTCCTGATCCGCATGTTTTTACGGTTCAGAATGAGGTCCCCGGCCTGTGGACCGGCGAAGTGTCGGGCGACTGGATGAATCCCTCCAACTGGAGCAATAATGCCGTTCCCGCATATCCGACTCAAGTCGTTATCCCTCCCGGATCATCCCACTGGCCGGTATTCAGCGGTGACCTGGTGGTCGGCTCTACCTGCGGCAATATCATCATCACCGGAACGGCACAAATGACGGTAACGGGCAGTGTTACCTTACATCCCGGAAAAACCATCACCATCCTTAACAACGGCCACCTGATCCAAACCCAAACACCATAATCCCGTAACCCTGGAGCCCTGCCATACTGGCACTCCTACGGAGTTCACTGGATTTTAAACTTTGGAACCCTGGAACATATGAACTCAGGGACCCTGGAACATTGGAACATTTAAAACATTTCCCTATATTTGCCTCTTAAAACCCACCCTATGAAAAACAATCTTTTTAAACTACTTTTTACGACTATTGCGATTTTTGCTAATGTATCGCTGTTTGCCCAGGCTCCTGCCGATGCCATTACCGGAAAATGGCTGAATGAAGACAAGGATGCCCATATCGAAGTTTATAAGGAGAGCGGCAAATATTTTGGTAAAATTGTCTGGCTGAAAGACCCGATCGATGAGGTGACGGGGAAACCGAAGCTGGATGACGAAAACGACGATGAAGCGCTGCAGAGCCGCCCGATCCTGGGGCTGGTGATCCTGAAGGATTTTATCTACGACGGCGATGGAGAATGGGAAGACGGAACCATTTATGACCCTAAAAACGGTAGTACGTATGATTGTTATATTCAGTTTGGTGATGATAAGACGCTGAAAATCAGAGGTTATATAGGGATTTCCTGGATCGGACGGAATACTTACTGGACGAGGGTTGAATGAGGTCAATAGATTTTCGATTTTCGATTTAGGATAAAATGTGGCATGAATGCAATATACGCCATCGGTGAAACCGTCTACGATATTATTTTCCGCAATGATCAGCCGGTTGCAGCCCGACCGGGCGGATCGATGCTCAATACAGCCATTTCACTGGGACGGAGCGGATTGAAGGTGGAAATGATTACCGAACTGGGCGATGACCCGGTGGGTAAACTGGTTACTGCTTTTTTGAACGATAACGGGGTTTCAACATCCTTCATCCAGCCTGCAGGTAATTATAAAACCCCCGTTTCACTTGCGTTTCTTGATGATTCGGGCGATGCCCGTTATTCCTTCTATAAAAATATTCCAGAGAAAAGGCTGAACATCGGTCAGGCTGAGGCCGGTAAGGGTGATGTGGTCCTTTTCGGATCGTTTTATTCGCTCGACGCCGGAATCAGACATGAAATCATTTCATTCATTAATAAATCGAAACAAAACGGTGCTTTGATCTTCTATGACCCGAATATCCGCAAAAATCACCTCGGGGAGATCAATAAACTCATGCCTTCCGTGGAAGAAAATATTTCCCTTGCCGATATAATCCGCGGCTCGGATGAGGATTTTTTTAACCTTTTCGGCCTTGACGATCAATTTGAAATAGCTCATAAAGTGATTCAATCAGGCTGTCATCACATGGTCATTACCCGCGGGAAACATGGGGCCGACTATCTTTCGCGGGATGAAGCGATTCACTTTCCTGCGATAGAAACCAAAGCGGTCAGTACGATCGGCGCAGGCGATGCGTTTAATGCCGGAATCATTTATGCAATTATTAAAAATGACATTCCCGGAATAGAACTTGTTAATATCAATTCAGCGACCTGGAAAACAATTCTGAGAATTGGAACTATTTTTGCCGCAGAAGTTTGTAAAAGTTATGATAATTACATCGGGAAAGATTTTGCAAGCCAAATGAATGAAGAAAATTACATTGATACAGATTAGAGCAGGCCTGTACGGCTTCTTCGTTCCGTTTAAGGATCTTTATAAATCCATTCCATCAAATTCTTTAACTTTTATTCTATTCCTCTTTATCCCTGTATTTTACATTGCAGCTTCCTCCATTGCTTACAATGCCCGGGCCCCCTATTACCTTTTCAGTATCGATCCTGAATACTTCTACATGTACAACGGAGTGATCCTTGGAGCCGGTAACCTGAGTATCCAGTATTATGCCCATCCCGGTACCCCTTTGCATTTTCTTGTCGCCATTTCAACACGGATCACCGACCTTTTTCAGCAAGGAAGCTACATGGAGAATTTTGTCAATGATCCGGAAATGTTCATCCGTTCTGCAAATTTGTTTATCAATGTTATAATTGCGATCATTCTCTTCATTGCCGCCAGGTTTACACTGAAATATACCGGGTCTGTTTGGGCTGCGCTGACTGTTCAACTGAGTCCATTTGCCTCTTTTTCGCTGCCGGAAATGGCCGGAAGGGTATACCCGGAAGCCCTGATGATGGCTCCCCTGCTGCTTATCATCGTCATGGTCATCAAAAACACCTTTGAACCGGAAAAACAACACAATCTGCAGAAAGACCTTATACTTTATGCTCTGATCATCGGATTCGGGGCTGCGGTGAAACTGACGTTCGTCCCACTGCTACTTCTTCCTCTGTTGTTACTAAAGACATCACTTCGTGAAAAAATGCGATATTTTGCTTATTCGGTGTTGTTCTTTCTCATTTTCGCCTACCCGCTCTTATTTAATATCGGCGATTCATGGGACTGGATTACAGGAATCATGGTTCATAGTGGAAAATATGGCACCGGGGAAAGAAATTTCATTGATATCTCAGCTGCAGGAATGAATGCAAGGAATCTGTTAGAGATGAACAGCGGATTCTTTTACTTGGTGACAGCTTCACTGCTGATTATCATGGTTTTGTCATTAAATCCTGTCAAAAAAAGATTATTTCCCGACCAGAGGATCATCCGGGCCATACTGGCCATTGATCTCGTGGTTATTGCATGTATGGCCCCCATCCTTAAACATTATTCCTTATATTACTTTTTACCTTTCACCATTTTTAAATTCCCGGTATTTCTGCTGCTGACCGCATTACTCTTAAGGATAAAAGTGGTAGCGGAAACAAGACCTTTCCGATTGATCATTGTTCTGTTTGCTTGCGTTTATTTTGTTTTTACATTGGCGGTACAGGTGGGACAGTTCAGGACGCATGCGGCGATCAACACTGCAAAACATGCAAAAACCATTGAAAACGCCAGGAAGCTGGTCTCCGTCATCGATCCCGGCAAACCGATCATCATCGCATCTCCTTATTATGGCTCCCCTTTTATTGAGTTTGCTCATTACAATGGTTACATTATGAGCCGTCATATGAAAGGATTTTACACGGATTACCTGAGGGAAAAGTTCCCCGGCTGCTATATGAGTCCGACCTGGTCGGAAAATTTTTATTCATGGGACAATTTTGTGGACTTCAAAGACATTTTAGCTACGGTGAAGTCATCATTCTATATTTATATCGGCTGTGGAATGGAAAAGGATCTTCCGGTGATCAAGAGCAGGATCAGCCAGGTACTGGACATGAATTCAGTGATGGCCAGGACGCTTTATGATGATCCGGATACCGGTGAGCAGCTTATCGAAATCATTGTTAATCAATAGTTATGAAGATATTTTATAGAAATTTCCTGATATTATTTCTCCTGTTATTCGTTTCTGTAGACGGTTTCTCACAGGCAATTTATCCCAGGAATTACTTTCGTTCACCGCTGGAAATGAGGCTGTTGCTTTCAGGAACTTTCGGAGAGCTGAGATCCAATCACTTTCATTCGGGTATCGATATTAAAACAGCCGGGACGGAAGGGGCCCCGGTTTATGCCATTGCCGACGGCTACGTGTCGCGGATCAAGGTTTCGGCTTATGGCTTTGGAAAAGTATTGTACGTGACCCATCCCAACGGGTTTGTTTCGGTATATGCTCACCTCAGCAAATTCAGCCGTATCATTGGCGACCATGTCAAAGGCGAACAGTACCGGCGCGAACTATTTGAGATAGAGCTGTTTCCGGAAGAAAGCCGCTTCCCTGTTAAGAAAGGGGATATCATTGCTTATTCCGGCAATTCAGGGAGTTCGGGCGGGCCGCACCTCCATTTCGAGATCCGTGACGCTGCGCAAAAAACCATTAATCCTTTGCTCTTTGGTTTTGAAGTAAAAGACTTTTTTAAACCCCGCATCCTCTCTGTCAAGATTTACCCTGAAAATGAGAATTCCCGGGTTAACGGGAAAAACAAGCCTGTCCGCTTTCTTACCGAAGGGTGGGGAACGGAACACCGGATCACCGGCAATCCTGCGATCACTGTCAGCGGTGATATATCCTTTGCCATTCAGGCTTACGACCAGCAGAACGATACTGACAACAAAAACGGCGCTTATGCCGCCCGCCTTTTCATCGATTCTGCCAAAGTCTTCGATTTTGATGTAGAGACCTTTGCTTTTGATGAAACACGTTATATCAACAGTTATCTTGACTATGAAGAATATGTGAAAAATGATGTCAGGCTGCAACGGACTAAAATCGATCCGGGGAATAAGCTGAGCATGTATAACCAGTTGAATAACAATGGCGTATATCATTTTAGCGATACACTGACGCATTCAATCCGTTATGAGGTGGCCGACGTTGCGGGCAACACCGCCGTGCTGGCTTTCAAAGTGAAATCGGTCAAACCCTTGCTAAATAAAGCTGAAACGGATACAACAAGAACACCCGGTTTCGATTTTCCCTTTTCCCTTTTCCACTGGGACCGGCCTAATCATTTCAACAATGGCTCCATTGTTCTCGATGCCCCGAAGGGTGTTTTTTACGACTCCTTTGAATTTTCGGTGGATTCTGCCGCGATGATACCGGGAACATACACCCGGGTATACAGGATCCATAATAAATACACCCCTGTTCATGATTATATGACGCTTTCGATCCGTCCGTCGGATGTCCCTGAAGAGCTGCTGGCCAAAGCCCTTATCGTAAAAGTCGGCGATGATGGTAAGAGCTTTTCATCGGCCGGCGGGGAATGGGAAAGCGGCTATATCCGCACCAAAATCCGCGAATTCGGCAACTATACGATCGCGGTCGATACGGTACCACCAAAAGTCAGGGCAGTGAATCCGGGCCAGTTTGCCAACATGGCGGGCCAGAAAACCCTGAAACTGACGGTCAGCGATGATCTCTCCGGAATTGCCTCCTACCGCGCCGTGCTCAACGGAAAGTGGATCCTGCTGGAGTACGATCCTAAAAACAACCTGATGATCTATACGATTGACGAACATATGGTTCCCGGGAAAAACAACCTGCTCGTAGAGGTACGGGATGGAAAAAACAACCGGTTCTATTACTCGGCTGTATTAAATTTGTAAATTCGTGCCTGCCGGTTTTTAAGCCTGTCAATATTATCGAGATGGAAGGAAATATCAGGGATATACAGTTAAACAAGCTCAATGAGAGGGCGAAAGAGCTGAAATGCATCTACCAGGTCTGCGAGGCGTTGCGTGATGAAAAAGCCGACCTGATCAAGGTCTTTAAATCCATCCTGGATTCGATCCCGCCGGGCTACCAGTATCCGACGGTGTGCGAAGCCCGTATCAACTTTGAAGGCAAGCAGTATTCCTCAACCGATTTTAAAGAAACGGAGTGGATCCAGCGGGCTGAAATCGTGATAGATAACCATATTTCCGGGGAGATCCAGGTGTGTTATATCCAGGATGTATTTGAACCGAACCGCCGGATTTTTCTGCCGGAAGAACAAAAGTTGCTCAATACCATTGCCGATCATCTCAGCCGGTATATTTTCCAGCGCAGATTGAAAAAAACGCTCGAGCTGTCGTTGTTTCCTGAAAACGGAGCGGATTACAACGGCGAAAGTTCCCTTCTTAACTATGAGTCGGATGAACACTGGAAATGGCGGTTGCAGGTTGCCGAAAAGATTGCAGGCATGATGGATATGGAAAGGTTTGGTGTCGAAGCCGTTTATCTGATAGGTAGTGCAAAAAGCGGACAAGCAGGGCCGGGAAGCGACATCGACCTGCTCCTTCATTTTCGTGGCAAACCGGCCCAGGAGAAGGAATTGCGGTCATGGCTCGAGGGATGGGGATTGGGACTGGCAGAGCTGAATTACCATAAGACCGGATATGT
>Ga0116157_10001563_pt1 | contig 22872 bp, 18 predicted proteins | sample AD_UKC048_MetaG_FD_89882 | JGI IMG/M metagenome (GOLD analysis project Ga0116157, IMG submission 89882) | Active sludge microbial communities of municipal wastewater-treating anaerobic digesters from USA - AD_UKC048_MetaG | ecosystem: Engineered > Bioreactor > Anaerobic > Digestate | place: USA... | reverse complement strand
AACCAGCTTTTAGCGCTTCTGAATCGGCTAGCAAAATTACCATTACTCCCACAAAAACCCCAACACCATCAAAAATTTCTACTCCAGTTCCAACTAAAAAAATAACTCCAACAGATATTCCTCCTACCCGTCCCAGTACTGCCTCTGGAATACCAAAAACTGGAGTCACCCTACCAACAGTTGTTTTAATTGCTTTATCAATTTTATCTATCACTCTGGGTCTGGCCTACTCTAAAAAGTTCTAATTTGATAAGATATATTAATGATAGGTGTAAATAATAAACTCAAAGCGGTTTTTGAAGGGTTAAGACCGATTCAATGGATTAAAAATTTAAGTCTTTTTGCTGCTGTCATTTTAAACGGTCAATTATTAAATCTCCCAATTTTTTACAAAAGTCTTCTTGCCTTTTTTGTCTTTTGTTTTCTTTCTTCTTCTTCATATTTAATAAACGATCTTGTTGATGTTGAGAAAGATCGTCTTCATCCTGTCAAGAAAAATCGGCCAATTGCCAGAGGTGATTTGTCAGAATCAACCGCAATTTTTGTAGCTTTTGTTTTGCTATTTTTAGGCTTATTCATTTCTATTTTTATCGGCTTCGGTTTTTTTTGGATTTCATTAGTTTTTATACTACTGCAATATGCATATTCTTTCTTCTTAAAGAAAAAAGCAGTAATAGACATAATCGGAATTGCCTTCTTTTTTATTATTAGAGCTTTTGCTGGTGAACTGGCTACTGGGTATCATTTACCAGTTTGGATAATGCTGGCGGTGATTTTCTTATCACTATTTCTAGCCAGTGGCAAACGTCGAAGTGAAATGGGTGGCAGTGGCACCAAAACTAGAAGTTCCCTACACGGTTATAGCAACAGTTTACTTGATTTTTATACCAACATGTTTGCCGTCTGTACTCTTATTGCCTATGCTATGTTTACTTTTTTTGAAGAACCAATTACTTTTAATGGTCTTATTCACAATTTTTTACTTGAAAATTTTCCAAAAGCATTGGGTAGAAAATGGTATATGACCACATTGTTACCAGTAATTTTTGGTATTATGCGATATGGTCAGGTGATTTACGAAATGCAAGAAGGGGAGCGGCCAGAAAAAGTAATTGCTACCGATATTCCCTTAATTTTGGCAATATTTTCTTGGGGTGCGGTAATGATTACCATAATTTATGTTATTTAATCATAAATTTTTTTTTGTTTTTCTTTTTGTATTAATCACTTTTACTAGATTTTACAAACTCAATTGGGGAAATGGCTTCTTTTTTAATCCAGACGAAAATAACATGGCCAATTCAGTCCTCCAGATGGGTACTAATAATTTAGATCCAAAATTTTATGCCTATGGTCAATTCCCTTTATATCTAACTTTTTTTACCACCCCACATCATGATTTTAAAACTATTGCCCTAACTCTTCGTTTCTGGTCAGCCGTTTTTTCTTGTTTCTCTTTAGTATTTTTTTATTTTATTGCTCTTAAAATTTTTAAATCAAAAAAATATTCTTTAATATTTATTTTGTTTTTAATCTTTACTCCAGGACTAATTCAGATGTCGCATTTTGGCACGACCGAATCAATATTACTTTTTGTATTTGCTGCCAATATATTATTATCTTTTAAAATCTACGATTCACCCCAAATTAGATTTTTTTTACTTGCTTCTCTAGTATCAGGTATTGGTCTAGCCACAAAAATATCTGCCTTAATCTTAACAACTCCTATTTTTTTTAGTTTATTATTTCTTTTTTTTAAAAAAATAAAAATAAGAAAATTGTTTTTAGATTCTATTTTATTTATAGTTTTGACTATTCTTATTTCAATAATTTTTTCACCATATAGCCTAATAAATTTATCTGAATTTATTAGTACTATGAAATATGAAATTGGAGTTGCTTCAGGTAGTGCTCAAGTTTTTTACACTCGTCAATTTATTGGTTCTATACCCTATATTTTCCAATTACAAAAAATATTCCCATATGCCAACGGTTTCCCTATTTTTATATTTGGAATTTTCGGTCTTTCTTTTATCAAAAAGCCTAATCCTTATTTTTTATTAACACTTTTTCCAAGTTTAATTTATTTTATTTATCAAGGACAACTCTTTGCCAAGTGGACACGATTTATGTCTCCTATTTTTTTTATTTTTCCACTTTTATCTGTTTATTTTATAAAAAAAATAAAACAAAATTATTTTGCTTACTTATTAATTTTTCTTTGCATTTTACCCGGAATTTATTTTATGAAAATTTATTTTAATAAAGATATTCGAGTCGAAGCCTCAAATTGGATAAATGACAATATCGATTCGCAAAGTCATATACTATCTGAAAGCGGTAATGTTGTTAATTTTCCTCTTTCAAATAATTTTACTGTTGATAATTTTGATTTTTATACCCTAGACGAAGATGATAAAAATTTAGAAAAATTAAATCAATCAATTAATCAAGCGAAATATATCATTATCCCTTCTCGTCGTGTTTTTAAAAATCAAAATAATCCAAATTTTTTGTATTCTCAAAATTATTATCAAAAACTATTTTCAGGTAATCTTGGTTTTAATCTAATCAAAACCTTTTCTAAAAACAATAGCCTTTTTTTAAATTCTGAAAACGCCGAAGAAACCTGGTCGGTTTTTGATAATCCTACAATTAGAATTTATCAGCGCCAGTGAAAAACAAAATCAACAATAAAATTATTTTTGTTTTGTTAATCATTTTAGCAATCGGTTTCATTTTACGAATAATTGGGATAAATTGGGATCAAAATCAACACCTCCATCCCGACGAACGTTTTTTAACCATGGTTTCATCAACAATTAGTTTACCCCAAAATATTTCAAACTATTTTGATACCGACAAATCAGTATTCAATCCTCAAAATAATGGTTTTGATTTTTACGTTTATGGAACTTTCCCTTTATTTATTACCAAAGTTATTGCTAAGACACTAAATTTAAGCTCTTACGATCAAATATTTTTAGTCGGTAGAGCCTTATCGGCAATTTTTGATACTATTACAATTTTTTTAGTTTTTTTAATCACTCAAAGTTTATTCAAAAAATCTAAAATATCTCTATTAAGTTCACTTCTATATGCAATTTGTATTTTCCCAATACAACAATCCCATTTTTTTACCGTCGACGCTACTACTATCTTTTTCTTCACCCTTTCTTTATATCTTCTTATTAATCATAAAAATCTTTTGTCAGGATTGATATTTGGAATTGCCCTATCAAGCAAAACTTCTATCGGGATAGTCCTACCTTTTTTCTTTTTATTTATATTTCTCCAAAATAAAAACTTTATTAAAAATTTAATTCAATGCTTAATTTTTGGTTTATTGATGTGTTTTGCTTTTAGAATTTTTCAACCCTATGCCTTTAGTGGTTTTATAAACCTTTCTTCAAATTTTTTATCAAATATTCGTCAAGCCCATCAAATGATTACTGGAGAATACAAATATCCTCCCAATGTTCAATGGTTAAAAACCCTTCCCATCGTCCATCCGATTATCAATTTATTTTTTGTTGGTTTAGGCCCAATTACCTTTATTTTAATATGTTTGGGGATTAAAAAAATTTTTAAAGATAAGAAATCTTTAAAAAACAACCAAATTCTTTTACTTCTTTGCATTATTTTTTCTATTTTTACTTACCACTCAATCCTTTTAGCAAAATATATGCGCTATTTTTACCCAATCTATCCATTATTAATAATTTTTTCTGGATATGCTTTATCAAAATTTAAAACAAAAAATATTATTTATATATTTTTAATAAATACCTTAATTAGTTTTGCATTTATTCACATTTATTATTTTCCACATAGCCGTTATCAGGCATCTGAGTGGATTTGTCAAAATATTCCTAATAATTCAATTTTATCTTCTGAAAGTTGGGACGATTCCCTTCCCCTTGGTTCACCTTCTTGTCGTTTTAAAACATATCAACACCAAGACTTAGCTCTTTACGATTCTGAATCTGATACAAAATGGAGCAAAATAAACCAACAGCTGAATAGTATTGATTATTTAATTATGTCTTCAAATCGACTTTGGGGGTCTATTCCTTACGATGTAATTGAATATCCCAAAACTTCAATTTTTTATAAAAATATTTTTGACGAACAAACTAATTTTAAATTAATCAAAAAATTTTATTCTTACCCTGGATTTTCTTTACCTGTTATCAAAAAGTGTATTTTAATTGGTCCTTCAGTTTATCCATATCAAATCAAAAAAAATACTTTAATCACTATAGAGGATTGCCACTATCCAGGGATATATTTTCGTGATGATACATTTGAAGAATCTTACACTGTCTACGACCACCCTCAAATACTTATTTTTCAGCGTCAATAAGATATGTTAAAAATAAAAAAATATAATTTTATTTTATTTTTAATAGTATTATTAGGATCAATATTAAGAATATACAAACTTGGTAGTATCCCAAATGGTTTTTTTTGTGACGAAGCCTCAATCGGTTATAATTCCTATTCACTCCTATCAAAAGGAGTGGACGAATGGGGAAAAGCTTGGCCAATTTTCTTTAAAGCCTTTGGTGAATTCAAAGGTCCAATAATGATTTATTCAACAATTCCATTTGTCTATTTATTTGGACTTAATCAATTTTCAGTTAGATTAGTATCGGTAATTTATGGAATCGTTACCATTATTGCTATTTACTTTCTAGCAAAACAACTCTTCAATCGTCAAATTGGAATCTTGTCTGCCTTTTTTTTAGCCATCTCACCTTGGCATATCCATTTTAGCCGTGTTAGTTTGGAAGGCTTAACCCCTTTTGTTTTTTTTACAATTTTAGCCACATATTTTTGGTTAAAATTTATCAAAGATAAAAAATTGTGCTATCTTTCAATTTTATTTTTTTGTTTAGCTTTTTATTCATATTTCCCAGCTAGAATTTTTATTCCTTTATTTTTTATTTTTCTAATTTTATTTAGTTGGAATTATCTTAAAACTGATTTCTCAAAACTAACAAAATTGTTTATTTTTGGTTTGATTCTAATATCCCCAATGATTATTCATCTAATCAGTGGAGATGGTTTATCGCGATGGCAACAGGTTAAAGGGGATTTTACCCCCTTAAATCTATCTAAAAAATATTTTGACTACTTTTCTGTCAACTTTTTATTTTTTCAAGGAGATATTGATTTTCCCACTCAATTTATTACTCGTCATTCGGTTAGAGGAGTCGGTGAGCTATATTTAATTCAGTTTCCTTTTATTATTATTTCTTTATATTTTTTATGCAAAAATAAATTTAAAAAAGAGTATTTAATTTTATTTTCTTGGCTATTTTTTTATCCATTTTGCGATTTATTTACCTCATCCACATCGCCTCAATCTACCCGATCTATAATTGGAGTCGTTCCATTTCAAATCTTTACTAGTTTTGGAATTTATCAATTAATAAAAAACTCAAAAAATAAAATATTCAAAAAAATAGTTTTTTTAATCGTTATATTTTTAACTTTTTATTCTTTAAATAATTATCAAAAGTTATATTTTCAAAAATACAGCCTATATTCATCAGATTATTGGGGGTGGCAATACGGTCCAAAAGAAATCTTGTCCTATTTTCAATCAAAGCAACAAGATTATGACCAACTTTGTCTTGAGGGGAAGTTTAACGCCCCAGATATTTTTATAAAATTTTATGACCCCAACAATTTATGTGTCGGAAAGTGTCAAGTGTGCGGTCTTGGTAATTTAGATCAATCGAAAAAACAACTTTTTGCCATTTCTCAAGAAACGTACAATCAGCTCAATCATCAAGATTACATAATTCAACATACTATTTATTACCCAAATCATCAACCTGCCTTTTATTTAGTTAGTTATGTAAAATAAACATAATTCATGATTTCAAAAAATATTCAAAAAAAGTATCAATTTCTTTTTTGGCAACCAAGTGTCGATTGGTTTAAAAATATTTCTCAAAAAAAACACGGTAGTATCTTTTTGGTATTTTTTAACTATTTTCTTTGGGTATTTCTTTTTTATGTATCTTTTAAACTAATCAAACAAGATGCCAACATATTTTGGCAATTATTTTTGGCCACAGTTTTAAGTGAAATAGTAGAAAAACTACTTAAAAGACTAGTTCTTTGGCGTCGCCCTCTCCATTTACGTGATAATTGTGTTCCAAACGGTATGATCAAATCTTGTTATCAGCACGGTAGCTTTCCCTCGGGTCACTCTATCAAAATTGCTTTCTTTTTTATTTTATTACTCCAAAATCCAATTTGTTTTCCGTTATTAATTTATGTTGCGGTAACCCTATTTTTAGCTATTTCCCGAGTCTTTTTAGGTCTCCATTATCCAATTGATCTTATTGGTGGGTTCATTATTGGTGTTATTTTGGGTCTTATTATCAGTAAGATAATTTTTCCATTATATTTAATTGAATTTATCCGTCCAATTTTTAATTTTATATTTTTTATTAATTAATTTATTGACATTAGAAATTAGATATTAGAAATTATATTTTATGTTAAATGATTTTATATTCATTTTCTCTTGGTGGTTTACTATTTTTTGTTTAGGTTTATTGAGCCTTCCTATTATTTTTTATTTTTTTAATAAATTTTGGGATTATGGTTATGTTTTTTCAAAGACACTTTCTTTAATCTTATCCACCTATTTAATATTAGTTTTTGGAATTTTTAAACTAATTCCTTTCAACAACATTGGGTTATTCATAATTATTTTTATTCTAATTTTGTTTGATGTGATATTTTTGATTAATCAAAAAAGATATCTTTGGTTTTTTAATATTATTAAATCAAAATATCGTTTGTTTATTTTTCAAGAAGTAATTTTTTTAACTATACTTGTTGCTTGGTCATTCGTTCGTGGTTTTGCTCCCAACATTGAGGGGTTAGAAAAATATATGGATTGGGGTTTTGTCAATTCTGCCCTACGGTCAAAATTTTTACCTCCCCAAGATATGTGGTTTTCCGGTGAAGTAATCAATTATTATTATTTTGGGCACTTAATATTTGCATTGATTACAAGATTGTCTCAAGTCTCTTCATCAATTGGTTACAATTTATCTATTGCCACTGTCTGTGCTCTAACTTTTGTGAGCACTTTTTCTTTATCATCAAATTTGGTTTATTTGTCTATAAAAAAGAAAAAATTTTCTAAATATATTGCTGCCGGTTTAATTTCGGCCTTATTATTAACTTTTGGTGGCAATCTTCACTCTGTTTATAAAATTGTTCAACTAAACTATAGCCAAAATAATAATAAAATAGTCTTAACAAAATCAGCAATTCAAAAAGCCGCCGATTCGTATTGGTACCCAGACGCCACTCGGTTTATTGGTCATGACCCCGATACCAAAGATAAAACAATCCATGAGTTTCCTATTTATAGTTTTGTAGTTGCCGATCTTCATGGTCATATGAACGATATTATTATTGTTTTATTTTTTTTGGCTTTTTTGTTTTCTTCCTTTATCGAAATAAACAAGAAAAATAATTGGCAGTTTATTATTTTTTCTGGTTTTATTTTGTCTTTGTGTTACATGACCAATGCTTGGGATTTTGCAATTTATGGCCTTTTATTAGCCATATTTACAATTCTCATTAATTTTTACCGAAACGGTACAAAAAGTTTACTTCAAACCATTTTTAGCGGATTAATGATTATTTTGTTTTGGTATTTATTTTCTCTGCCTTTTTCTCTAAAGTTTATCCCAATGATGGAAGGAATAAAAATTTCCGATGGCCATACACCTTTTTACCAATTATTTGTTTTGTATGGTGGTTTTTGGGTTATCTGCCTCGTATTTTTGTTTTATTTTATATATCTTTTTTTTCAACGATCTACGATCTACAATCTACGATCAAAATTGTCTTCTTCAGATTTATTCATCATATCTCTTATTATCACCGCAACCATTTTAATTATTATTCCCGAACTAATATACATAAAGGATATTTATATCTATGAACATCGCCGTGCCAATACTATGTTTAAATTGGTTTATCAGTCGTTTATATTATATTCATTGGTTTCCGGTTACATTTTAATTCGATTACCAGAAATTTTAAAATCTAGATCTTTAATCAATATTTACAAATTATCATTTGCTATAGTTTTTATTATTCATCTAATTTATCCTTATTTTGCCATCAAATCTTATTATGGAGAATTGAAACTTTATCAAGGTCTTGATGGGCTTTCTTATCTAAAAGACTTATACCCCGACAATTATCAAGCAATTTTATGGATAAACAAAAATATTTCAGACCAGCCAGTCATGTTGGAGGCAGTTGGGGATAGCTATACTACTTTTAATCAAGTCTCTTCAGCCACAGGACTTCCCACCGTCCAAGGTTGGATAGTCCATGAATGGCTTTGGCGTGGTGGTTATGATGCCCCTGCTGCTCGTCAAACTGATGTAGAAAAAATATATTTATCCAAAGACTTAGAAGAGACCCAAACCCTACTATCTCAATATCAGGTAAAATATATTTTTGTTGGTGACAAGGAATACGAAAAATATCCCGACCTTAATTCTCAAAAATTTAAAGATATTGGAGCCAAAATTGTTTTCCAGTCTGGTAAAACTGCCATTTACCAACTATAGTAAACCTACATGTCTGATATTTTAGAAGGTCTCAACCCAAAGCAAAAAGAAACTGTAACTTACACAGGTTCACCCTTATTACTTTTAGCCGGTGCCGGCTCTGGTAAAACTAGAGTTCTGACCCATCGTGCTGCATATTTTATCGAACAAAAGATTGCCAAACCGTCAGAGATTTTGTTGTTAACTTTTACCAACAAAGCCGCCGATGAAATGAAAAACAGGATGGATAAATTATTAAGCCGCCCCGCCCGCCCAAATGCGAAGCTTTTGGCGGGGACTTTTCACTCTTTTTGTTGTCGTGTTTTACGAATTGATGGCTACCATTTAGGCATCGACCCAAAATTTGTTATCTATGATTCTAATGATCAAGAAGATTTAATCAAATCATCCCTCATCGACTTAAATCTCAATCCCAAAGAATTTAAACCTGCCAGTATTATGTATTTTATTGAGGCTGCCAAAAATTCTTTCCAGAGTCCTCGTGACATGATTTCTCAATCCCACGGTTTTTTCCAAGAATACGCCAGTAAGGTTTATCAGGTATACCAAAAGAAACTCGAGGAGTATCAGGCTCTTGATTTCAACGATTTACTTTTTAAAACGGTTCAATTATTTATCGACTATCCCGAAGTTTTGGAAAAATACCAAGATATTTATCGCTTTATTTTGGTCGATGAGTATCAAGACACCAATCAAATCCAATATCTTCTTACTAAACTTTTAGCACAAAAATATCATCAAATTACTGCCGTTGGTGATGCCTCTCAAGCTATCTATGGTTGGCGGGGTGCTGATTTTAGAAATCTGATGAATTTTGTTGCCGATTTCAAAGATACTAAAATAATTAATCTTGAGCAAAATTATCGTTCGACTCAAATAATTCTTGATGCCGCCAACGCAATTATTTCCAAAAATACTACCCATCCAGTCCTAAAATTATTTACTCAAAAAACCTCCACTGACAAAATTAAACTCTTTGAAGCTAACTCTGAGATTTCTGAAGCTGAATTTGTCGCTCAAAAAATTAAATTTATCCAAGACAATCAAAGGATTCCTCTTCGAAACATTGCCGTTCTTTATCGAATGAATGCTCAATCTCGGGTATTGGAAGAAGCATTTTTAAAATATAGTATTCCTTATGTTTTAATTGGTGGAATTCGTTTTTATGAACGTGCCGAGGTCAAAGATATTTTGGCCATGATGCGTTATGCCGACAATCATCGCGACAAAGTATCGTCCAACCGATTGGAAAAAATATTTGGCAAACGTCGTCAAGCTACCTTCTTTGAATTTTTAAAAAATTTTGATTTAGAAAAATTAAACACATTAGAAATTTTGGAATCACTTGTCACCAGTTCTGGTTATCTTGATAGATACAATCCCAAAGACGAAGATGACCAAAAAAAAATAGAAAACATAAAGGAATTAAAGTCCGTTGCCTCAACCTTTCCAGTCTTGGATGATTTTTTAGAAAATATTTCACTTGTTCAACAAGAATATTCACTTCAAGAAAAAAATAAGAAAAAGGAAAATCGAGATGGTGTTCGACTAATGACTCTTCATGGCGCCAAAGGTTTAGAGTTTGAAGTCGTTTTTTTGGTTGGATTCGAAGAGGGGATTTTGCCCCATTCTCGTTGTTTAGTTGATGAATCCGAAGTCGAAGAGGAGCGACGTTTGTGTTATGTTGGTATTACTCGAGCCAAAGATTATCTTTATATTTCATACGCCAGCCAACGTCTATATTTTGGTAAAAGCTCACTAAATGAACCAAGTCGTTTCCTTGCTGATATTCCCAGTGATTTGGTAGAATTAGAGGAAAGTTTAGAAATTATCAAAGATTATCGTCATCGTAAGTCCAATTCTGACGACGACCTCGTCTACGACCCAGATATATACTAAAAATGACAATTAAACTCCTTACCAACAAAGATCAAAAAATATACGATTCAGTGATTATCCATCCAGTCCAAACATGGGCATGGGGAGAGTTTCAAAAAACCCAAGGACACAAAATATATCGCCTTGGAGTATTTGATAGTAAAGAAAAAATAAAATCAGCCTTTACAATTAGTTTTCACCAAATTCCTAAAACTAAGTATTCGATTGGCACAATATTGCGTGGTCCCAAGGTTAATGAGTCTATGTTAAAAATTGTCAAAGAAATGGCCCAAAAAGAAAATGCTATTTTTGTAAAATTTGAGCCGGATATTTCAAAATCAGAAAATAATATGAGTTTCCCTTCTATGGTTATTTCCCCAAAAGTTGCCTTTTATCCTAATACTTTTAAAATAGATTTAACCAAATCCGAAGACGAACTTCTTAAATCCTTGCATCAAAAAACTCGCTACAATATCAAAATTGCCAATCGTCATAACGTTGAAGTAATGGAATCTACCAATGACAAGGGATTTGAAATATATTTAAAATTACTTCTCGATACCACCAAACGTCAGGGTTTTTATCTTCATACCCAAAAATATCACCGTGATTTATGGCAAATTTTAAAAAAAACCGACATTTCTCATATAATGCTAGCTTCATATCAAGGTCAAGTATTATCAGCTTTTATGTTATTTAAGCTAAAAGACCAATTATTTTACCCATACGGCGCCTCTCTGGATATTCGTCGTGAAGTTATGGCCCCAACTTTGTTGATGTGGGAATCAATCAAATTAGGTCAAAAATTAAAATGTACCTCATTTGATATGTGGGGATGTCTTGGACCCGATGCCAAAGAGGGAGAAAATGGTTTTGGATTTCACCGGTTTAAGCAAGGTTTCAATGGTCGATTGTACGAATATGTCGGAACTTATGATTATGTAATCAATCCTGTGTTGTACAAAATTTACAATCTTGTTGATAAATATAGGTGGCGTCTTCTTCGTCTTAAGGCCAAAATTTTAAGAAAATAAGGTAAAATAAAGCTATGGCATCAACCAAGATTTCACTTGATCAGCTCAAACATATTGCTCATTTAGCTCGACTCGAAATTGATTCCAAAAAAGAATCAATGTTGGTCGATCAACTTTCCGAAACTGCCGATTATATCGATATTTTGCAAACAATAGATACAAAAAATATTTCTCCAACTTTTCAAACTCATGGCCAAAAAAATGTCACTCGTGCTGATGTCGTAGAAAAATCTTTTACTCAAGAAGAAGCCCTCTCTCAAGCACCAGAAACTTATAACGGTTATTTCAAAACCAAAGCAACTATTAGTAAAAAATAATTATGGATTTAAATAAACTAACTCTAATTGAAGCAGTAAAAGGAATCAAAGAAAAAAAATTTTCTTCCACCGAAGTCACTTTAGATTGTTTAAGTAATATCGAAAAATTAGAACCAACTCTAAATGCCTTTGTTACTGTCGACTCAAAAAATGTTTTGGAAAAATCAAAAAAAGTTAATTTTGATTTACCGCTAGCGGGAGCCCCAATAGCTATCAAAGATAATTTTTGCACCAAAGGCATCAAAACTACTGCTTCTTCCAATCTTTTGCGAAATTACACTGCTCAATATTCTGCCACTGTAGTCAAAAAGTTAGAAGACGCCGGAGCAATAATTATTGGCAAAACCAATCTTGACGCTTGGGCTCATGGTTCTTCTACCGAAACTTCTGATTTTGGACCAACAAAAAACCCTTGGAATCCAAAATTTTTACCAGGCGGATCTTCTGGTGGTTCAGCTGCTGCCGTTGCTAGTGATGAAGTTGTTACCTCTATTGGTTCTGAAACTGCTGGATCAATTCGTCTGCCTGCGGCCTGGTGTGGTGTTGTTGGATTAAAACCTACCTATGGTCGAGTTAGTCGCTATGGTGTCATTGCTATGGGGTCGTCTATGGACTGTCCGGGACCTATCACCAAAACAGTTGACGATGCCGCTTTGATACTTTCAATAATTTCCGGTCATGACCAAAAAGATGCTACTAGTATCCCAAAACCTTCTTGGCAAATCCCTAATTCTTTAAAAGATTTAAAAGGTTTAAAAATTGGTCTACCCAAAGCCTATTTTCCCGATAAAATTTTGCCAGAAGTAAAAAAATCTATTTTTGGTGCAGTTGAAACACTAAAAAAACTTGGGGCCCAAATTATTGAATTAGATGTCTTAGATCCCAAATATTCTATCGCAGTTTACACGGTTATTCAGCGTTCCGAAGTTTCTTCAAATTTAGGTAGATATACCGGAATTCGGTATGGGGCTAATCGGTCTACTTTTGGCGACGAAGCTATCAGGCGCATTATGTTAGGTACTCACACTTTATCTAGTGGTTATTACGATGCTTATTATCTTCAAGCTCAAAAAGTTCGTACTCTCATTATTCAAGATTTTGATAAACAATTTCAAAAAGTTGATGCTATCATCGGTCCTTCTTCACCCACCACCGCTCTACCTCTTGGAGCCACATTAGGCCAATCAATGTTTGGAGAATTGGCTGATATGTTGGTAGAACCATCAACTCTTGCCGGCCTTCCGGGAATTTCAATTCCTTGTGGTTTTGCCAATGGTTTACCAATTGGTCTTCAGATTATTACCCCCCAACTTAGAGAAGATTTAGCTATCCAAATTGCTCGATGTTTTGAATCCAATACCGATTATCACTTACAACATCCAAAAATATAATATGAAAAATTTAATAATTAAATTTTTGACTTCTCCCTTTTTTAAGGCCCGCTCCGACTCGGATTCGAGGCGAGGGAGATGTCCCGCTAAAATCGGGACAGAGAGGTTTTGTTTATGAAAATAACACCTATTATTGGATTAGAAGTCCACATCGAACTTCAAACAAAATCAAAAATGTTTTGTGGATGTAGTGCTAATCATTTTCGTGTCGAGCCAAATACTCACACTTGTCCAGTTTGTCTTGGTCTCCCTGGCGCTTTACCGGTTCCCAATCAAACCGCCTGTGAATATTGTGTCAAATTAGGTCTAGCTCTTGGATGTTCTATTAATCAAGAAAGTTTTTTTGAACGTAAAAATTATTTTTATCCCGATTTGGCCAAAAGTTATCAAATCACTCAACTTCAAAAACCATTTGCCATCAATGGCAAAATCACTGTCGATGGCCATGATATTCGAATCAATCGAGCTCACATGGAAGAAGACACTGGTAAATCAGTTCATCAAAATATCGACGGAGTCGATTCCACTCTTCTTGATTACAACCGTTCTGGAGTCCCCTTAATCGAAATTGTCTCCGAGCCAGATATAGAGTCTCCTCAAATGGCCAAAGATTATCTTCTAAAAATTCAACAAATTGTCCGGTATATCGGTGTTTCTGATGCTGATATTGAAAAGGGAAGTATGCGCTGTGAACCAACTGTCAATTTAAAAATAGAGGAAGATGGAAAAACCTTTTATACCCCCCTAGTCGAAATCAAAAATGTGGCTTCTCTCACTGGAGTTTTAAATGCCATCCAATTTGAAATTGTTCGACAAACGGATGCTTTTATGGAGACCAGAGAAGTTAAGACATCCGCCTCTGGCGGAAACAAAACCACTCGTGGTTGGGATGCTGTCAAAAATAAAACTTTTTTGCAACGAGAAAAAGAAGGTTCAGCTGATTATCGTTATTTTCCCGAACCAGATATTCCCCCAATTATTTTTACTGATGAAGAAATTACTAAGATTAGAGAATCATTACCTGAATTACCAGAACAAAAATTTGCCCGTTATCAGACCGACTTTGGTCTAAATAGTTACGATTCTAATCTTCTTACCCAAGATACAAATTTTTCTCAATGTTTTGAAAAAGCCATTTCTCTCAATCCAACCAAAGACATGGCCAAATTTGTCGCCAATTTATTTTTGGGAGCTATCAAAACTTATCTAAACGAATCTTTAGAAGAAATAAGTATAGAAAAAATTAATTCTCAATTTTTCAAAAATCTTTTTGATTCAGTTTCAAAATCCGAAATTTCCTCAACCGTTGCTAAACAAGTAATTATAGAAAGTTACCAAACCAATCAAGATCCAGTCGAAATTGCCAAATTAAAAGGATTGATTCAAGTTTCTGATTCTGGTGAAATTGAAAAAATTGCGAAAGTTGTAATTACTCAAAATCAAAAAGCGGTCCAAGATTACAAGAAAAATCCGGCATCAATTGGTTTTCTTATTGGTCAACTTATGAAAGCCTCCAAAGGCTCTGCTAACCCCCAACTAGCTAAAGAAATTTTAGAAAAATTATTGAAATAAAACTAAACCAATTCTTTCAAACTTTTTATTGTCTTTACACCTTCCATTATTTCGTCATCAATTCGATTAATCCAAATCAACCCCAAATCAGGTCTCTTATATTTTAGAGCCTCAATCACTTCTTTTTTATCATCGATTACTATTGCTTGATTTGGTAGTGTTTTTATAAACTCAGAATCCAATTTATTTGAATTAATATAAATAAATTTTTCATTAAAAAAAAATTTAATTCCAGATAATTCAATTTTTGTACTTTGTAAGTCTTTAAAACCTTGAGAATAAATTCCTAAAACAAAATTATTTTTCAACTGATTTAAAACATCGGCAGATTCAGGGAATACTGAACCTGAATAAATATCTAAATTATTTTTTATTAAATAATCCAAATTAATTTCTATTCCAGATTTCTGACCTACAAATTTTAAAAATTTATCAACTCTAAAATCTCCAGATCTATTTAAACTATTAAAGTATTCTTCTTCCATTTTCCATGCATCATCTTCTGATATTTTACAAATTTTAGCCAAAGCAGTGCTTAACCTTTTTTTGTATTCAGTTTTACTAAACAAAGTATCATCCCAATCAAATAAAATTATTTTTTTATTCACAAGCATATTTTATCCTAAATTTAAAAACTGAATTTAAGTTAAAATAGGCAAGTGAATAAATTTGATCAAGAATATCAAAAACTAAATCCGGAACAAAAAAAAGCAGTCGACACCATTGAAGGTCCAGTCATGGTTATTGCCGGGGCGGGAACTGGCAAAACTCAAACAATTACCCTTCGAATCGGTAAAATCTTAAAAAAAACTCAAACCAATCCCAACAATATTTTATGTCTAACCTTTACTGATTCCGCCGCCCTAAACATGCGCTCTCGTCTGCTTGATTTGGTTGGCACCGACGCTTATGGTGTCAAAATTTGTACTTTTCATGCTTTTTGCAATTCAGTGATCAAAGATAATCCTCAATATTTTATAAATTCTCAAAAAGAATCTACTTCCTTAGATGATGTCAAAAAAATTCAAATTATTAGATCGCTTATTGAATCTCTCCCAAGTGCTAGTCAACTCAAAAATATTAATTCTCTTTATTTTTACCAAAACGATATTGCCAAAAATATTCAAAATTTAAAAAAAGAAAATATCACCCCAACTCGTTTTAATCAGTTGATCAACGATTCTCAAAAATTTTCTCAAATTGCTATTCCTTTTGGTCAAAATCTTAGTCAAATCCGAGCCACTACCAAAGCCGCCCCTGAAATTTTAACTCTAGTCAACGATTTAATTTCTCAATTAACAGATTTACCAATTTTTCAGACTAAATTAAATTTATTTTTAAATCTTTATCAAAGTGGGCAGATTTCTCTTTCAGATTTTAAAAAAGAAGTTAAGGACTTGATTGAAAAAACCACCCTCCAGATTCCCAAACAAAAGGATTTATTGACAATTTATCAAGGTTACCAACAACAATTACAACAGCAAAGTCTTTATGATTATGAAGATATGATTATTTGGGTTATCAATGCTTTTAAAGACAATTCCGAATTGTTGCTAGATTATCAAGAAAAATTTCAGTATTTGTTAGTCGATGAATTTCAGGATAGCAACAATGCTCAATATGAAATTATTGATTTACTGACCAAAAATCAAGAGAAACCCAATATTTTTGTCGTTGGTGACGATGATCAATCAATCTATCGTTTTCAAGGTGCCTCAATTGAAAATATTTTTTCTTTTTATCAAAAATATAAACCAGACATTGAGGTCATTGCCCTTAAAAATAATTACCGAAGCCACAAACTTATTTTGGATTCTTCCAACAATGTTATCTCTCATAATCTCAATCGTATTAGTCGCTATATTGAAAATCTTGATAAATCATTAATTTCTACTTCAGATTTTGATCCAGACCCTATTAATCTTTTTGCTGCTGCCGATGTTAATGAAGAAAATTATTATATAGCCACTAAAATTAAAGAATTAATTGAATCGGGGACTTTACCAGACCAAATTGCTGTTCTTTTTAGAAATAATTCCGACATTAATGATCTTTTACTTTTTCTTGATCAACTAAAAATTAAATATCTTCGTTCTGATTCAATTGATATTTTCCAGTCAATTGAAATTCAACAGCTCATTACTCTTTTTCAGTATTTATCAAATCCTACCGACGATCAGTCTTTAGGAAAAATTTTATCTTTCAATTTTTTGGGCATTAAGTCTAGCGATCTCTATCAACTCTATTTATATACTTACCAAAATAAAGAATCTTTGTCTCAAATTATTGGTGACAAAGAAAAATTAACTCTTCTAAAGATTTCTCCAAAATCAATAACAAAACTCTATAATTTTTATCTTCGTACCGCCAAAGTTCAAAAACTTTTAAACAACCAACCAACCACTGAAGTTTTTAACTTTATAATTCGTCGTTTTAAATTTTTATCTTATATCCTCAAAAATAAAAACATTGAATTACTAAAACAACTCAATAGTCTTTATTCTCATCTTAAAAATTCTGTGGCTATCGAAAAAATTTCACTAGGTCAATGGGTGACAGGCTTGTTACTATTACAAGAGAACAATTTGGAATTAAAATCTCCTCCTTTAATTGATGATTTAAAAAATAGTATTAAATTAATGACTGTTCACAAAAGTAAAGGTTTGGAATTTGAACATGTTTTTTTGATTAAAGTTTTATCCAGTAAATGGGACAATACTCATTCGCGTGAATTAATCAAACTACCACTTGGAATTTCTCGTTCCGACGCCCTCCACATTGACGACAAAGATATTGAAGAAGATAGGCGACTTTTTTATGTCGCTCTGACTCGAGCCAAAAAACAAATTTATATTTCCTATCCTAAGTTTAATGATTCTGGCAAAGAACAACTTCATTCAATTTTTATCAATGAAATCGATGACCAGCTCATTCAAAAAATATCTTCTACCAATCAAACCGAAAGTCAAAGCTTACGCTTATTTTTTACCCCTCAAACTTTTGTATTAAGTTCGACCAATTTGTCTGCTTACATCAAAAATTATTTAGACACCACTTATAAATTTAATATTACCCATCTCAATTCTTATCTCAAATGTCCTTTATGTTTTTTCTTCAAAACCATCCTCCATCTCCCTCAAGCCAAAAATCGCAGTCTTTCTTTTGGCACCAGTGTTCATGGGGCTTTATCCTACCTATTTGTCAGTCTCAAAAAAGATAAACAATTAATTAGTCTAGAAAAGTTTTTAGAAATTTTTAAACAAAATCTCGACCGAGAGCAACTCGACCAAAAAGATTACCAAGATTTATTGGTTCATGGAAATGAAGTCCTAACTGGATACTATCAACACTACCAAAACTCTCTCACAGGTAATTATTTTTCTGAAAGAGATTTTAAATTTTTTGGTGCCCGTTTAAATAATATTCCTATTACTGGCAAAATTGATTTGATTCAAGTTACTAGTCCCAAAGAAGCCAACGTTATCGATTTTAAAACTGGTCATTCTGATGGCAAAAGTCAGCAACTTTCTCCCGATGGGGATTATTTTCGTCAACTAGTATTTTATAAACTTCTTTGCCAACAAGCCAAAGGTTTTCCTTATCAAATCAGACAGGGGACTATTGATTTTATTGAACCCAATGCCAAAAATCAATTTGTCCAAAAAACATTTAATCTAAACCAAGAAGATGTTGAAAAATTAAAAACATTAATTATTGACACTTTTGGACAAATTTCTAATTTAGAATTTAAACCGTCATCAGATTGTGATGACCCCGACCACCTTCATTATTTATTTGAAAAATATTTTAAATGAAACTAAAAATCAAACGATTTGATAAATCCCTACCCTTACCAGCGCATAAAACCAAAGGTGCAGTTGCCGTCGATTTATATTCTCGGCTCGACATAGAAATTAAACCAAAAGAAATAGTTTATGTTCCCATGAATGTTGCTATTAAAATTCCTGATGGTTATTTTATTCTCATGACCCAACGATCTTCAACTCACAAAATGGGGATTATTGGACTAAATGGTGTTGGTGTTTTCGACCGGGATTATTGTGGTGATAATGATGAATATCATTTTGTCGCCTACAATTTTACCAACAGTTTGGTAAAAATTGAAAAAGGCACTCGACTCTGTCAGTTGCTTTTAATCAAATGTGAAAATTTCAATTTTCAAGAAGTAGACAAAATGGATTCAGTCAATCGCGGTGGTTTTGGAACAACTGGAAATAAATGATATTCAATCTTCCCCTTCACCCCCTTCTTTGACAAGACGGGGGATATAATTTATTCAATGAAAAAATCAATTGATTTTGAAGCAATAAATTCAAAAAGAAATTGTATTCGATATAGAGACGGATTGGTATTAATGTCTCAAAGAAACAGAAAAAAACCAACTCAAGCAGAAAAACTTTTTTGGGAAAAAGTTTTATCAAAAGATAAAACTGGATATCGATTTTTAAGACAAAAACCAATAGATAGATTTATTGTCGATTTTTATTGTTCAGAATTGTCTTTAGCCATTGAAATTGATGGTGGTTCTCATATAAAAAAAATAGGAACTGATGAAATGAGAGATAAATTTTTAGAACAAATCGGCATAACAACAATAAGATTTACTAATGAAGAAGTAATAAATAATATTGAATCTGTAAAAAAGAAAATTACCAACTTAATTCCCCTCTTGTCAAAGAGGGGTTAGGGGAGATTGAAACAAGTTATCAAAGAGGGGTTCGGGTAGATTGAAAATGTTAAAATAATCTTATGACCTTTGTTTATATCCTCTTAATTTTAATTCTCCTCACCTTAGTTTTTTTGATTATCAAAAGTAAAAAAGCCAATTCTGATGATCTTTCAAAAGAAATTTCTAATTCTTTAAATCAAATTTTTCCCCAAGTTCTCAAAAATGCCAATCAGCAATTAATTACTCTTGCTGATCAAAAAATAGGCACAGATTTAAACAACAAAAAACAAGCCATCGAAGAATTGGTCCACCGAGCTCTAACCGAAATCGAAAAAAACAACAAAAAAATGGAAGAAGTGGAAATCAAACGGACTGGTTCTTTTTCCACTCTAACTGAAAAACTTGAAGAACAAAAAGCCCTAACAAATCAATTAAAAGTTACCACCGAAGGTCTAAAAAATGTTTTAAGTAACAATCAATTGCGGGGTCAATTTGGTGAACAAGTCGCCGAAGATTTACTCAAAATGTCCGGCTTTGTTAGTGGTGTTAATTATGACAAACAGGTATCTGGTGAATCGTCTCGACCAGATTTTACGGTCTATATGCCAGACGGTATGAAAATAAATGTCGATTCCAAATTTCCCTATCAAAATTTAGTTAAAATGAGCGAAGTCGATGGCAAAGAGGAAAAAGAAAAATTTAAAAAATTATTCGAGCAAGACATCAAAACAAAGATAAAAGAAGTTACTAGTAGAGAATACATTAACCCTGAAAAAAATACCGTTGATTTTGTCATTTTATTTATCCCCAATGAAATGATTTTTAGTTTTATTTATGATCGTTTCCCAAATGTATGGCAAGAAGCCATGGGTCAAAAAGTAATTTTAGCCGGTCCTTTTTCGTTTACAGCGATTTTACGAATGGTCCACCAAGCATACGACAATTTTAGATACCAAAAAAATGTAGCCAATATTATTGGTTATATCAAAAAATTTTCCGAAGAATTTGACAATTACAATAAAGGATTTAAGGATTTAGGAACTCGGATTGAAGCTCTTCAAAAACAATATACTGCTGTCGATACTACCCGCACCAAACAATTAGTCAAAATTGTTAATAAAATAAAAACCGAAGAAACTGGGGATATCAAAGAAATTCATGAATAGAAAATTTATTTATTTTTCAATTTTCTTTTGGCTCACCTTGATATTTTTTATAATTTTTATTTCTCCCGAATTTCTTTGGTCAAAAATTAGTTTATTTCTACTCTTCTTTTCTTCCTTAATTTCCACTATTTATATATTTTCAAAAAATCATTATCTTAATGTTTTTATTTCTTTGTATTTTGTTTCTTTACTCATCCTTCAATTTTTCCATCAATTTTTTGTAATCAATTTTATTTTGATTACCGGACTTTTTATTAGTCTTTATTTTATCTTTGACAAAAAAGATATAAAATAATTTTCCCCCTTGACATCAGTTAGCAGTCAATCTATTATATTGCTAATATGGCAGATTTAACTCAACGACAAATAAAGTTGCTCAAATGTATTACAGAAGAGTTTATCGAAACCGCCTCTCCGGTTGGTTCTGAAACTCTCGAAAAAAAATATTCACTGGGTATCTCTTCGGCAACTATCCGAAATGAGTTGTCGACTCTCACTCAAATGGGTTTTTTGAAAAAAGGCCATTTGTCTGCAGGTAGATCACCCACTTCAATGGGGCTTAAGTATTATGTCAGAAATCTCATGACACCAAAAAATCTTACTGCTAGTGAAGAGATTGGGGCTAAAGAGAAGGTGTGGGATTACCGAAATGAATTTGACCGACTTTTGCACGAAACTACAAAAGAATTGGCCACTCGGACTCGTTCAATGGCCATCGCCACCACCGACCATGGTTTGGTTTACAACTATGGTGCCTCAAATTTATTAGAAGAGCCAGAATTTTTTAATATTGATGTTACCAAGACAGTTTTATCATTACTAGACAATTCCAATTTTTGGTTTGAAATTATTAACAAAGCCGGAAATCTCAACGATGAAAATATAGTTCATTTATTAATAGGAGAGGATTTGGGACTTGAACATCTTGAACCTTGTGGTTTTGTTTATCAAAACTATGAAGCCGGCCCTCACAAGGGGATTATTGGGGTAGTTGGTCCAGCTCGCTTCCAATATCCACGTGTAGTCCCTTTAGTCGATTATTTTGCCGAACTAATTTCACAGATTACTCGTTAATTTGAACTTATGACCAAAACAAAAAAAGACAATTCTAATCAAAGTGTCAAAAATTTAAATCAATTGCAAGAACAAATAAAAATTTTAAATGATCGCTTAGCTCGATCACTTGCCGACTATTCTAATCTTGAGAAAAGAATTGAATCCCAACGCCAACTATTTGTTACCTTGGCCACCACCTCAATTGTTACCAAGATGATCGGAGTCTTGGACGATTTTTACCTAACCTACCAACACCTTTCGGATCCAGGATTAAAAATTGCTATAGATAAATTTGTTTCAGTTTTACAGTCAGAAGGAGTTGAAGAAGTAAGTGCTAAAGATAAAGAATTTGATCCAACAACCATGGAATGTCTTGAGACTGCAAAAGGGAAAGACAACCATGTTATTTCTGTCAAAAAAATAGGTTATAAATTAAACGGTCATGTCATCCGACCCTCTCAAGTAGTCGTCGGTAAATCTGACCAAATTACTAATTAATTATTTTTTATAAAACATATGTCAAACAAAATAATCGGAATCGATTTAGGTACTACCAATTCCTGTATTTCTGTCATGGAAGGTGGGAGTCCAAAAGTTATTGTCAGTGCAGAAGGGAGAAACACTATTCCTTCAATTGTCGAACCTGTCAAAAAATTGGTCGGTGATTTGGCCAAACGACAAATGGTTTTAAACTCACAAAATACTGTTTATAGTGTCAAACGTCTTATGGGTCGCCGAATTGATGATCCTGAAGTTAAAAAAACTCAATCAGTGGCTCCATACAAAATTGTTGCCGGTAAAGACAAAATGGCTGCAGTCGAAATCGGTGGTAAGGTTTATACTCCACAAGAAATCTCAGCTATGATTTTACAAAAGTGTAAAGCCGATGCTGAAAAATATTTAGGAGAAAAAGTTACCGACGCCGTTATTACTGTCCCAGCTTATTTTGACGATTCTCAACGTCAAGCTACCAAACAAGCTGGCGAGATTGCTGGTCTAAATGTCCAGCGCATTGTCAACGAGCCAACTGCTGCTGCTCTTGCCTATGGTATGGATAAAAAGAAAAACGAAATGATTGCTGTTTACGATTTGGGAGGGGGAACTTTTGATATATCAATTCTTGAAATCGGCGACGGTATTT
>Ga0116157_10001558_pt1 | contig 22927 bp, 23 predicted proteins | sample AD_UKC048_MetaG_FD_89882 | JGI IMG/M metagenome (GOLD analysis project Ga0116157, IMG submission 89882) | Active sludge microbial communities of municipal wastewater-treating anaerobic digesters from USA - AD_UKC048_MetaG | ecosystem: Engineered > Bioreactor > Anaerobic > Digestate | place: USA... | reverse complement strand
AATCTGCTGATTCAGGTTCCGCAGACGGTCAAATCAATTTGGGTCACATGTATGACTCAGGGTGGGGGGTATCGCAGAGCGATGCGGAAGCCTTAAAGTGGTATCTGATGGCTGCCGTTCAGGGTCACGCAGAAGGGGCTCTCAGGGCAGGCAATAAATACCTTTTGGGGCGGGGCGTCGCGCAAAGCTATTCAGAAGGGCTCAACTGGCTGCAAAAATCAGCCGCACTTGGTTCGACGAATGCCCATTACAACATTGGTGTGCTCTATCGAGACGGAACGGGCGTAACAAGAGACTACTCCGAGGCACTCAAATGGTTTCGGCTCGCTGCGGCGAAAAATTATGCCAGTGCCCAACTCAATATTGGCGGCATGTATTACTCCGGACAAGGAGTTGCTATTGACCATGCTGAAGGACTGAGATGGGTTCGACTGGCGTCGGAACAGGGATTGCCGGAGGCGCAGCTCAGTCTGAGCAAGATGTACTACCAGGGACAGGGCGCGAACAAGGACTTGGGTGAAGCTGTCAAATGGGTTCGCAAGTCTGCAGAACAAGGTTTCGCAGAAGCGCAAGCCGTGCTCGGAACGTTGTATTACGTAGGCGACGGTGTCCCAAAAGACTTCCTGGAGTCGTCCAAGTGGTACAGACTGGCCGCAGCGCAGGGACTTGCGAGTGCGAAGTCGGAATTGTCGCCGCTGCAGGGACGATATCAGCAGGAGCTTTACAAGTGGTATCAACTGGCTGCGGCCGAAGGCAACGTCAAAGCCCAAAAAGGCCTGGGTAGGCTGTATGGAAGTAGTGTTTATGAGCCGAACAACGATTCCAGGCGCGAGTACATGTGGTACAAAATTGCCAGCCTCTCGGGTGATCTGGAGTCGTCACAGCTGCTTCCCATAATTTCGAAGCGCATGACGGCCGAACAACTTGCCGAAGCCGAGAAACTGGCAACCTTGTGCCTCCAGAATCTGGCCAAGGGCTGTGACTAAATGCTGAAACTAGGGAGCCAACTCTTGAATAGATACCTGCTGCGCCTGCGCCGGAAGACTCTTGCTGTTTTCTACGGCGCTCTACTCGTCGTGGCTGGAAGTTCTGTAGCTCCGGGTCATGCAGCAACGACGCCGACGACTGCAGCAGACAACCCCACGGTGAGCCTCATTCCGGCGTGGGTCAAACCGGTAGAAGTTGAAGTGCCCGCAACTGTTCCCTCAGACAAGGTGAGTCAGGGCGTTTATTACCTGCTAAGTGACCGCCAGGTTCGGGTTGACGGGCCTGATCGACAGCATTTCTTGCATGTGGCCTCGAAAGCCATGAACGAAAAAGGGGTCGAGCGGATTGCAAACATTGAGATTCGCTTCGACCCCTCCTATCAGACGCTGGCCCTTCATTCCGTCTCCCTGCACCGTGATGGTCGCGTGATACCCAAGCTGTCGCTGGCAGCAGTGAAGGTATTGCAAAGGGAAAAAGAGCTGGATTACCTGATCTTCGATGGCAGCAAGACTGCCAACATTTTTCTCGAAGATATTCGGGTAGGCGACGTTGTGGAGTATGCCTACACGATCAAAGGCAACAACCCGGTATTTGAAGGCCGCAGCTTTGGCCAGTTCGACCTGCAGTGGAACGTTCCCCTGTACAAAATGAATGCCCGGTTGCTGTGGCCTGCGGGGCGCGAACTATCACTGAAAAACCTGAATGGTGCGGCCAAACCCACCGTTCGCGAACTACCTGGCTTTGTGGAGCACGAGTGGACGGGCCGCGGGATTGAAGGGCTGCGGATCGGTAACGATGCACCTGCCTGGTTCGATCCCTATCCCAGTGTTCAGTGGGGGGATTTCAAGGATTGGGCAGCGGTTGCCCAATGGGCAGTCCCTCTGTACCAGGTGCCTGCCAAGCTCGACAGTGGCCTGCAAGCTGAAGTGGACCGGATTGCCAATGAATTCACGAAACCGGATGAGCGGCTGGTAGCCACACTCCGCTATGTGCAGAAATCCATTCGCTACCTGGGTGTCGAAGTCGGTGCGGGCTCGCATGCACCCAACCCGCCTTCCCTGGTCATGGAGCGTCGGTTTGGGGACTGCAAGGACAAGTCCCTGCTAACGCTGACCATGCTCAACTCCTTGGGAATCAATGCACGTGCTGCTTTGGTCAACACCCAGATTCGCCAGGGCGTTCTTGATCAACGGTCATCTCCAGCTGCGTTCAACCATGTGATGGTGCGCGCCACGCTCGATGGTGTGGACTATTGGGTGGATCCAACCCGCCCACCTCAAATGGGAGAGCTCAAAGCCATCTCGCAACCCAGGTTTGGCGCGGCGCTGATCATCGACAAGGCAACGCGGGAACTTCAACGGATACCGGAAACAGCTGCAACGCTTTATTCACGCAAAATGCTGTTCGTTTTTGATGCGCAAGCTGGTATTGATCAGCCCGCCGTCTTAACCGTTACCAGCTTGCTGGAGGGTGCCAGCGCAGAAGAAATGCGCAATACGCTGGCCGGAGAAAACACCGAAGAACTCCAAAAACGCTATTTGAATTTCTACGCCCGCTACTACCCCGGCATTGCCGCTCAGGGCCTATTTTCGGTAAACGACAACAGCGCCTCCAACCAGATGACGGTAACTGAACGGTACTCCATCGCTGACTTCTGGACCAAAATTGCCGCCAAAAAACGCCTGCAGGCCCAGATCGAATTTCCGGACATGCTCAGCTATTTCCGTGCCCCAACCGACGTCATCCGCCGGGAGCCGTTGGCGGTAACCCATCCACTTGACATTCAGCACACAACCAAAGTGCTGCTTCCTCTTGACTGGAAAGTGACGCCCGAGTTTGCAACGGTCAAGGACCCCGCCTTCGAATTTAACAACAGCATGACGGCAACGCCCCGTGTGGTGACATTCACCAACCGGTTTCGTACATTGGCCGACCATGTCAACCCGCCCAACGTGGCCCGGTATGCCGCCAACCTCAAACTGGCTCGGGAAGCATTGGGATACCAGTTTTCCACGGCAGACCCCAAGCCGGATGCAGTATCGCAATAAGGATTCGAACATTACGCTTCCAGACATGCGCTGCCGCGCTGGCGTGTCTGGCCGTTACAGCCACGGCCTAGACCATCACCCCGCTGGCAGATTTCAGAAGAGTGCCCGGCATCGTATCCATGCGGCTCAATAGCCGGGGTCACCACCTGCGTCACCGCTTGCGCAACCCCAGCCACATCACAGCGCCCACCACCAGCAAGGCGCCGGCGACCTGAACCGGGGCGATGGTCTGACCCAGAATGGCCCAGGCCAGCACCAGCGCAAATACCGGCTCCACATTCATGATGGCCGAGTTGCCAGCCACGCCCAGCCTGGGCAGCACGGTGAACATGATGGTGAACGCCGTGCCATACAAAAAAGTCAGCGCCGCCAGGCCCCACCAACCCACTGCAGCCTGCGGCCAGTGCGGGCCGCCCTGAAGGCCCATCACACCCAGCGCCATCAACCCGGTCAGCATCATGGTGCCAGCGGTTCGCACCCGGCCATCCAGTCCAGCGGTTTCGTGCTGGGTCAACACCAGCGCCAGACCAAACGTGGCCGCCGCAGCCAGCGCAAAAGCCACGCCACTGCCAATGCGCTGCCACTGGCCCACCGAACCCAGACCCGAAGAGGCGCCCAGCACATCCAGTGCCAGCGCCAGCCCGAGCAGAATGATGGGCATGGCCAGCACCACGGCGCGTTCGGGTGCACGTTTGTAAATCAGCCGGTCCCACAACGCGGTCCACATCGGATAGGTGTTGAACGCCAGCAGCGCCAGTGCCACTGGCAGGCGGGCCACGGCAGAGTAAAGACACTGGCTCTGGATACCAACCAGCAGCCCCACCAGCAGCAACCCGCGCCGCTGGCGGGCGTCTGGCTGCAAAGGTACCCGGTTCAAAAAGAGGATGAGGCCCACCACCACAGCGGTGACCAGGCTGCGCGAAGCCACCGCCGTGGCCACATCCAGCCCGCTGTTGAACGCGAGACGCGCCGCCACATGGTTGGCCCCCATCATCAGCGCGATAAGCAGCAATGTGAAGAAGGCGGTAAGACTGAGGTGGCGGGCAGGGCTGGTCATGAGGAAAAGTGAGAATGCTTTGCCCAGAGCATAAACATTACCGACATATTTCCAACGTGGGCATGGGCTTGTCGCAAATCATGGGTAGGTGGATACTGGCCCATTGATGATTCACCGACGCCTATTTCGATCACCGGCGTCCTCCGCCGGAACAATCATGACGACAATCCCATACACACTGCGCGCACTGGCCATTTGCTCAACCTTTGTCTGTCTGGCCGCCACTGCCCAGACCATCACCCCGATGGCCGATTTCAAAAGCGGTCCAGGCAACGGGGTCTACAGCTACGCCTCCACCACACCCGCCACCGTGGGCGACCTGATGCAGGCCAGCCGCCCACGACCTGCGGCCACGGCGCGCGGCGAACTGGTGCTGCCGCCCAGCATTGCGGCCGACGCCCGGCTGCCCGCCGTCGTTCTGGTGCACGGCTCCGGTGGCATTTACCCCGAGGAAATCACCTATTGGGCCAAACTGTTCAACGAGCAGGGTATTGCGGCATTTGTGATTGACGTGTTTGGCCCGCGCGGCGTGAAGTCCACCGGCGAAGACCAGAGCCAGGTGCCGTTTGCCGCAGACACCGCCGATACGTTTGCCGCTTTGGGCATGCTGGCCAGCCACCCGCGCATCGACCCCAAACGCATCGCGGTGATGGGGTTTTCACGCGGGGGCATCACGGCTGTGCGCAGCGCGGTGGTACCCATTGCAAAAGGCTCGGCGCCTGCCGGCGTTACTTTTGCGGCGCATCTGGCCCTGTACAGCGGGGGCTGTGCGGGCGCACTGTCGGTCACAGCCAAACCGGGGGTGTTCGGGCTATCGCCCATCCTGTTTGTGCATGGCGACGCGGATGACTACGCGTTTATAAGCGACTGCAAAACCTACGCGCAGCGCATCAACGCGGCAGGCACGCCCACCGAGATGGTGGTGTTGCCGGGTGCGCGCCACAAGTTTGATGTGGACGACCAACGGCGCATCAACCTGCGCAACAACACCAAGACCAAAGAAGGTTGCCCGCTGGAATACGACGTGATTGATTCGAAATTCCGCGACCGCCGCAATGGCGACGTGCTATCACCCGGCGCGATGCAGACCCTGAACCAGGACCTCTGTGCCGACAAGGGCGCCACGATGGAGGGCAGCCATCAGGCGCGGGACGCCGCCGGCAAGGCGGTCATGGCTTTTCTGGGCAAGGTCTTCAGGCTCTAGGCGAGTTTCCAGGCCCTGCTGCTCAAGCGGCCAGCCGGGCCAGCATCCAGAAAAAGAGCACCACCTGGACGGCCCAGAAGCTGGCGCGCACCAGCACGTGTATCTGGCCGACACCCGTCATGTGGGTCACGGACTGCGCCATGCGTGCGTACAGCACCCAGGGTGCGAGCGCAGCGATGGCCTCCAGACGCCCCAGGGCGGCAGCAGCCAGCACAATCGCGGCAAAAATTGGCAGGTTTTCCAGGCAATTGGAATGGGCGTCTTCCAGGCGTTTGACCAGGGCCATGTCGTCCGCCGGTTTGGCCGAGCGCGGCCAGTGGTTGATGGGCGTGCCGCCAGCAAACTTCAAGCCCCGGTACAGAAAGACCCCCGCAACCAGAAGAAGCGTCCAGGCCGTGAATCCGAGCAGGGCTTGTAGAGGTGACATGGCAGGCCTTTAACTAAAAAAGTAAAGGGCTGATGTTAAGCGTTCAGCGACGGCGACGCGCGCAAAACGGAGACACCCGCTACAAATCGGCCAGCGCGCGGGCAAACGCGCTCAGGTACGCGTCGAAGTCCTGCAAATCGTTGTGCGCTGCGTCTGCGATGTGCAACAGTGTGGCCTGCGGCGCCAGCATCTTGAGCGTGTCGCTGTGGCTGGACGGAATCAATGGGTCTTGATCGCCATGGATCAGCATCAGCGGGCCACGGATGCGGCCTACCAGTTCACTGGTGCGCAGCGGGTAACGCAGCAGCGTCTGAGGTACCCAGCTATAGTGTTCGGCGGCCAGCGCCGTCATGCTGATGTAGGGCGACACCAGCACCGTCAGGTCGGGTATGTCGCCCAGCTCGGCCGCCAGGCCCGCGGCCAGCCCGGTCCCCAGCGAGCGCCCATAAAAAACCACCTTGCGACCCACATATTGCGGCGCCACGGTGGCCCACACCGCACGCACGTCGGCGCGCAACTGCGCTTCGCTCTCGATATGGCCCGTGCTTTTGCCATAACCCCGGTAGTCGATCATGAACAGGTCGTAATTCGCACGCCGGTAAAAATCGGCGTTGATGAACCAGCTCTCCAGACTGCCGCCATTGCCATGCAGAAAAAACACCACGCCCTTCGGTGCGGGCAGGCGCAGGTGCAGGGCCGACAGCGTTGCGCCGGGCACATCAAGGGTCAATTCATGAATGTCAGGCGCCGTGGCCAGCGGGTGATTGGCCGCGAGCACATCGGGCGTAAACAGCAGCTTTTCCTGCTTGAACCACAGCCAGACCAGCGCGGTACCGTAGAGCAGCAGCAGCACCAGCAGCGCGCCCAGCGCCAGGTTGATGACGGTCATGAAGCGTCGCGGGGCGGCAGCCATGGCAGTTCTTCAACGTGGGTTGGAATCATGGGATGATATTAAATTACTTCCTGAAAGGCGTCAGCCATGTTCCCGACTGAAATACTGATGACTTATCTGGCTGCCTGCCTGATTGTGGTCATGGCACCGGGCCCGGACAACATCCTGGCGATCAGCCGCGGTCTGAGCCAGGGGCGTGGCGCAGCCATTCTGTCTGCGGTGGGTGCTGGCGTGGGCATCCTGTTTCACACGCTCACGGCGGCGCTGGGGCTCTCGGTCCTGATTCAGGGGTCCGCCACCGCGTTCTGGGTGGTCAAACTGGTTGGCGCGGTTTATCTGATCTGGCTGGGCTACAAGGCGCTCAGGTCCGGCAACCTGATCGCGTTCACGCCCGCAGCGCACCTGCCGTTGCGCCGCGTCTTCATCAGCGGCGCGCTGTCCAACATCCTCAATCCGAAGCCAGGCCTTTTTGTGCTGGCTTTTCTGCCGCAATTTGTTGACGCCAGCCGCGGCTCGGTGCCCGTGCAGATGCTGGTTTACGGCGCGATATTCGCAGTGATGACCGCCATCCTCTTTTCGGTGATGGGCAGTTTCGCCAACCGGCTGGCGGCCTGGCTCAAGGAGCGCCCCAAGGTCACCGCAGGCCTGAACATTGGGGCCGGCCTGACGTTCATCGTGTCGGGCCTTTCTGTGCTTGCGCTCAAGTCTCGCGCGGCCTGAAAAAAATAAATGCACTTCGCGTGCATTTGGTCACAGCCGGGTTTGCGGAAATGTAAACGAGTCATTGGGGCCTGCTGATTTCGATGACACTCTGCTGCAGAGACAGAGGGTGTTACTTGAAAAACTTTTATATTTACAAACATCCCATCCATGGCTTCGACGCCGTCAAGGTGGGCTTTTCGTGGCCCGCATTCTTTTTTGGTCCGGTCTGGTTGCTCGCAGAAAAACTGTGGGGTTTCGTGGTGCTGTGGCTGGGCCTGCTTTTCGCGCTGCTGCTGGCGGGCGGCCTGATCAGCCAGTGGCTGCCCGACGCTGAACGGGCGTTCGCCTATGCCCTGATGGTGGTTGGCAGCGCCGGTTTATGGATCGTTCCGGCTTTCAAGGGCAACCGCTGGAAAGCGCAAAGTCTGGCCGCGCAGGGGTATCTGCCACACGACAACATTCAGGCCAAAACGCCAACGGCCGCCGTGGTTCTTTCGGGCAACTCGTCCAACCTGTACCGTGAGCTCAACCGTTTGCGGACGTGATCCACCCGTGCCAGCCCGTCCATAACGCCGCTAGAATCAGGAACAGGCCCACGCCGCGGCCGATGACAACCTGGCTGCGCCGGTTGTTGCGCAACCAGATTTGCAGGCTGCCAGCGCCCCAGGCCATCGCGCCGTAGACGATGATTTGCGTCACCGCGATGATCATGCTCATCACCACCGCCTGCAACACCAGCGGCCCGTATTCCGGCCGCACAAATTGCGGAAAAACCGCCACCATGAACACATAGGCCTTGGGGTTCATCAGGCACGACAACACGCCGCGCCAGAACGTCTGCGCGGCAGTGACCCGCGGCACCTGGCCCACCTCGCCCACCGCGGCCGCACCCCGCCACAACGACCAGCCGATCCAGGCGATGTACAGCGAGCCCGCCAGCAGCAACGCATTGAACGCCACCGGGTACAGGCCCAGCAACAGGCCCACACCCAGCGTTGCCATCACCACATGCACCACGCCGCCGGCAACAATGCCGGCCACCGCCGCCAGGCCCAGCCCGCGCCCGCCCGCCATCGCGCTGGCCATGACAAACGCCATGTCCATGCCCGGCAGCGCGATGATGCCCAGCACCATCAGGCCAAACAGCCAAAGGTGGCTGGTGTGGGTCAACGTCAACAGGTCCATGTGATTCGCTCCTTGATTGCTTACTTGATTGCTTGTTTCCCCCGCATCGGGAGGGTTGCTCAAACTGTAGGCTTCAATCAGGACAACTTTTGACCTGATTGAAGTCTGCACCGCATAAACTCCCGTCATGGATTCCCCCACCACCCGCGTTCTGGCCTTGCTGGAGCTGCTGCAAAGTGTTGACGAGCTCAATGGCACCGAACTGGCGCGGCGGCTGGAGGTGGACGGCCGCACGCTTCGGCGTTATGTCACCAAGCTGCAGGCCTTGGGCATACCGGTTGAATCGGACCGGGGGCGTTATGGCGTCTACCGGTTGAAACCCGGCTTCAAACTGCCGCCGCTGATGTTTTCCGACGACGAGGCGCTGGCCGTCTCCATGGGCCTGCTGTTTGCAGCCGGGTTGGGGCTGGGCGGCAGCCTGGCGGGCGCCCGCAGCGCACAGACCAAGCTGGAGCGGGTGATGCCCAAAGGGCTGGGCGTGCGGCTTCGAACGCTGTCGGAAACCATGCAGCTGGACTTGTCCAAACCCGCGGCGACGGCCATTCCAGGCGAGACGCTGCTGGCGCTGAGCACCGCCGCCCACACGCGCCGGCGGGTGTGGATGCGCTACCACGCCGCGAGTGGCGAGGTGACCGAGCGGGAGTTTGACTGCTACGGCCTCGCCTGGCGGGGCGGGCGCTGGTATGCGGTGGGGCACTGCCACCTGCGCAACGGCCTGCGCTCGTTCCGGCTGGACCGCATCGACAGCGTGGCGGCGCGGCTGGCGTCGTTTGCCACACCGATTGATTTCGACGCCGTGCGCCACCTCGCGCTGGGCCTGGCCACCATCCCCCGGGCCCACGCGATCACGGTTTTGCTCAAGACCGACCTGGCCAGCGCCCGCCGGGCGCTGTTTGACGCGATTGGCCTGTTTGTGCCGTCTTCAGAAAACAGCGTGATGCTGCACAGCCAGGCCGACGACCTGCACTGGTATGCCCGGCAACTGGCGGGGCTGCCGTTTGACTTCAAGGTGCTGACGCCCGCACCGCTGCGCCAGGCCATCCGGGACGTGGCCACGCATTTGCGCAAGCTGGCTGCGTAGGAACTTATAAGATACGGTCAGATCAAATCCCTAACCATCACCACCCCGCAGAGGCATCAGCAAATGAGCACGCATTGGAAGCCCGTATTTTTGTCACTCGCCCTGTGCGCCGCGTTGGCACCCGCCCATGCGCAGGCGGCGCCGGACCCCTGGGCCGCCTGGAAGACCAAAGACTATGCAGCGGCGTTGACGGGCTTCAAGGTGCTGGCTGAAAACGGCGACGCAAAAGCACAGGAGCAGCTGGGGCAGATGTACCAGAACGGCGAAGGTGTTGCCAAAGACAACGTGCAGGCGACCGTCTGGTTGCGCAAGGCTGCAGAGCAGAGAAGCGCGCCGTGGCAACGCCTGGCGGAAGCCTTCGCTAGAGGCACTGAAACACAGGCCTACGGTTTCGAGCCCAACTGTGACTAGCGTTGGGCAGTTGGGCTCAGGTTACTAAAAGAGGTCTACTTGCGCGTCAACGAGGCCGCCTGGCCTTCGCCGAGCTCGCCCTTCAAAGTTGTGTCGGTCGCCTTTTTGAACGTGTAGGTCGAATTTTTGCAGCCAGCCAATGTGACGGCCCGATTGACGGTGAAGGTGAGCTCATCGGCCGTTGCCTTCTGAACCGTGATCGGGTATTCGCGACCGACACACGGGTTCTTGCGGGATTGTCCCCGGATATCCCAGGTCCCGCCTGTGCCGTTGATGATCACGGACCCGTCCAGATCATCGGTCTTCTTTCCGTCGAATGAGATGGTCCAGGTTCCGTTGAAAGGATTGTCGGCCTGAGCGGCCGCTAGCCCGGTGGCCAGAAGCGCGGCGATCGGAAGCGTATTGAACAGAGTGGCAAAGATCCGGTTCATGCTGTTCTCCCAGTGGCTGTGTGGAGCGTAGCAGATTTGCCTCAGTTCATGGTTACAAAAAGACCCACGCCCGAATCGGGTGCGATGGCTTTCGCGTCTTCCGAACCCGGAGGCGTCCGGGTCATTGACCTTAGCCGAGGTTTTCTTTGGCAGCTTGGCGGTAGTAGCGAGCTTCATGTTTTTCTGCCCTTCGCAGCGATATCACGTGAGGCCCTTTCGGGCGCTCTTCGCCATCGTTTTGCCGTTTGCCCTCGCGGTTTACCGTGAAGTGATTCCGGATTGCATCGCATCCAACGAAGTCAAGCCCATGATTCGTAGTGGCATGTTTAATTGTCTCTACAAAATACTTGGATGCCGGGCGAGAAATGACGTGCTAACTCTGCGGCGTCCGCAATGGAAATCGCCTGTTCACTCCGTGTTTTGGCCGATTCGCCATAGAACTCCCGACGGATCGGCAAGACAAAAGTCTTTCATCCTCCAGGGCTGAGCCTCAATGTCGGTGCACTTGACTCCGTACTTTGAAGCGACACCGCTTGCCTGGACATGGCTCCACCAGGCTTCGACGTCCTCTACGAGAATATGCATCATGAAGTTTTCGGCCAAACCCTCCGAACAGAAGTCTTGCAATAGGAAACTCACGTGCTCGAAGTGAAAGTAGGCGACTCCCCCGCCCTCGGAAGCCATATTGAAGCCAAGGTCCCGATAAAACCGCTTTGAAGTTTCGAAGTCCTTGGACGGGACGAACGCCTTTACTTCTATTACCCGGAGATTCGCCATTGCTGCTCACTTCTCACCCATGCACGTGCCGACGACCCCCAGCAGCACAAATATGCCGCCCAGTGCAAATTGGACTGGAAACGACAAATGGATCAGCAACTGTGAACGCTTCAATCGGCACCTAAGTTAATGCACACCGCAAAAACTGCAATATAACGTGGCGGGTTTCCCTGCAAAAACTGGCGTTTTGGCCAGACCAAAACCCAATGGCCTTGCAAGTCATTAAGCTCCGTCATTCACTATACTTTTAATAGCTACTCGCGCATAGTGGGCAAGGGCTAGAGGCCTATTTCATTGGTAAAAACAGCCTGTTTTTGCATCGTGAATGAATCATCAGCCCGCCGCCGCTACGGATAGAGCTTTTCACCTTTGGCCAACATGTCGATGTACTGCGCGATCTTTCTGGCGCGATTTTCAGCCTTTTTTACGTTCTGAATCCTGAAGAGGATGGCATATCGGTTCTGGCTGTTGAGCGTGGCAAAGAACGCTTTGGCCTTTCTGTTGGCATCGAGGGCTTTTTGCAGGTCGTCGGGGATGGTCGATGTACTCGCCGGTGAATACGCTGCATCCCAGCGGCCGTTTTGCCTGGCCCGGTCGATTTCACGCAGGCCGGCGGGGTGCATTCTTCCCGCAGAGATGAGGGCCTCCGCCTTTGCCTTGTTGACCTGGGACCAGATACTTCTGGATGTCCTGGGCGTGAATCGCTGAAGCCAATAGTGTTCGCTTTCCGCCTGCTTTTGACCATCAATCCAGCCGTGACAAAGTGCGCTTTCTACCGCTTCTGCATAGGAGACGGTTTGCTGATCGGCGGATTTTTTGGCAAGGCGAAGCCACGCGCCGGTTGCCGCGCCTGCGCTGAGCTCAAGCCAGGACGCCCACTCGGCCTGGTTCGCAAAGGTGAATGCGGGGTCGCTCATGACGACTTGATGGGCGGTTTAAGGAGGGGCTTACTGAGCGCGCCGGTAATGCATGGCGACTGCGCCGCAGCGCAGCGGCTTCGCCGAGACCAGTTCGAGCCGTCGCGTGCCGGGCAGTCCGTTTTGATACAGGGTCGGGCCGTGGCCGACAATTCGCGGGTGGACGAGGAACCTGTATTCGTCGATCAGGTCCAGCCGTTCCAGCTCGGTCGCGAGCTTGCCGCTACCGAGCAGCACGCCGGCCGGGTTCGCGTCCTTCAGCTTCTGCACGCCCGCACGCAGGTCACCGGCGATGTGGTGGCTGTTGAGCCACGGGAAGTCCTTTCGTATCGACGACACCACGTACTTCGGCTTGGCCTGCAGCTTGACAGCCCATTCGCGGATCGCGGGTGGCGCCTCCACGTCGCCGCGCGCGACGGCCGGCCAGTAGCTCTCCATCATCTCGTAGGTGACGCGGCCCCACAGTATCGCCCCGCCCTCGTCCATGAGACGGGTGAAGAATGCGTGCGTCTCGTCGTCGGCGATTCCCTCACGGTGATCGACGCAACCGTCCAGGGTGACGTTGATGCTGAAGGTCAGGATTCCCATGGCGCGGACGTTCAGGCACGAACCGCCGCTTCGATTTCAGCAATGTCGATCTTCTTTTGCTTCATCATCGCCGCGATCGCCTTGGCAGACACATTCCTGTCGGCCCTCAATGTCAATTCTGTCAGCCGCTTCGGGAAAACCTGCCATGACACACCGTAGCAATCCTTGAGCCAGCCGCAGTGGCTTTCCTCGCCGCCATTTGTGGTTAGCGCTGCCCAAAGCCTGTCGGTCTCTGCCTGATCGTCGGTCTCGACCGAAATCGACACTGCCTCGGATAGGGTGAACATCGGTCCTGCATCGAGTATCTGATAAGGCACCCCGCCTAGCGTGAAGTCGATTAGCCAGGAAGCACCATCTCCGGCTATATCGAAGGTCGCCTCGATCCGGCTTCCCGGAATCAGAGCGCAGTAAAACTCTGCGGCTTCACGACCGCGACCGTCACGGAACCAGAGGCAGGTACGTATGGAACTGGTCATTGTGTTGCTCCTCGTGTGAGTGGGTTGATGCAGCAGCTTAGCGCGGCCAGCGTTGGCGCTGCCCGGCACGTAGCCAGCGCCGCGAAGCGGCAGCCTGCGGCTGCGTGTCCGTGCCGAGCAACTGGTTAACTGGAAGTGTGGTCATGGTGTACCGAAAAAATGAAGTGCCAGCATACCAATGCAGAGGAGCGCAAGTACAGCGCCCAATACCCGAAAGCCCCAACTCCCAACAATTGCGTAACGTGGCGTATGTGACCCGTCGGGGTTGTTGAAGCCGCCCGGTAGGTCATCTTCAAAAGTCGCAACCCATCCGTTGATGAGGATTGCGCCTGCCACGATCAAAAAAGACCACCAGAAGCCCATTTTGGAAATCGCCGCAAGACCCGCGGCGAGCAATGCGACTGACGACAACCAGATCGTGGGCCAAAGAATCTTTTTCATGCCAGTTAACGTTCGAGCTAAGCGGGCGACGACGGCAGGACGCGCCAGACAGCAAGCGCAAAATGGGCCGCAGGCCCTGCGCTTGATGGCTGGCGTGGCCTGCCGTTGGCGCTCCGCTTGAGCGAGGGGTTAGGCCTCACTGGGATGGCCGAAGTGTTCTCGACGATGACAGTTTGGACAGAGTGCGTACGCGTTGTCTACCGTATCGTCGCCGCCAGCCGCCAGCGTGACTTTGTGATGTACTTCAAGGTATGGCGATCCATCGCTCAGGCGTGCGAACGGCGCCAGCGCGTTGCAGAACTCGCACTTTCCTGCGGCGCGATGAAGTACCTCCACGATCACATCCGGGTTTCGCTTGAATGCACGCGAGACAACTTGAACTTCGACTGGCTTCTTGGGCGCAAGTGCTAGCCGAAGAGCTCGCTCTTTCGCAGAGGAGTGTGATGAAGCTTCCACTTCGGCTCTAAGACTCTTCTCAAGGTCATGTTCGAGGAGCGTTGGGAGTGTGCCCAGCCAATCTGGCTGTTCACGCACGTACGCGAAGCCTCCGGATCGCGTGCGCGACTTCAGTTGCCTTTCGTCTCCGACCTTCACGAAGCAACTGACGGGCACTGGGCTCTGTAAGCGATGAAGCTGAGAAATGAAGATGAGATTTACGCAGGGCTTGCCTTTGACCTGTAAGTAGACTTCCTTCTCCGTTGGCTGATGGACCGCGATGTGCTGATTTAGGACACCAAGCTCGGTGTCGCTCAGGAGGCGTTTGTCCTTCCAGCTGACAATTCGCGCACGGTACGCAACTTGGGCGAGACCCGTTGTGGTTGACATGTAAAGCTCCGTAGGCTGCTCAGACGACGGAGGTTCGTTGGCAAGAAGCTTGATTCTTGCGCTTGAGTACGGCTGCAGCATGCAGGTCAAGCCAGGCGTTGCCTTCTGCGCAAGAAGAATCTCCTGAAGCGTTTCTTCAAAGACGCCGTTGATGTATAGGGCGGAAGAGGGCATGGTGGTGTTTGTGAGGCCTAACGTCGGCCGTGAATGGACCGCAACGGCGCACTCAGCATTGAAGAATGGCGACCAAGCAGGCCGCCGTAGTGGGTCCATTCGACGAACCTGTTAGGACCACACATATGCGGAGTGCTCCCTTCCACGGTCGTCAAGTGCATAGCCTCGCACATACATGCGGAAATTGTCTGCAACATAGACTTCCGTTCGCAATTCGGCAAGTGCGGCTGGATCTAGTTTTTGTCGCTGCAGAAACTCGGTGAGTCCTTTGCGATAGAAACTCACGCATGTTCTGATTCGAGGAGTAAGCCCAAAGAGTTCTTCGGTTCGGACAGGTATCCAACTAATGACAACCCGTTGCCCTCTCCGCTCCCGCGCCAAACGTTGCATGTCTTCGTACACGAACCCACCATCTACAAAATTGTTATTGCTCATGAACGAATGAGTCCAGTTGTGAACGGCGGAAGGAATGTGTTTGTACTTCACGCGTGACCCGAAGTGGTTCTAACTTAATGTATACCGCAAAACCTGCAATATAACGTGGCAAGGTTCCCAGCGAAATACGGCGTCTCGGCTTGCCCTGCCTGAATAGTTTGCTCCACTAAAAATAGCGCCAAACCCCGCAAGTTGTTATGTGAAGGCCACTATCACCGACTTAGCCAAAACCCAATGGCCTTACGGGTGATTAACCTCTACCATTTACTATGTTTTTAATAGCTACTCGCGCATAGCGGACGAGGGCCAAAGCCCTATTTGACACCCTAAATCGACCCAAAATGACCTCCACAGACTCTCTCATCATCATCGGCGCCGGCCTGGCCGGCTGGACCACGGCCCGCGAATTCCGCAAGCTGGACAGCACCACGCCGGTGCTGCTGATCACCGCAGATGGCGGCCACTTTTACGCCAAGCCGTCGCTTTCCAACGCGTTTGCGCAGAAGCGTGCGCCCGATCAGCTGGTCAGCACGCCGGCCGCCAAGATGGTGGAAACGCAAAACGTCACGCTGCTGGCGCACACGCGGGTCGAGGCCATTCACTCGACCACGCGGTCCATCACCACGACCCGGGGCGAGTTCCGTTACAGCCAGCTGGTGTTGGCCACCGGCGCGCAGCCGATCCGCGTGCCCGTGGCGGGCGACGCGGCAGACCAGGTGCAGTCGGTCAACTCGCTGGACGATTTCACCCGGTTTCATGCGCACCTGACCAGCACACACCTCGCGGGTGAGCCGCAGCGCCAGAAACACGTGCTGATCATGGGCGCGGGGCTGATTGGCTGCGAGTTTGCCAACGATCTGGCGGCGTCTGGCTACGCGGTCACGGTGGTTGACCCGTCCGGCGGGCCGATTGCGGCGCTGTTGCCCGTTGAAGCCAGCACGCAGCTGCGCGAGGCGCTGGCAGGCCTGGGCGTGGCCTGGCACTTTGGCGCAACGGTGAAGTCGGTGGACACCGTCGCTACGGGTAGCCCCGCTGCCGGGCACCTGCAGGTGGCGCTGTCAAACGGGCAGGCAGCCCTTGTGGATGCTGTGCTAAGCGCTATTGGTTTAAGAGCAGATACGGCGCTGGCGCAGGCTGCAGGCCTGACCTGCGAGCGCGGCGTGGTGGTGGACACCACGCTGCAAACCAGTGCCCCGCACATCTACGTGCTGGGCGACAGCGCGCAGTACGCCAGTGCGGGCGGCCGCACCCTGCCCTATGTGATGCCCATCATGAACGCTGCCAAAGCCCTGGCCGCCACGCTGGCGGGCACGCGCACGGAGGTGGTTTTTCCGCTGATGCCGGTGGCCATCAAAACCCCGGCGCTGCCCATCGTGGTGGCGGCACCGGCACCGGGCACGCCGGGTGGGTGGCACGGCGTGGAGCCCGGCATCTGGCAGTTCATGGATGCACAGGGCCAGCAGCGTGGCTTTGTGTTGACCGGCCCACAGACCAGCCGCCGTGCGGAGCAGGCGAAGCGGGTGGCTGCGTAAATGAACTATTGATTTGCCGCTACTGTTTTAATAGCTGCTCACGCATAGCGGATGCGGGCTAGGGGCCGTTTTTGGCCCTGATTTCGTCGCGTAGAGCCTGCAATTCTTCGCGCAGGTGTTTCAGCTCGCGCATCAGGTCGCGCTCCATGTTTTTTTCTTCGGCTTCCACATCGGTTTCAACAAAAATGGCCGCCAGCGAAGCGGTGGCCAGCGACAGCACGGCCAGCCCCAGCAACACCACCAGCACGGAGAACATGCGTGACGCATGGGTGCTGGGCACCAGGTCGCCGTAGCCCACGGTGGCCGCCGTGGTGAAGGCCAGCCACAGGCCGTCGGGAAACGTTTCTACGCGCGGGTCCAGCATCCAGAACCCGAATCCGCCGAACAGCAAAATGGCCGCGCACAGGATGAGCGAGTAAATAACGCCCCGGCGGGCAATGTGGATTCGTTTGCGGTTGGTGCGTTCGGCCATGGCAAATACAGCTTGGAGCCTACAGGTTACCTGCAAACAGGCGCCGGGTAACCGCGTCCTTGAAGCTGTGCACATCGGCCAGGCCCAGCCGCTCCAGATACGCCTGCGGCGCCTCCTTGCCTTCCCAGAAGCTTTTGAAGGCCAGCGACAGCAGCTCGGCCGGGTGTTCGCTGGCGTGTTTGAGTTTTTTCAGCGCCCGCACGATCTTCAGCTCGTCTTCCGTCAGGTCAGTGCCAAACGGGAAGTCGGGCAGCAGCTCGGCCTCGGCCCAGGGTTGCAGCGTGTCAGCCAGCACGTCGGGCAGGTTGTGGCGGTAGCGCTCGGGTATTTCGTAGTGCGCGTCCAGCTTGCCGTGGGCCTTGGCCTCTTTCACCAGCGCGTCCTGAAAGCGCGAGTCAGCCACGGCAATCAGCCGCTTGATGACTTCGCCGTCCGACTGGCCCAGCAGGTCGGCCACGCCGTATTCGGTGATGACGATGTCGCGCAGGTGGCGCGGGATGGTGACGTGCCCGTAGTTCCACACGATGCTGCTCTTGAGGCCGTTTTTGTTGTCGTGCGTGGCGCGCAGCATCATGATCAGGCGTGCATCAGGCAGCGCGTGTGCCATGGCCACAAAGTTGTATTGGCCGCCCACGCCGCTCACCACCTGGCCGGACTCCAGCGCATCGCTGGCGGCAGCACCCAGCAGCGTGACGATCATGGTGGTGTTCATGAAACGCGCTTTGGCCCGCTGCGCCCGCTTGAGGTCTTCCTGCCCGTAGAGCTGGTTGATGAAGTCGATGCGCGTCATGTCAATCCGGGCCAGCTCTTGTGGCGGCATGCTGCGCAGGCGCTCATAGAAGTCCCGCGGGCCGATGAAGAAGCCACCCGTCATGAAGATGCCGCCCTTCAGCCGCGGGCCCAGCATGTTCTGGCTGACCCGGGCAAAGGCTTCTTCGTCCAGCAGGTTGGCACTGGCCCGCACGCCGTCCAATTCCAGTTGGTCGCCATGGAGTGTGACGCCCGGGCGCAGCACGCCAAAACGCTTCAGGAAGGCCAGGTCTTCAGCCGCCAGCGGCGAGCGCACGCGCCCGGCGTCCAGCAACGCGCGAAGGGTTTTGGGTGTAACGGTTTCGTCTTCAATCGCACCGGTGTTCAGCAGGCGCTGCAGCACGGTGTCGGCAAACACCTCGCGGCGGACGATGCCCGCCTCGATCAGCTTCAAAAAGCCGTTGACGAACATTTCCGAGCAGCCATACAACCCCTTGTCAAAACGGCCCAGATCGCGCCCGGCCAGACCATCGGGGCAGATGGATTCCAGAATGCGCTTGTATTCCGCGCTGTGGCGGTCGCGCACGATCAGCGCCTGCGCAATGGCGTCGCCCAGCGAACCGATGCCAATCTGCAGCGTGCCACCATCGGCCACCAGGCTGGAGGCATGCAGGCCAATGGCGTAGTCGGCGGGGCTGACCTTGTTGTTGGGCGGGGCAAACACGGTGTGTGTGCCTGCGGGGTCGGTCACCACCACATCAAAAAACTCGGGGCCGACCTCAGCCGTGTTGGGCATGAAGGGCATCTTGTCGTTGATGACACCCACCACAATCAAAGGCAGCTTGTCGGCCCGGAATTTCTCCACCACCTCAAAGATCACGTCCGGGTTGCTGGAAAGGCTCAGGCGAAGGCCGGTTTCGGTCTTTTTGGCGCCCACGGCCTGAGCGATCACATTCATGCCCTGCAGCGCCATGTCGCGCACGATGTGGGTGTAGTTGGTGGAGATGTAGCCCTGCTGGGCGGCGGCGTTGTTCAGGTAGTCGCCCGTCTTCATGAAGACTTCGTGCACCTCGATGTTAGGCGGCAGGCCACCGCTGCGCAGGGCCTTCACATACTCCAGATCGGGGTAGTCGGCAAACACGCGCTCCACCAGTGGCGCCAGAAAGTGCTGCTCCAGATCGCTCTTGCCCACCGGTTTTTCCAGCGACAGCGCGGTGATGATCTTGAGGCGGCGCGCCGGGTTGTCCTTCACGCGGCGGTACAGCGCGTTCACAAACGGGTTGGGTTTGCCCACCCCCAGCGGAATGCCCAAAACAATGTCACCCTGCGTGGTGTCCAGCACGTGGTCCACAGCGGCGGCAATCAACTCCATCATCAAGGGGGTGGGCATGGTCTGTCTCCGGTAGTGGCCTGTTTCCACTGTAGGTGGGTGTTGTGCGGGAGGCTTTGTGTTGCATCAAACAAAATTCATGTGGCAAGTGAGGTTGTTGGGTTACATCGGTGAAGTGACGGGATTCCCGCATCAAAAGTAAAAGCCGAAACACCCACCCAAGGTGTTGATACGCATATTCACCTACTAGGGTTTTCCCTTGTCAGGGCCTACAATTCACGTCCCTTATCAAAGCTGACGGGCTGGCCCTTGGGTCATACTCGCAACAGCAGGAGACAAAAAATGACACAGACGACAGCCAACGCCGAAGAGAAACGCGCCGAGTTGCGCAGCGCCGCACTGGAATACCACCAGTTCCCGACGCCCGGCAAGATTTCCATTGCCGCGACCAAGCAGCTGATCAACCAGCACGACCTGGCACTGGCCTATTCGCCCGGGGTCGCTGCACCCTGCGAGGAAATTGTCAAAGACCCGAACAACGCGTTCAAGTACACGGCCCGTGGCAACCTGGTGGCTGTGATCACCAATGGCACCGCCGTGCTGGGCCTGGGTGACATTGGCCCGCTGGCGGCCAAGCCGGTGATGGAAGGCAAGGGCGTTTTGTTCAAGAAGTTCGCCGGCATTGACGTGTTTGACATCGAGATCAACGAGAAAAACGACCTCGACAAACTGGTGGACATCATTGCGTCGCTGGAGCCAACGTTTGGCGGCATCAACCTGGAGGACATCAAGGCGCCCGATTGCTTCTATGTCGAACGCAAGCTGCGCGAACGCATGAAGATTCCGGTCTTCCATGACGACCAGCACGGCACCGCCATCTGCGTGGGTGCAGCTATTCTGAATGGCATCAAGGTGGTGGGAAAAGACATCAAAACCGTCAAGCTCGTGACCTCGGGCGCCGGTGCCGCGGCGCTGGCCTGCCTGGGCCTGCTGGTGAAGCTGGGCATGCCCCGCGAAAACATTTATGTGACCGACCTGGCCGGTGTGGTGTATGAGGGCCGCACGGAGTTGATGGACGCGGACAAGATCGTATTTGCGCAGAAGACATCGGCCCGCACGCTGGGTGAAATCATTGATGGCGCAGATATCTTCCTGGGCCTTTCCGCTGGCGGCGTGCTGAAGAAGGATATGGTTGCCCGTATGGCTGACAAGCCGTTGATCCTTGCACTGGCGAACCCTACGCCGGAGATCCTTCCAGAAGAAGTGAAGCAGGTACGCAGTGATGCCATCATGGCCACGGGGCGCACCGATTACCCGAACCAGGTAAACAACGTGCTGTGTTTCCCGTACATCTTCCGTGGTGCGCTGGACGCGGGTGCTTCGACCATCACGGTCGAAATGGAAATTGCGGCCGTGCACGCCATTGCCGAGCTGGCGCAGGCCGAGCAGAGTGAAGTGGTTGCCGCCGCGTATGCGGGTGAGCAACTGGCTTTTGGCCCCGAGTACCTGATTCCCAAGCCGTTCGACCCGCGCCTGATGATCAAGATTGCGCCAGCGGTGGCACAGGCAGCGGCGGACAGCGGCGTGGCACTGCGCCCAATCAAGGACATGGCCGCTTACCGCGAGAAGCTGCAAAGCTTTGTTTATGCGTCCGGCACCACGATGAAGCCCATCTACACGGCGGCCAAAAAGGCGCTGAAGAAGCGGGTCGCCTATTGCGAAGGTGAAGAAGAACGCGTACTGCGCGCCTGCCAGATCGTGGTGGACGAAGGCCTGGCCCGACCCACGCTGATTGGTCGCCCGGCCGTGATTGCCCAGCGCATCGAAAAATTCGGCCTGCGACTGAAGGAAGAACTGGATTACGACGTGGTCAACGTGGAGCAGGATCGCCGCTACCGCGACTTCTGGCAGACCTACCACCGCATGGCCGAGCGCAAGGGCGTGACGGTGCAGGGCGCCAAGATCGAGATGCGCCGCAGGCTCACGCTAATTGGATCCATGCTGCTGCACAAGGGTGATGTGGACGGCATGATCTGTGGCACCTGGGGCACGACGGCCATGCACCTGCAATACATTGATCAAGTTATCGGCAAACGGGTTGGTGGCAGCCCCAGCACGCCACAGGACGTGCAGATCTATGCCTGCATGAATGGTTTGATGTTGCCGGACCGGCAGGTGTTTCTGGTCGACACCCATGTCAACTACGATCCGACCGCCGAAGAGCTGGCCGAGATCACCGTGATGGCGGCCGAAGAGATGATGCGTTTTGGTCTTCATCCGAAGGCCGCTTTGCTCAGCCACTCCAACTTTGGCTCCAGCAATCAGCCCAGCGCTATCAAAATGCGCAAGACGCTGGAGATTCTGCACGTCCAGGCACCCTGGCTGGAAGTAGACGGCGAGATGCACGGCGACGTGGCGCTTGACGGTGCGGCGCGTACCGCCCTGATGCCCAACAGTTCGCTGATGGGCGATGCCAATTTGCTGGTATTGCCCAATATTGATGCGGCCAATATCGCCTATAACCTGCTCAAAACAGCGGCTGGCGGCAATATTGCGATAGGCCCGGTGCTGCTGGGAGCCGCCAAACCGGTGCATGTTTTGACCGCCAGCACCACTGTGCGTCGAATTGTAAATATGACGGCACTCACCGTGGCAGACGCAAACGCGACGCGATAGGCTATCCGACGTAAGCAAATACTTACTTAATTCGTCAAATAGCCTCAAGGGCCTGCCCATTTTTTGGGCAGGCCCTTGCGTTTTTCCCGCAAATCAACGACACTACGGGCTGTGAAATTTACGGGTTAACCCGAGGTTTTGGGAGCGGCGGATGGTGCAAATAAACGGCTTCAAGTTAGTACTTACTGGCTTATTGCTGGCTGCAGTGTCCGTGACCAATTTGGTGCAGGCCAAAGGTCCAGCCATTGCAGATGATGTGGCCACGGTGTCTGTTGCAGAGTTGCCCCCTCAGGGCTCACAGACCTACGGCCTGATCCGTCAGGGCGGTCCCTTTCCCAACGAGAAGGATGGTGTGGTGTTCGGCAACCGTGAACGGTTGCTGCCGGCACATCAACGGGGTTACTACCGGGAATACACCGTGAAAACGCCGGGTGTGAATCACCGGGGAACCCGTCGCATCGTGTGCGGCGGTCAACCCCGGACACCGGATGCCTGTTATTACACAGCCGATCACTATGCGAGTTTTCGCAAGATCGTGCCCTAGATTGAGTATTGTCATTATGGAAAGAGAAGCGGGAATGAACATGCCACTTCATCAGGAAACACCGGCACAGGCGCCCTCGCGCAGTGCCGCCGAATCGCCGTTGCGCGGCGTGCGGAACAACATTGTCCAGTCGATTCGTGCCTTCAGGGTTCAGGATCTGCAAGACGCTGCCCAGGACCTGGGTCAGCACTTCCTGTACGCCAATCTGGCCAGCGCCCAGACCAAGCAGGACGTGCTGGACATGATTGGCCAGCAGTTCATGCTGCCAGCGCATGTGGGTAAAAACTTCGATGCGCTGTACGACAGCATGACCGACCCGGTGCACAAGTCCGGCCCGCAGCCAGGCTTCATCGCGGTGCTGGAGCACATTCCGGCCAATGCCAAATTTGACAAGGAAGCCCGTGAGCAGCTGCTGGACATCTTCCGGGATGCGGCGGACTACTGGGGAGACCGGAAGATACCGTTCAGGTGCTTCTATTCTTTTCTGTAGCCCGTTCTGCACACACCAGCCAAGCAGAACGGGCGAACGAGGCAAGCAGCGAAGGACACGGCACCGAAGCCGTTT
>Ga0116157_10001554_pt1 | contig 22960 bp, 16 predicted proteins | sample AD_UKC048_MetaG_FD_89882 | JGI IMG/M metagenome (GOLD analysis project Ga0116157, IMG submission 89882) | Active sludge microbial communities of municipal wastewater-treating anaerobic digesters from USA - AD_UKC048_MetaG | ecosystem: Engineered > Bioreactor > Anaerobic > Digestate | place: USA... | reverse complement strand
AAGCTTGGAGACGCGGAGAGCGGAGTCGAGAGCGATGTCGCCGCCGGCGCCGACGCCGCAAGTTGTGTCGCCCGCGAAAAACAGGTTGTGGACTTCCGGGGAGACGAGCGGGGCGCGCTCGTTCCAAGTCTGACCGACCTTTAGCATCGCGCCGTCAACGACCGGGGTGAAAAGTTCGCGTTTCCACTCGCAGGCGTCCCACACGCCGGGCAGGGCGCGCCCGATGAGGTCGAGCAATTCTTTTTGTGTTTTTTTGACGAATTCTTTTTCGTCGGCGCGCGAGGCGGGAATAAACTGAAGCCACGTGCCGAGCTGTTTTCCCTGAGGGGCAAGCGAGGGATCGACATTAGAAATCAGGCAACCCATTGTGACCGGGTCGGGAGTGAGTATCAGGCCGCTTTTGTCGGACACAGGCCGGCTGAGCGCGAAGTCCACCACCACGCCGCAGGTCGGCTCGACCCGCTTGGCGTATTCGACAAGAGGCGGCGACATGTGTTTCGCGTCGATGATTTTCAGCGCGTCCTGAAACGGGACGGCGCACACCAGAGCGTCGCATTCGAACTTCTCGCCGTCCGATTCGACGCCCGCCGCGCGCCCTTTGCTGAAGATGACCCGCTCAACTTTCCGGCGGGTCAATATCTTTCCGTTGCTTTCTATGTTCTTTTTCATCAGGTCGAAGAAACCGTTCCAGCCGCCTTTGATGTAGCCCACAGGCTCGAACGGGTTCTTGAGAAGTTGTTCGAGGAATTTCTTGAGTTCCTTCATCGACGCCAGTTCCGGATAGGGGTTGGCAAGAGCGGTGGAAGCCAGCAGGGCGCACAACTCGGAAAGGTCGTCCGGGGCGTCGATGCCGGATAGAGCGTCGGCAAGCGACGCGTCGCCCGCGCGGTCAGGGTTGTTAAAGGCGGTCCATGCCAGAAGTTTGAGAAGGGATAGTTTGGATAGAGGAGAAAGAAGCTCGGTTTTAATCAGTTCCGCCGGGGCGCTGGGGAAAGGAAAAAATTTGCCATCTTTAAAGACTTCCGGAGGGCCGGGGGAAAGGAAGCTTGGGCGACCGCCCGCCGCGCGCATAACTTCCGCCAGCTTGCCGCGCTTGTGGAACCTGCTCATGTGGATGCCGTAGTCGAGAGTGAAACCGTCTTTCACGACGACATGCAAGCGGCCACCGATGAACGACGCGCGCTCGAAGACGATGGTTTCCCTGCCCGAGCGGGCAAGCAAAGCCCCCGCGCTCATCCCGCCAAGTCCGGCTCCGATAACAATTACTTCCGCTCCGCCGGCCATAGTGTTCCCTCCACGCCCCCGGCGGCTGATGTTCAGGCCGCCGCTTTTCGTTTTATCCCGGATTCGCCGATAGAACCGATTAACCGGGGCGATTTTCATAGCGGCGAACAGCTTCGTTGCCGCCGCATATTTTTGTTCATGAACCGTAAGTTCTATTCACTGCAAAAACGCGCCTTGCGCCTCGCATTTCATCCGCTCTGAACAATCGCTCCCGAATCCTAACGACGGATTCGGTTTTATTGCCGCCAGATAAGTTTACCCGGACGCGGCGCAGACCGCAACATCGCGGGAGCGTGAAGCGAAATCTCAGCCGAAACGGCGCAAAGAGCATGATGAAACCTGTTTAGACATCCGAGCTTAAAAGTTATATATTATTTATCGACAATTATGACATCTGAAGGGGAAGGTGCGGAGACTATGTTGAACGGAAGATCAATCGCGAGCGCGCCGGCGGCGTTTGTTCTGCTGCTGGCGATGTGTCTGTTTCCGTTGAGTTGTTCGGGCAAGGAAACAAAGCAGGCCGAAGCGAAGAAACCGAACGCGAAAGGGGCGGAGGCCACGCTGTCGGCGGAGGGCTACGCCGCCGCGCACAACGTGATAAAGCTCGGCGCGCCAGCGCCCGCAGTGGCTCTTAGGGACGCCCAAGGCAAGTCCGTCACTGTGGCCTCCATGAAGGGCAAGACCTTCATAATCGCTTTCTGGCATCCGACCTGCAAGCCTTGTTTGGACATGATGAAGGAGTTGGAAAAAGCGTTCGCGGCGGACAAGGCGGCTGTGACCATTCTTGCGGTCACCGCCGACGAGGGCGAAAAGAAAAACGTCGAGAAGGAGAAAACTCTGGCCGCTTCGGGCGTGAAAGCTAAGGCGGTTTTCGATATCAACAACGGGACGGCGCGGGCTTACGAGATGACTACCGTGCCGTATTTCGCGCTAGTAGATAAGCAGGGGAACCTCAGATACGCCGGCTCGTTTTTCGTGAGCCAGCCGATAAGGACGATGACGTTCATCGAGATGGCGGCGCGGGTGGCGAAAGGGATAGAAGTCCCCCGCTGCGAGTTGCCGGGGATGGTTTCGGCGTCGGACTACGCGAGCGTGGTAGGAACGCAGGCTCCCGCTTTCAAGCTCAAAGGGCTGGACGGGCTTGACCAGTCTCCTATCTTTTACAAGGGGTTCTCCCGGCTGCTTGTGACTTTCTGGTCCCCAAGCTGCCCGCATTGCAAGATGCAGTTGCCGAGAGTGGAGAGCTTCATTAGGAGCGACGGGCGCAGGCTCGGCGTTCAGGGCATGACAGTCGTGGGGCTGCCTGAAAAGAGCAATCCCGAAACCCCTCAGTATGTGAGCCTGATAGACCAGATTGCCGCGCAGCTTCAGTTGACGCAGCCAATCGCGCTCGACTACGGCGGAGAAGCCGACACGCTTTACAAGGTGAGAGGCGTGCCTTCGATTTATCTCGTCGGAAAAGACGGGAAGGTTGAGCACGCGTGGCGCGGCCAGTTTATGTTCTTCGGAGAGACGGTGGAATGCGTCGTCTCCGAATCAGGCGGGGGCAAGTGAGCGGAAAACCGACGGAAAAAGCGGAGCGCGGCCCGAGCGACGGCGCGTGGTCGGCGGCCGTTTTCCTTGCCGCGCTCGCTCTATACGCGAGAACCGCCGCGCCCGATTTCCTGTTCGACGACAACCCTGAGTTCATTTCCAGCGCCTATCTGCTCGGCGTGTCGCACCCTCCGGGATACCCGGTAATATCTCTGTTCGGCAAATTATTTGCGTATGCCGCGCCGGGCGCGGGCGGGTTCGCGGTCAACCTGCTGTCGGCGTTCGCGGCTGCGGGCGCAATCGCTCTGTCGTTCCGGCTGCTGCGCCGCATGCCCATGAGGCTGGAAACCGCGCTGCTTGGAGCGGCGACTCTGGCGACTTCCCGCCTTTTCTGGGAGCAGGCGGTTCAGGCGGAAGCTTACTCGCTGAACTTCTTCTTTCTGATTCTTTCTCTGAACATCGTCTGGGGCATGGATGGGACGCGGGGCGACGCGCGACGGTTCGCCGCGCTCGGCGCGGTGTCCGCGTTGGGGATGGTGAACCACTACAGCATGGCGCTGGCGTTGCCTGTCATAGGGCTGTTCATTCTCTGGACGCGACGCCGCTCGCTGGGATTCGTCCTCAAGTGGCTCGCTCCCGCCGCTATGGCCGCCGCCGTAGGATTCTCCATCACGATGTACCTGCCCGCTAGATCCGCCGCAGGCCCGGCCATCAACTGGGACGACCAGACGACCGTCTCTGGATTCTTCAGTCACCTCAAAGGCGTGGACCGCAGAACGGAAAATCCGAGGGTGGCGTTCTCGGAAAAAATAAGGTTCGCGCGCGACTACGGATGGAGGCTGTGGAGGGAGAGGACTCCGGCGCTGTTGCTGCTGCTGCCGGTGGGCGTGGTCGCGGCGGCGTTCAGGCTCAGGGAGCGAGCCGCGCTTCTGGCCGCCCTCTGGCTGGCGCTCTTCGCGGGCTTCATCCTTCTGCTCAACTTCATGTACGGCCCGCGCGCCTCTTACGTGGTAAAGGTGTTCCACATCGCGTCTCTTCAGTTGCTGGCGGTGTTCATAGCCATCGGAGCGGACGCCGTCCTCGGAGCGTTGCGAAAAAGAAAATATGTTTGGGTTCCGGCGTTCGCCGTCTTGGCCGGGATGGTCGCGTGGTCCGCCGCCGCAAGCTCAAAAACCGCCGACGCGTCTCGCGACACTATGGCCCCCGTCTATGCCCGCAACATGCTTATCAACGCCGACAGGGACGCGATAATCTTCTCCACCCTTGAAATCGAGACGTTCCCCATATCCGCCTCGCGCGCTGTGGCCGGCATGCGGCGCGACATCGTTCTCATCGGCAGGCAGGGCGATATCGCTCAGACCGCTTTCTCATTCGGCAAGCACGACATACCCCTGTTCGACGTCGATGACATTTCAGACCTAGAAACGTTCGTAGTCAACCAGTCGAGCATGAAGAACAAGCTCTACTTCACAAAGCGGCTGAGCGTTCAGCAGGGCGGCGCGCCGGTCCACGTCAACGGACTTATGTACCAGTTGCTCCCGCACGAAAAAAAGATGCTCCGCTCCGACCCGTGGGACAGAATAGACACAAGCGCGATAAATCCAGACGACAAGGAATACGACCGGATAGAAAAGACAGTGGTGTCCCGCTATCTGCTGATGAGAGGGGAGCATCACATAGAGAGGGGGGATTGGCCGCGAGCGCTCGACTTTTTGGAACAGGCTGAGCGGTTCAACCCAGAATCGAGGTTCCTGCGAGCCGGACTCGGCGCGGTTTACATGGCCGCAGGGGACTTCATGCGCGCCATGAAACAGTTCGAGAAGGGGCTTGAGTGCGACCCCGAAAACGTCGAGATAAGCATCGACACTCTGGCGCTGCACAGCAACCTGTCGTTCATCTACGGCAAGTTCGGGCGGCATGAAAAATCGCTCGAACACATGAAAACGGCCGCGCGCCTGTCCCCGAAAACACCCGTGCTACGCGTCAACCTCGGCAAGACTTACTGGAGCCGGGAGATGTGGAGAGAGGCGGTGGACGAACTGGAAGCGGCGATTTCTCTCGGAGTCGAAAACGCCGCCGTCCACGCCATTCTCGGAATATGCTACGAGAAACTCGGAATGCTGCCGGAAGCCGACATCAACTACAGGCGCTCGCTCGAGCTTAACCCGAACCTTGCGGACACCCACCGCGACTTCGCGGTTTTCAACGCGTACTCCGCCGACAATCCCGCGCTCGCCATCGAGCACTTCAATAAGTATCTGGAACTAATCCGGAAGGATCCAGCCTCCGACTTCTCGGACGTGCCGGACATCTATGTAAACCTCGGCCTGCTCAACCAGAAAATCGGAGATCACGCGCAGGCGGTCGCAGACCTGAGGATGGCCGTAGAACTGAACGCGGGCGGCTCTCCGCGCAAGAGGGCCATCATCCGCACCGGGCTTGCAAGAAGCTTTGACACGCTCGGCATGAAGAAAGAGGCGGGAGCGGAATATGAAATGGGAATGGAAGGCGCGTCGGAATACCCCGACATCTTGAAAGAGCGCGCGGCCTTCCTCGACCGCAACAATATGAATCGCGCCCTCGCCGCCGAGTTGCTCGAACGTTATCTGTCGGCTGTTCCGGACGCCCCGGACAGGATAAAGATCGAAATCGACATATCGCGCCTCAGGGCGCGGACTCGCTGACGGCGGAGCTGAAATGTTGTTTTTTAGAAAAAAAACTCTCGCGGACTCGATAGTCGAAGGCAGCTTCGACGACCGGACGCTCGCGAAACGCATGAAGGAATGGATGCTTAAGGGCAGCCCCGGAGTGGCGCTCCGCGCGATCATACTATATGAGAAACAGCCCGCGCCCAAACGCGAAGCCCTAGCGCGGCACGGCTTGACTGAAGAATTCGTAAATAAGCAGAAAAAACGCCTGAACATCAGGTGACGCGCTAAGCGGGAAAGGCGTGGCGCCCCGCGCGCCCGTTTCCTAATGCCGGCCGATATCTCAATCACCATAGCGAACCACAACGGCAGGGACATGCTCGACCGCTGTCTGAATTCGATTTACGCCGCCCCGCCCGCCCGCGCTTCCTTCGAAGTCATCGTTGTTGACAACGCGTCTCGCGACGGAAGCGCCGCGATGACGCGCGAAAAATATCCTTCCGCGATCGTCATCGAAAACGCCGCTCCTTTGGGGTTCGCCGCCAACCAGAACAAAGCCATGAGCGCGGCGTCGGGCGAGTTCTTCCTTCTTCTCAACAACGACGCGGAGCTTTCGCCGGGAGCGCTGGACGCGATGGCGGACTTCATGCGCTCCAACCCTCGCGCGGGGCTTGCAGGGCCGAGACTCCTAAACCCGGACGGCTCGGTTCAGGAGTCCTGCTTCCGCGCGCCCACTCTGAGCGTGCTGCTGTGGGACGCGTTTTTCATCAGCTCGATGTTTCCCGCTAGCGAAACGTTCGGAGGATTCAAGCGGTGGGCGCACGACGCCGCGCGCCGCGTACCTTCACTCTCCGGAGCCTGCCTCATAGCGCGCCGCTCTGCCGCCTCCGATGTCGGCCCCCTAGACGAGCGCTTCTTCATGTACTTCGAGGACCACGACTGGTGTCTGCGCTTCAGGCGCGCCGGATGGGAAGTCTGGTTCGCTCCTTTCGCCGACGTTCTCCACATCGGCGGAGGAAGCGAAGGCCTCCTCGGCCACGACAAAATGGACAGGTTTTATTCCTCGCTGCTTTTTTTCTACCGGAAACATTATGGCACGCCCGCCGCCGCCGCCGCGGCATTGTTGAACATGGCAGGCGCAGCGTTTCGCGTCGCCGCGTTCACAGCCGCCGCCCTGATTTCTCCATCCCGCCGGGCATCCCTCTCCGCCCGCGCTTCACTCTATAAACGATTGTTCTCATGGCATCTGCGCCGCAAGAACGTTTTTTAAGTCAGATATGACAAGCGGCAAAAAACTTGCCTCTCAGCGATTCTTTTTGACGAAGAAGGAGGAGAGCGTCGCGGACAGTATCCATCCGGCGGCGAAGATGTAGGATTTCACTTGTTCGAAGGAGTTGACGCGCTTGAGGGCGCGCAGGATGTACGACGGACGCAGATAGAAGCGAGAGTATGCGCGGGAGATGATTTTCTTCAGTTCGTCCGCTCTCACATCTCCTTGAGTGAAAAGCGGTTCTTTGTCGCAGTACGCGGACCAGTCGTTCCAGCGGGCGGAGTCCACCCGGCAGCCGGGATCGTTCTCGACTATCTCTCTGAGCCGCGTTCCGATGTAGGGCAGGGCCATCGTGAAGTTAGCAACAGTGAGCGGAAGCGACAGCGCGAACCGCGTGGTTTCCTCCATCGTTTCCCGGGTGTCCCCGTGCAGATTGAATATGAAATATCCGCGGCTTTCGATTCCCGCACGGCGGGCAAGCTCTACGGCGTTCCGAACCTGTTCAAGAGTAATTCCTTTTCCGCACTTTTTTAGAACTTCGGCGTTGCCGGACTCGATGCCGAACCCGATGGAGTAACAGCCGGCGCGGCGCATAAGCGCCAGCAATTCGGCGTCCACGCGGTCCACCCTCGAATTGCATCTCCACGGCAGTGGTTTTTTTTCCTCAAGCATCTTTTCGCACAGGGAAAGCGCCCGGTCGCGGTCAAGCGTGAACGTGTCGTCGAAGAAAGCGACCTCTCCCGCGCCGTGCTTGGCCCTAAGCTCAGCGATGTCGGACATGACTCTGCCGACGCTCATAAAACGGCAGCGCGGCCCCCACAACTTCTTAAAGCAGAACGAGCAGTCGTATGGGCATCCCCTGCTGGTTATCATGTTGATAGACGGGAAATAAAGCGACGCGGCTCCGGGCTGCGCGTACTTTTTGATGTCGAAAAGATGCAGCGCGGGCGGCGGGAGCGTGTCGAGGTCTTCAACAGGCGGTTGAGGGGCTGTCGTGACAATTTCCCCGCCGCGCCTGAACGCGATTCCTTTCACCGCGTCGAAAGACTCGCGGGCTGCGACGGCGCGGGCAAGCTCGACGATGGTGATTTCTCCTTCTCCAAATGCCGCGACGTCCGCGCCGCACTCATCAAGAACCGCCGGGCCGAGAGCTGTCGGGTGCGGGCCCCCGACCACAAACGTAGAGCCGGGCGACGCCTCGCGCGCCTTCCCTATTATGTCGTATGCCGAATGCGCTGAAAGCGTGAATACCGAAAGCCCTATCATCCCGAATCCGCCGCGCAATACTTCCCGCAGTCGCGTATTGTTGTTGCCGGGAATCTGGAAGTCGAACGCCTCGACCTTGAATCCACCGCGCTCGAGCGAGGAACCAAGGTGCGCAACTCCGAGAGGGACGCCGGAGCCTATGGCGTTTTTATAGTCGCGCGAATATTTGTCGCTCGGAGGCGGGAATATAAGCAGGACTTTCATAGGGTCGGCGTCCCGCGCCTGCGGGACGGCATCATGAGATTTCATTCCGATTCAGAGAGCCTCCGCCTCTAATTCTAACCTGATTCAAATCATTGAGAAAGACTTCGTCCGTTACTACTTGATTAAGGGAAAACTTTTGAAAAAGTTTTCCCTTAAAATCCCTTTCAAAACATTTCAATGCGCGCGGCGGAGCGGGCGCATTCGCGCCAGCGCTCCGCCGCGCTCATGTGAAAAGTGAGGGAAAAGAAAAAATAAAAGCGGCGTAGCCGCCTGCGGCGGTTGGGGAAAACCCTTTGAAAAGGGTTGTTCCCCAAACCCCTTTCCCAAACTATTCTATTTTGTTTTGGCGGTTGCGATTGTGAAGACATAGGGGCGACCCGTCGGGTCGCCCGGATAGGATGGCTCATTGCCATTTTTTCATAAATGATTTTACATGGGTCGTCGGGAGTGCCGCGCAGAGCGCGGCGCTCCCGACGACCAGTGAAACGTTTTGAAGAGAATCCGAAGAGAAACTTTTTCAAAAGTTTCTCTTTGGCCGCCGGAGGCGCTTTAATGCTGTTAAGGGAAAACTTTTGAAAAAGTTTTCCCTTAAAATCCCTTTCAAAACATTTCAATGCGCGCGGCGGAGCGGGCGCATTCGCGCCAGCGCTCCGCCGCGTATCATGGGAAAAGATTTGCAGAGATTCTAAAGAGAAACATTTTTATGTTTGGTTTTGACTGGTTTAAAACTGAATTTAAAGAGGGATAAAGACAGAGAGCAACAGCCAAAATGGACAAAGATATTTAAAAGTGCGCAATTGTTTGCAAAAAGCTCAGCAAGCGAGTATATGTACATATACTCGTAGCGGCCACGCGTTTTTTTGTCGCCTCTTTTCTGCGGACTTCGCAATAGAGTACCGGGGGGATTTATGATTGTGGGGAATGTGGAAAACTTTGTGAAAATGTCAATAAATCAGGATGTTAAATGTTGAAAACTTATTGATAACACGAAAAAGTCACAATGCGTACAGCTTTGTGCCTATACTTGCATATATTTATATTTTTTGCGCTTATGGACTTTTTCCCTTTTTTAATTTATTATTTTTTTCGTCAATTCTTATCCGCGTTAAACAGGATTTCTACCAGTGAAATCCGGGTTGTCAGCATTCACGGTGAATCAACTGAAAACGCGGAAAAATAGTGCGCGGAGGAATCCGACAATGAAGGTCATGAAAGGGAAATATGGATTTATCGCAGCGCGAATTCGGGCCGGGGCGACATTGAAGTTTTTTTCGGTCGTGCTGGCGGCGCTGGCAATTCTTGCGGGAGCCGGGTGTTCATCTAAGCCGGCAGCGGACAATTCCGCCGCGCCCGCAGGCAAACTGATTGTCATATCCCCTCACTGGGAGGGTATTCGGGCGGAATTCGACAGAGGGTTCAGCGAGTGGCTGGCTGCAAACAAGCTGCCGGACGTCAAGATAACGTGGCTTGATCAGGGAGGGACGTCGGACGATATGAAGTTTATCCGCGCGGGTTTTTCTAGGAGTCCGCAGGGGATAGACGTGGACGTGTTTTACGGGGGGGGGCTTGATCCTTACATTGAGCTTGCGGACGCTGGACTGTTGGAACCGTTCCGTCTGCCGGACGAGGAGCTGGCGAGGATACCCCCGGAGCTGAACGGCATGCCGTTGTACGACAAGCAGTTCAGGTGGCACGGCGCGTCTCTGGCCGGTTTCGGGATTCTTTACAACAAGAAGCTGTTGGAGATGTACAGCCTAGAGCCGCCGGACAGTTGGGAAGATTTGGCCTCCCCGAAGTTCATGGATATGGTGGGGTCGAGCGATCCCCGGCACAGTGGTAGCGTTCACATGATGTACGAGATAATACTTCAGGCGAGCGGATGGGATAAGGGTTGGGATATACTGACGCGCATCGGCGGCAACGTGAGGAATTTTCCGAAGAGTTCAGGACAGATAGGCAAGGATCTGGCGACGGGGGAAGTGGCTGCGGGGTTGTCGATAGACACTTACGCGTTTTCCGCCATCGAGCAGGCCGGGGCGGACCTGCTGGGGTTCGTTCTTCCCGCGCGGGCGACGGTGATAACGCCAGACCCGGTGGCGATACTCAAAGGCGCGCCGAATTTGGACAATGCCCGCTTGTTCATCCGCTTCTGCGTCAGCCCGGAAGGGCAGAAGCTGTGGATGCTCAGGAAGGGCGTTCCGGGCGGCCCGACGGAGTTCTCTCTCAACAAGATGTCTATCCTCCCTGAGCTTTACCCGGAAGGTTTCGAAAAGACGACAAATGTTACGGCGAACCCGTTCGCGATGGAGAGCGGATTCGTTTACGATTTTGAGAAGGGCGCGGCAAGGTGGGAGTTGTTAAACGACATGGTGGGCGCGCTGATAATAGACACGCACGCTGATCTGGCGACTGGCTGGAAAAAGGCCGCCGGGCCGGGAAAGACTCCTCCTGCGGCGGCATTCTCGCCTCCGGTGTCCGAAGCGCGCGCGCTTGAGCTGGCCCGGTCCTCTTGGAACGACCCCGTCGAGCGCAACAAGATGGTTACTTCGTGGTTCTCAGACGCGCGGAAGAGATATAAAGCTTTGAAATAGCGCTCGGCCGTCAGCGCCGTTTTGTTATTCTGACGCGCATGAGAATTATCTCATAAAAATCGGGTTGGGCGCAGACGGATTTGAACCGCCGACCCCTTGCTTGTAAGGCAAGCGCTCTTCCGCTGAGCTATACGCCCTTGAACTATCTTGTTTCGCCGGGGGATGGCGCGGCGAAAAATATCATCCCGGATCTTTCGAGAAAAATCCGGCCCAGTGATTTTCATTTCATGCCGAGGTTTTGTCAAGCGCGCGCCGCAGAGAGAGCCGCGCGGTTTTAACCTGTTAACTGGACACCCGCGGGATTGTTTATAATAATTTCACGGAAAAGACATCGCGCCGGGGCGGTCTGCCGGCGGCGGGAGGGCAATATGGCATCCATGAATAGGACATTGAGCTTGTCGGCGCTGCTGGCGGCGGCGCTTATTGTTTTTCAATGCGGGCGGACGGCTGTCGCGGAGCCGGGCGCGAGCGCGCCCGCCGCTCCGGAAATCGCTCTTTCCCAGCCGGGCGAGGACGGGCTGATAGTAAAAAAGAATATTACGTTCCGAAAAATCGGACAAACTTTGCTGAAAGGCGACTTGTACAGGCCGGCTGGAGAAGCGGTTCTGCCGATAGTTATCGTGATTCACGGCGGCGGCTTCATGTTCGGCGACAAGGACATGGAGCATTACACGAGGATTTCGCGCGAAGTGGCGGCGGGCGGCTATGTGGTGTTCAATGTCAACTACAGGCTGATACAAAACGGCGGGGTTTTCCCAGAGAGCGTCAAAGACGTGAAGTGCGCGGTGAGATGGGCGAGGGCGAACGCGGCGCAGATCGGGGGAGACCCATCGAAGATTGGGGCGATAGGAGGCTCGGCGGGCGGATATCTGGCTACCATGCTGGCGGCAACCGCGAATCACCCGGACTTCGAGCCTGACTGCGACTACGGGGCTGACCCGTCCACCGAGATCAATGCGGCGGTCGTTTACTTCGGCTTGACGGATATCCGCGCGGACGCTCCGCACACGGCGTCGTTCAGGATGTTGCTGCCGAGATTCCTCGGAGAGAAGAAAGGCGGGAGCGCGGAGTCGCAGGCGGCGGCGTCGCCGGTGACATACGCGGCGGGCGCGGCTCCTCTATTGCTGTTGCACGGGACGAAGGACACGCTGGTGGAGCACGAGCAGTCGGTGGCTCTATGCGAACGGGCGGCGGAGGCGGGGCGCGTCTGCGAACTTCATCTGTTCGAGGGCGAAGAACACGCTTTCATCACCTATCCTGACGCTCCCGCGTCTGTCGAAAGCTCCCGGCTCACCTTCGAATTCTTCGGCAAGCATCTGGCCGACTGATTCAAAATATTTTGTAGAGCGCTGTATCGAAACGATATATGAATAATCCCAAAAAGTTTGAAAAATCGGAGTTCGAATATGGCAGAACGAAAGATAAAAATAACGGCGGGGGCGGCTGAGGCTGAAGCTGTTCTGAACGATTCTGCGACCGCCGATAGCATCTGGAATGCTCTGCCTATCTCTGCGCGGGCCAACGTGTGGGGCGACGAGATTTATTTCTCAATCCCGGTGTCGGAATCGGGATCGGCAGACGCGCGCGAAGTGGTCGAGTCTGGAGAGTTGGGATACTGGCCTCCGGGGAACGCGTTCTGCGTGTTTTTCGGTCTGACGCCGGCGAGCAGGGGCGGAGAAATACGGGCGGCAAGCCCGGTTAATCCCGTCGGGCGCGTGTCGGGCGACGCGAAGATTTTCAAGAAGACGCGCGCGGGCGACTCGGTGACAATCGATAAAGCTTGATCTAAATTTTTCGGCATTCCCATCGAAACAATTTTTTTATCAATGACGGGTCGGTTTCCGGTTGTGTTTCATCCACTCATAAAAATTGCTTATTAAAACAAGAGAAAATAGCAGTTGAAAAATATGTTTAATGAATGTGCTTTGGCGCCGAATGCGGACGGATATTAAATGAAAAGAAGGAATGTGAACGGAGGAAACAGGCGATGGGGATAATGAAAGGCGAAAACAGGAAGAAGTGTCTGGGGATGATCGCGGGGTTGGCGGCGGCGGTCATAGCGATTGGCGGTTGTTCCAAGGCGGGCAAGGTTGAGCCTGCTAAAGAGCCGCCCGCGCAAGTCGAGCAAGAAGAAGAGCGGCAGCCGGAAGAGGCTGTCGTTGTCGAGCAGAGCGTCCCGGAGCCTGCGGCGGCGTTGCTTATCGCCGGGCTGGACAAATACGGCAGGCCGGACGCGTTGATGGCGGTGGCGGTTTCTCCGAACAAGAAGGCGATAGGAGTGATGTCGATACCGAGGGACGCGATGCTGGACGTGGCCGGAAAACGACAGAGAGTAAGGTTTCTGTCTAAAGTGGACGGTAGCGTCGCGGAAGCGGTTGGCGGGCTGCTCGGGTTGAAAATAGACAACAGAGTGATACTTGATCTGGGAGCGGCCGAGAAAGTCATCGACGCCGTGGGCGGAGTTGATATCGATGTGGAGGCGGACCTTAGATACGCTGACAGCAAGCAGGGGCTGGATATAAACATAAAAAAGGGCAGGCAGAGGCTGAACGGCGAGAACGCGGTGAAATACGCGCGTTATAAAAAAGGATCGGACGAGAGCGGGCGGGTCGACAGGCAGCAGAAGCTAGCCGCAGCGGTCATGGTCAGGCTGGCGTCGCCGGATGTGATTAAGAAAGCGCCGGAGTTGGTGAAGACGCTGGTCGAGAGGCCGGTGATAAAAACAAATATGGGCGCGTCCGATTTTCTGACGTTGACGACGACGCTGAGCGCGGCAGGGCAGGGGGCGCGCGCGGCGACTCTGCCCGGAGATTGGAAAAAGACTAAAGAGGGCAATCACATAGAGCCGGACGCGGAGCGCGCGCGGGCGGCGATGGCGAAGTTGTTGGCCGAAGAATAATCGGCTGGGTTTCGCTGTTTCACACAGATAAAGAATAGGCCACAAAGTTCGGGAGCGCGGAATTCGGGAAAGCGGCCATCAGGGCGGCGGTTGCGCGCGGGCCTGTGCAGTGGGACGGGACTATGGATGAAACGCCGTATTTTTTAAGGGCGGCTACGGTGACGTCGATCTGAGGCTGGGCGGCGCGCTCTAGGTGCATGCCCCCGACCACCGCGTCGAACTTCTCGACGCCGGAGACTGAAGCGGCGCGCTCGATGTGGCTGATTATCCCCCTGTGCGCGCATCCGAGAAGCAGCGCGGACTTCTTTTCAGATTTGACAATCAGCGATAGGTCGTCGCGCAGCGGGTCGGGCGCGGGAGCGCCGTCGGCTCTGCGAACCATCAGCATCGGCTCTATTTTTTCGAAATCGTTCGCCGACGGGACCTCTCCCGTCGTGGACACTCCGGGAACGACCTCGAACGGCTCGGTCGTCTCTATCCTCTCCACTCCGGCGGCGGCAAGCTTGTCTACAATCTCTTTTGAAATGCCGATCGGCATCATGCCGTTGGGGGTCATGGCCAGCTTCTCGTCGAACGCGTCCGGATGGACGACGAGCTTGAAGTTTTTTGCGACATCGAGCAGGGCGAGCAGTCCGCCCGCGTGGTCGTAATGGCCGTGGCTCAGGACTACGAAGTCAGTTTTGCTCAGGTCTTTTCCAAGCTTTGCCGCGTTGCGGACCGCCACGTCGGTCTGGCCCGCGTCGAAAAGAATCGAAGCTTCGGGCGTTTCGATAAGAAAGCTCTGGCCATGCTCGGCGAGCAGGCCCGCGCTTGTCATAACGTTGTTGCAGCACAATGTGGCGATCTTTATTCCGCTCATGTCAGCCTCCAGGCAAGTTGATGAATGTTTTTGTTAGCTTGCAATAAGCGCGCGTGCGCGCTGTGAAGCTGCCGCTTTCGTTGAAGGATATTCCCGGACATGGTTTGCAGCGGGGGAAGTATTCGCAGTCCCGGCAATCCATGTCGCCGACGCGCAAAGCGCGAAGTTGTTTGAAAAGGGGCGAATCGTACAGTTCTTGAAAAGAGCTTTCCCGGAGGTTGCCCGCCGGAGTTTTGATGACCGAGCAGGGGGCCATATCGCCGTTCGGCAATATATTCGCCATGCGGCCCGCCACGCACCACTCGGATATCATGGTTTCCGGCGGATAGGCGGATGGGACGCTGAGAGAGTCGGGATTGAGGAATTCATCCCACTTTATCGGCAACTCTTTCAGGGTCTCGTCATCCACCACATGGCCCAAGGGGTCCGCGCAGCCGTCCTCGCGCGCCACCATCAACGTGGAAAACTGATAATGTACGCCCAGTAGTTTGAAGAGCTCCTCGGCTTTTCTGAAATGCGGGGCGTTCTCCTTCATCAGCATGCAGAAGACTGCGGTGGAAATTCCGGCTTCTTTCAAAAGCGAGAGCGTCCGGACGGCGGCGTCGAAAGAGCCTGCGACGCGGGTGACGGCTTCGTGCGTGGCGGCGTCTCCGCCGTAAAGGCTGACCGCGCAGCGAACCAGCTTGTCGTTGTTGCGTTTCATCAACGCTATATGTTCCGGGCCGACCAGCGTCCCGTTCGTCTGGATGGCGACAAGGAAGTCCTGAGCGAAAACAGTCTCAAGAACCTCGGACACATCGGGGCGGGCGAAGACTTCGCCGCCAGTGACCGCCAACTGAAACGTCCCGGCCTTTTTCAACTGGGCGAATATGTCCGCCATCTCGGCTGGCGTCAGTTCGTCTGAGGGAGCTTTGTGGATGGCTATCTTGCAGTGGACGCATCTGAGGTTGCAGCGCTTCGTGCACTCGAAACGCACTTTGACCGGGACGCCCATCCCGTTCAGCCTGCGCAACATGCTCATAAGCCTTTTCTGCTCCATTAAAAAACGCCTCGGTTAACATTATAACGCAAAAACAATCGCGGATGTTTTTGTATGTTTACACAGGAAAACTTCGAGGAAGAGAATCAGCGGCGCTCGATATTGATTTCAGGGTCGGAGTAGCCTTTTGGAGAAGGACGAGGCTCGGATGTCCGGGCCGGGACGGCGTTTTTTCCCGCGTACAGGTTCAGCATCTGATTGGCGGCGGCGGCGATGGCCTCAACTCTCGGATAACCCGCGCCCGCAGGGGTCGTAATCAGCGCCCCGGTCGATGTGTCGGTGTATCCGACGATGACCACGCGGTCCTTGAATATCTCTCTCATCTTTTCGTTGTGTTTCGCTTCCGCGCCCGCTTTAAAACTGTCTTTTACTTTCACAATGTCATAGTAGGAAACGGTTTTGAAGACCGACTTGTGCGGGGGAAAAAGAACCTGCAGGGTGTCGCCTTGAGACAGCGGCACGCTCCTGCCCCGTACGGAAACTACGCGGGAAACGCCGGATCCTGAGACCGAAACCTCGGAGGGAGAAGCCTCAACCGCCGCCAGAAACACTGCCAGAGACAGCGAAGGAAGGACGTAGCCCTGATGGCTGACGAACATGTCCACGCGGCGCAGGGTTCCGTCCGCGTCGGGGTAAAGAGACCGCCCGGCGGTGTAAGCGCCTGCTTTCAGAAGTCCCTCGAAGGGAAGCGCCAGAGCGGGGGCGGCCCTGCCGACCGCGGCTCCCGCTCTGCCGATGGCGTAAGAGCGCAGGTCGACTTGGGGGTTGACGGCGTGGGGAGTGGGAATGATGTCGAATCCCGCGATAACGGGGGGAGGCCCGGCGGAGACGGCGTCGGTGAAAATCTTGTCGTCGCGCGTGTCCCAAGTCTGCTGGAAAAGCATGTCGAAAGCGACGGCTCGCGCGCCGGCTTCCCGCAGCCGCTCGACCAGACGCCCGTGCCACATCCTGTGCATCGGGTACGGGCCGGTGTACGCCTGATTGCTCCGCTTGCTTTTTTCCGGGCCGAGGTAGTAAAGGGTGTTTGCGTCCACCGCGACGATGACGATCTCGGAGACGGGGTTCATAGTGGCGGGCCAGACCGCCGCGGCTTGCGCCGGGGCTTTTTGTTGCGCGGAAGCGACAACGGAGAGGAGGAACAACGCGCACGCAAGCGCCGCTCCGCAAGCTCCCGCTGTTCCGAACGCCCGTTTCAGGTTGTTATTCATGCAGTCCGCCGATTTGCGCAAAAGTTCTATACAATGTTATCCCATTTCCTCGCCGCGTGTCAAAATAAAAAGCGGGCGGGGCTTATCTCCGCCCCGCCCGCCATTAAAATTTGCTCGCGTCTCCGCGTCAGTCTACCGCGATCTTCTTTATGTCTTCCTCTTCCTTCTTCTCGATCTTGGGGATTCTCAGTTCGAGCAGGCCTTCCTTGTAAGAAGCCTTGATGTTGTCCGCGTCAGCGTCTTCGGGCAGATAGAAGGAGCGCGTAAAAGAGCCGTATCTGCGTTCGGACCTGTAGTATCGCCTGTTTTTCTCCTCGGTCTCGACCTTCTTCTCGCCTCTGATTGTGAGAATGTCGTTCTTAACCTCTATGGCGATGTCCTCTTTGGCCATGCCGGGGACCTCCGCCTTGACGACAACGGCTCCCTCTTCCTCGAAGACATCAAGAGCGGGAGCCCATCCGCGCGCCGCCGCGCCCGAATCTGTGTCGCCGAGAAGGTTGTTTCCGAACAACTTGTCGAAAGCGTCGTCCAGCCTTCCCATCTCGCTTAGAAAACCCGTCGGTCTCCACCTTACGATCGTCATAGCGACCACCTCCACATAATATTTCATTTTATTTTTCGCTTGAATTATAACCCATGACAATTATGGTGTCAAGTATTCTGATAAAATAAATCATATAATCTTTAAAATATCTGCATTGCGGTTTTTTTGAAGATAGACGCTCGCTTCTCGACTTGTCTATATCGGGAAATAACACCTTAAAATAATACGAAAATCATTGTGGGCGAAGAGGTGACGCGCCGAACTGCGCGGGAACATATCGCGTAACGTTGATAAGCAGGTAGTTGTTTTTATCGATTGATTCTAAGCAATACTTTATCTGCGGCGGCGGAGAGTTTTTGAGCGCCGCCTCCTTGACTGATTATGTCGAATGCGAGGGGAGCGTCGCGGACAATCATGCCTGCGAGCAGCGTGACTGTGGTGTCTATAAAAAGAGATGGCATGAGCGGGGTGGATGGGCCGAGCAGGGCGACTTCGCGGGCGTTGCTCAGGTTATAAAGGAGGCCGTCTGCGGTATGGTTGATTAAAGAAGTCGAAGTGACTACTGCCACATCCATGAGGGGGAGAAGTTCGGGCTGGCGTTCGATTGGCTCTTTGCAGTGGCAGTCGCCTTTGTCCAGTTCGAAAACGGTGACATCTCTTCCGGCCAGTTTATCCGCCACCGGGGCGAAGAAGCCGACCATCGCTATTTTGTCAGAATCTCTCAAATCCAAGCAATCGGCCACATCCTTATTTTCGGCGGAGATGGCTTCGGGACGGGAGTTGGCGACAGCGTTCATTGTCGCAAGCCCGATGGCCGCTTGTATGGCGTCTTTCGAGCCGGCCATTTTTGCGAGGTCTATGGCCGGGCCGCGCAAAGCTCCGGCATTATTCACCACCGAGCAACCGTGCCGGGTATTGTGTCTGAAAGTGTACGCGAGGCCCATCGAGCCATCGTCGAGTTGCACTCCGGTGTAGCCGAGTCCGACCCTGATTTCGACGGCTTTCCGTTTGTTAAGCTCGTCTTCGAGTTCGCGCATCATCCAGAAGAGAATGGCCATGTCAGCAAATCCTCCGTGAAAAGTCATTTTGGCGGCGGGGGAGATAGGGCCGTCGCGTCAACTGCATTTGGAGAAGCCGCAGATGCGGCAGACGATGCAGCCGCCGTCAGGCTCCATGACGCTGCCGCATTCGGGGCAGGAGCCGACGATGTCCACGTTGCGTCCGGCAGACGAGCGTTCGATGCGGGCGGCTGGGGCGGCGCTTTGAGCGCGGGCGCTCCCGGCCTCTCTCCATTTCATGTGTCTTTCGATCACTATGCCGATTGCGTCGGGGCAACTGGTTATCATGCCGCCGTTTTCCCACGCCGGGGAATGGCAGCGGATGCCGCGCAGGTGTTTTTTCACTTGGTCGATTTTCACGCCGGAGCGCAGGCAGAGGGAGATGAGGCGGGAAATGGCCTCGGACTGGGCGGCGGCGCAGCCTCCGGCTTTGCCCATCTGGGTGAACACTTCGCACAAGCCGCGCTCGTCTTCGTTGACAGTGACGTAAAGGTTGCCGCAGCCGGTGTTGACGCGTTCGGTTCTTCCGAAGGTGACGGAAGGGCGATTGCGGGGCGCGGGTTCTTTTTCGGCCGCTGGGGCGGGAGCGGGAGCGGGGGCTGCTGCGGCGGCGGAAGCGGCAGGCTCTTTTTTGACGCTTAGCACCTGATCCTCGCGGCTTCCTTCGCGGTAAACGGTGATTCCCTTGCAGCCGAGTTTATGCGCGAGCCGGTAGGCGTTCTCGACGTCCTCAATGGTCGCGTCGGATGGGAAGTTAATTGTTTTCGACACTGCGTTGTCCGTGTATTTCTGGAAGGCCGCCTGAAGGCGGACGTGCCATTCGGGGGAGATGTCGTGCGCGGTTGAGAAGAGGCGTTTGACGTCCGCCGGGATTTCCTCGAAGCTCTGGATGGAGCCGTGCTGGGCGATTTTGAGGAAGAGGTCGGGAGAGAAGAAGCCCCTGTCGCGGGCGATCTTTTTAAAGTAAGGGTTAATCTCCACAAGCTCGTCTTTGTCCATGACGGTGCGGATGTAGGAGACGGCGAAAAGAGGCTCGACGCCGCTGGAGCAGTTTGCGATGATGGAGATTGTTCCGGTGGGGGCGATGGTGGTGGTGGTGGCGTTGCGGAGTTTGGGAGCGCCGGGTTTGTCGAGCGCGCTTCCCTCGAAGTTCGGGAAGCAGCCTCTTTTTTCCGCGAGGTCGGCGCTCGCCGCGCGCGATTCGTCTTTGATGAAGCCCATCACTTTTTCGGCCAGTTCCACCGCTTCCTGCGAGTCGTACGACACTCCGAGTTGGATGAGCATGTCGGCGAAGCCCATAACGCCGAGGCCGATTTTGCGGTTGCCTTTCGTCATCTGCTCGATTTTGTCCAGCGGGTATCTGTTCATGTCGATGACGTTGTCGAGGAAGTGGACGGAGTCGCGGACGACGGTTTTGAGTCGGTCGAAATCGACGCATCCGTTTCTGACCATGCGGGCGAGGTTGATGGAGCCGAGGTTGCAGGACTCGTAGGGAAGCAGGGGCTGTTCGCCGCATGGGTTGGTGCTTTCGATGCGGCCTACGTGGGGGGTGGGGTTGTCGGCGTTCATGGAGTCGATGAAGATGATGCCGGGTTCGCCGTTGCGGTGGGCCATTTTGACAATGAGGTCGAAGACCTCGCGGGCGTCAAGCTCGGACGCGGGCAGTCCGGTGCGCGGGTCGATCAGTTCATATGTCGTCCCGGCTTCGACGGCTTTCATGAACGCGTCAGTGATGGCGACGGATATGTTGAAGTTGGTGAGGCGGTCGGTTTCTTTTTTGCAGGAGATGAACTGAAGAATGTCCGGGTGGTCGACGCGCAGTATGCCCATGTTTGCGCCGCGACGAGTCCCGCCCTGTTTGATTATTTCAGTGGCGGAATTAAAAACCTGCATAAATGACACCGGGCCGCTGGACGCGCCGCGAGTGCTGCGCACGGCTGAGTTTTTCGGCCTGAGGCGGGAGAAGCTGAACCCGGTGCCGCCGCCGGACTTGTGTATGAGCGCGGTGTTTTTCGCGGTCTCGAGAATGTCCTCCATCGAATCTTCCACGGGAAGGACGAAGCAGGCGGAGAGTTGTTGCAGGTCGCGCCCGGCGTTCATGAGCGTCGGCGAGTTGGGCATGAACTCCATATCCGTCATCATGCGGTAGAACTTTTCCTCGACGGCCTGCAAGTCGGCGTAAGGCTCGTAGAATGAGTCCGCCGAGGCGATATTGCGGGCGACCCGGCGGAACATGTCTTCCGGGCGCTCGACGACTTTGTTGCGCTCGTCTTTTTTTAGGTATCTGCGTTCAAGCACTTTGAGCGCGTTGACGGTTATCTCAAGCGCGCTGTCGACGGTCGTCTCCTGAGGGGCCTGTTTGGCGCGCGAGTCGTCCGCCGGAGAGTGTTTTTTCTGTTTGACAACAGGGATATCTTTCATCGGGACGCCTTCCGCCGCGTCTATCGCCGCCGCGCTTTCAGCTTTCATTTCCATTCTCATATCCTCAAATATTCTTTTTTTAGCGCTTCCCCGCCCGTTTCAAGGGGCGAGGGCCGGCCTTTTCGGAGCGCCCGCGCGTTCAATCGCCAATCGCCGGTTTCAGCCGTTTTTTCACTCTGTTTTTCCCTGCTTACCGGGTCGGGTTTTAGCTTTTAATAATGCGCTCCCCAAGCGTGTACATATTAGCCCTCGCTGAATGCTTGTGTCAAGCGGGGCAGGTCAAAAAAAACACCATATATTGTGTGGCTTCATGGAGTTGTTCACAATTTATTGTGGAAAACCTAAAATCCGGTTCTTCGCATTTTTTATTTAATAACTTTTGCGTTTTGCGCGATATCGCTCTTATGTGGCGATATACGACGAAAAAAGATGTGCTAGCTGTTTATTGTCGTATAAACGACAAATAGCGGTTTATCAGGCTGTTTTCGGGAATGTTGAAAAGTCACTCAAAGGATGTGGAAAACAGTGGAATTCATTGTGAGGCTGAAAAAAATCTGATTAGGCTCAGGCGGGAGAATAATAATTACTGATTCGAAAGGGGCATCTGATGGGTGGCGGAATGAATAGCTGGGCGTTTTGAAAAAAGCTGACAGGCCAGTATAATGAAGAACTTAAAAATTAGAACGAAGGCGATATGGAAAACGAACACGAAAAACACATGAAGCGGGCGCTGGAGCTAGCGGAGCATGGACGCGGGCGGACGTCGCCGAACCCGATGGTGGGGGCGGTGATAACGCTGGGAGGAGAGACGATAGCCGAGGGTTGGCATCGGAAGGCGGGAGAGCCGCACGCGGAGATAAACGCGCTCAGGGCGGCTGGCGGGAAGGCCGCAGGAGCGACGATGTATGTCAATCTGGAGCCTTGTTCGCATCACGGCCGGACTCCGCCGTGCGCTCCGGCGGTGGCCGCCGCGGGGATAGCGAGGGTCGTGGTCGGCATGACGGACCCCAACCCGAAAGTGAGCGGCGCGGGAATCGGGTTTTTGAAAAACTCCGGAGTGGAAACGATAGTCGGCGTCTTGGAAAAAGATTGTCTCAGGCTGAATGAAGCGTTTGTGAAAGTCATGAGTACGGGATTGCCGTTTGTCATATTGAAGGCGGCGGTCACGCTTGACGGCAAGACTGCGTCGCGCGCCGGGGACTCGAAATGGATATCGTGCGAGGCGAGCAGGGAGATGGTTCACCGGATGAGGGGAGAGGCGGACGCGGTGGCGGTCGGGGCGGGGACTTTGCGCGCGGACGATCCCGCTCTGAACTGCCGACTGCCCGAATCCGAAAAGATAAAGGACCCGTTGCGCGTGGCTCTCGATCCCGAACTGATTTTATCCGTCGACTCGAAACTGGCGAGGCAGGCGGTGGACGGAAAAACCGTGGTATTCACGCTTGAGGGAGCGCCGGCGGACAGGGCGGAAGCGCTGCGCCGCGCGGGTTGCCGGGTGATCGAACTGCCGCCGGATGGCGCGGGAATGCCGGATCTGCGAAAAGCCATGCTCGAACTGGCGGGCATGGGCGTTCTATCCGTCTTGCTCGAAGGCGGCGGAACGCTCAACGCGTCGATGATAGAGGCCGGGCTGGTGGACAGGGTGGCGGTGTTCATAGCTCCGAAGCTGCTCGGCGGCGCGGACGCAAAAACGTTTTTCGACGGCGCGGGCTTCCCGCGGGTGGAGGCCGGCGTCAAGCTTTCCAATATGTCCGCGACAGTCGTCGGAGACGACATTCTGATTCAGGCCGATGTGGCAAAATAGGCATGTGCTAGCTGTTGAATGAATTTGTTCGCGAGTTTGCGGGGCAACCATTTTTGCAAAACTGGATGCCCTTCGCCCCTTTCGAAAAAACCTTTGTCTGAAAAACAATATCTCTGTGTCTTTGTGGTGAATAACGAATACCGCCATTCCATTTCTTATACCGTCATTCCATTCATTTCCTTTCACTTCGTCTTCAATCGTTGTTTTCTATGCCGCAATTTCTTTCACTATGCCGCCATTCGTTATTATCGTGCGTCATTCAATCACTTCTTTTTGCCGTCATTTCTTTTTTATCTTTGCCGTCATTCCCGCGAAAGCGGGAACCCATTTTT
>Ga0116157_10001552_pt1 | contig 22975 bp, 19 predicted proteins | sample AD_UKC048_MetaG_FD_89882 | JGI IMG/M metagenome (GOLD analysis project Ga0116157, IMG submission 89882) | Active sludge microbial communities of municipal wastewater-treating anaerobic digesters from USA - AD_UKC048_MetaG | ecosystem: Engineered > Bioreactor > Anaerobic > Digestate | place: USA... | reverse complement strand
TGACAGTAAGGTTGAGCTTTTCAGGATCATGAAAGAATTCATGAAAAACGACAGAGCACAACACACCATTTTACCGCTCAGTAAATTTGGGTTGATGCAAATCACCCGACAAAGGGTAAGGCCAGCTGTCAACATAGATACACAGGAGGTTTGTGCAACATGTCAAGGCACCGGCAAATCAGTACCAGCAATTTTAGCCGTTGACAACATAGTTCGGGATTTGGAATTTATCTTGCAAAACAGACCAAATGCCAAATTGTCTATAGTTGCACATCCATTCCTTAGGGCCTATCTTACAACAGGCTTTAAAAGCATACAGATAAAATGGTTTTTGAAGTATAGAAAGTGGATAAAGCTGAGCGAAGACATGGATCTTGACATTTTTGCATACCGGTTTTTTGACCGAGATGGAGACGAAATTCGATTGGATTAAAAAATAATAAAGGTGTACCATATCCTTTGACGTGGTACACCCTCATCCCAAACACTCGATTACAATCCCTACGATGTTGTAATCATTTATCAATAGCTTATGCTATTTCTATAGTTTTTACTTTATTTTTTATCAACTCTACATTTTTTGGAAGCTGAATTTTCAAAATCCCGTCTGTATAGCTGGCTTTGATGGCATTGCTGTCCACTACTTCTGGTAAGTGGAAAGACCTGGTGAAAGAAGCAAAATTGAACTCTCTTCTGGTAAATTTACCATCCTTTTCTTCTGTAGTTTCTTCTTTTTTGGAAGACACTGTCAACAAATCTTTTTCAATTTTCAATTCAAAATCTTCCTTGGATAAACCAGGTGCGGCCAATTCAATTAAAAATTGCTCATCAGATTCTGAAATATTTACAGATGGGTTTTGGACAAATTGATTCCAATCATACCTTTTTGGGTGACGAGTAAATGCTTTGTCAAATGTTGTTGGGAAAAAAACGTTATTTCTCATTTTTAAAATATTTATTAGTTAATGAATTAGATTATTTCTATGGTTCTGGCTTGAGTCTCTTGTGCTTTTTGGAAGGCAACTTTTAAAATTCCATTATCATACGAAGCCTTTATATCACTTACGTCTACGTCTTGTGGAATAGTAAATGTTCTTGCGAAAGGTGTGATTTTAAATTCTGAAACTTTAAATCCTTCATTTGTGGATTGCTTTTCTGAAGCCAAGGTTATTTTACCTTCTTTCAAGGAGATATTGAAGTCTGATTTTTCATAACCAGGAACAAATAAGTGGATTTCGTAGTTAACATTATTATCAACGATGTTGGCTGCAGGTTTACCGATGTTGTGTTCAAATTTGTTGATTTCACTAAATATTTCATCCATAACCGGCTTAAACAAGTTGTTGAATGGTGTTGATCTATGCGCTGAATAATACATTGTCTTTGTTTTAAGTTTTAAAAAGATAAAACATATAGATCAAATTAAATACCATCAGCATTATTAGCGACAACATTTCAGAATCGGGCCGCTCTCCATGACAAAAAGACATAAAAATAAATTTACATCAGACATTATGACAGTATCTCGTCCTGATAAAAGCTTTTTATCATGTCTACAGGTTCTTACAAATCAAATTGATTATATTAGCAATAGAAAGTCTAGAGCGTTTGATCTTACATTTTATAAAACACAAAGCATTCAAATCAAATAAGCCCTTTGAACCCAACCTTTGAATTTTAATTAATAATTATGGCAAAACATACCCACCGAAAAGGAAACCGAAGATCTTCATGGTCAGTGTCCCAAATAACCAGTGCTTTACTCAAACATTTCGCTGCAACTCCAAGAAAGAGATACAATGCCAAGCAAGTAATGGATAAGTTGAGAATTGACAAAGACAAAGAAACTGTCATTGAAATACTTGTGCGTTTAGCACATGAAGGCCTCATTGTCAATACAGGAGGTGATAAATACCAATGGAATAAAAGCAATACAGTGGAGGCTACCACTGAGGCTTATCCAAAAACTTATGTGACTGGAAGAGTTGACATGACTAGGTCTGGTGCTGCTTATATTGTCGTGGATGGTGAGGAGCAGGATGTTTATGTGCCTGAGAATTTCTTAAAAGGCGCAATGAACAAGGACATCGTTAAAGTTGAAGTTCCGAAAATGAAGTCCAAAAGAAAACCCGAAGGCAAAGTAGTCGAAATAGTCAAAAGAGCTTTGTCAAAAACTGTTGGAACGTTAAAGATTTTCAACCAATATGGTATAATCCTACCCGAACTTGTCAATCAATTTCCAGAAGTATTGGTCAAACTGAAAGACCTCAACGGCGCAGAAGATGGAAATAGGGTAGTGGCAGACATCATCAGTTGGGGATCTGAACATAGCAAATCTGTTTGGGGCAAAGTAAGAGAAATCTTGTCGGAAGCGGATCTCAATGAAGTAGCTATGCAATCCATTCTCATCAGCAATGGTTTTGAGTTAGATTTTCCAGAAGAGGCACTGAGAGAAGCAATGACCATGGAAGGGCGCATCACTTCATTTGAAGAATCTATCCGCCGAGACTTTAGAGACGTGCTCACTTTTACCATTGATCCCGCAGACGCTAAAGATTTTGATGATGCTATTTCTTACCGATTTATAGAAGAAACCAATGAAACAGAAATTGGTGTACACATCGCAGATGTTACCCATTTTTTAAAGGAGAATTCTGCTTTGGACAAAGAAGCGCTTTTGCGTTCTACTTCGGTTTACTTGGTTGATAGAGTTTTGCCAATGCTACCAGAAAAACTCAGCAACGACCTTTGTTCGCTCAATGCCAACGAAGATAAATACACTTTTTCTGCCGTCTTTACTTTTGATCTCAAACATAAAATAACCAGTAAGTGGATTGGAAAAACCATTATCCATTCAAAAAGGAGATTTTCATATGAAGAGGCTCAAGAACGATTGGATAGTGGCGAAGGCGACCTAGCAGATATTTTACGAAAAGTAAATGAAATTGCTCATAAACTCAGAAAGGATAGATTTAAAAATGGCAGTATCAATTTTGAAAGCGATGAAATAAGATTTAAGCTGGATGAAAATAAAAAGCCAATTGGCATTTATGTAAAAGAACGCAAGGACGCCAATATGCTCATTGAAGATTTTATGTTATTGGCCAATAAAGAAGTAGCTTATTTTATGGCTAAAAAGAGCAGCCCAGAAATTCCTTACATCTATAGAGTGCACGATCAACCAGACATCGACAGATTGACTGATTTCGCATTATTTGCCAAAGAACTGGGTTTTCAAATGAAATTGGACAAGCCTGCCAACATTGCAAAATCATTTAACGAATTGGCCAAAGCTAGTGAGCAAAATGAATTGCTGAAAGTATTGGAGCCATTGGCAATCAGAACAATGGCTAAAGCAGAGTATACCAGCAATAACATAGGACACTATGGTCTTGCATTTGAATATTATAGCCACTTTACATCTCCTATCAGAAGATATAGCGACGTTCTTGCTCATCGAATACTATATGAAAACCTAAACGAAAGGACTTACAGAGTAGATAGAGAAATCTTGGAAACGAAGTGTAAACACATTTCAAGACAAGAACGCAAAGCCATGGATGCTGAGCGGGAATCTTTGAAATATAAACAAGTAGAGTTTATGATGGATAAGATTGGTCAAGAATTTGATGCAGTGATTTCTGGAATGATTGAAAAAGGATTCTTCGTAGAATTGTTGGAAAGTAAAGCAGAAGGTTTGGTCCAGTTCAAAAATCTTCCAGAAAATTATGTTTTGGCTGCAAGCAGAATGAAGGCAATATCCAAACACTCGGGCCACGAAATAGCCATGGGACATCAAGTGAGGGTAAAGTTGCGAGACGCAGATTTATCCTTAAGGCAACTAGAGTTTGATGTTTTATCTTTTGAAACCAAAAAGAATTAAATTCTAGGAAGTTAAAGAACTGAGTATTTATTTGAGTTTCTAGGAATGCTCTTAAAGATTTTTAAAGCTTTTGGATAGGACTATTTGTTACTCCAATCGAGTATGTTGGGTATAGGGCAAAAAAAAATGGCTCCCCCCCAGAAGCCATTCTTAAAAAATTATAATCCCATGAACATATCTCATTGAAATGTTGGAGCCCTAAATCGGCTCTATATTTAAAACACTACTCAACTCCAAGTTTAAAAAACCCGATAATTGGCAGTAAAATTCAGTTATCCAACTGCCAATTATTGAGTTTATAATCCCATGAACATATCTATCAATTCTGTCTGATTCTTTAACCAGACCTTTAAATCAGATTGATAATACAAGTATCGCTGTTTTAGAATCTTAAAACAAGTACAATATTTTGCCTTTGTAACATATGAATATATGTAATGTTTAATTGGTTGATATTCAGGTATTAAATTTAATGATTTTTGGAAATTCTGATTAATACTGGAACGTATTAAAAAAATAAATATGAATATCCTACCATTTACCTAAGGTTAAACCCTGAATTTTGGCAACTTAAAAGTGTTTTTCTAACAAGTTTTGGGCTTTTGACAGGAATTCTTCTTTTTCTGAAATATTATTTTTTCCGCCATATATGCCTTCTTCGATACTTAAAAACAAATTTTTGAATGCCAAGGCCGCTTCTTCACCCTTTTCACCCTTTATAGCGTTTACAATATATGGGATTGTAGGAGAAGCATTGGATAGATGAAAGTTTTTTGAAATGCTTAGAAAAAGGTAATTCTGCAATTCTTTATAGAATTCAGGATGACTTGTTGATGGAAATCCTGAGTTTATTGATGACAATTGATTTTTTTGACCAGTAGTCTTATTCCATTTCCCTTGAACTTTTCCTGTGGCTGTTTTGGAAGCTTCATTGCTCTTTTTAATAAAAAACAACCATATCAGGTAACCAAGACCACCAAATATGGCGGCACCTATCATGCCATAGATCCAAGAGGGGAGATTGCTGCCTTGCAAATTGCGTTGTCCATTAGAGGGCAAAGAAGCATCGGCATCATTTATATCAGCCGCCGAAGCAACTACATTGACAGGCATTTCATCACCTTTTATGGTCACATATTTCTGAGATTCAGGATTGAAATATGAAAATTCAGGAATGAGAGTATATTTTCCGACTTTTCCTGGGATGACAAAATACTCGTAATTGGATGAATGCTGTTGGTATTGGCCATTGTATTCAATATTGTCATGAAGTTTATTGGCGTCATAGACCTCCAAACTTGGATCAAAGCTGAATTTCGGAGCATTAACCAATTTGCTATCGCCATTTCCTTCAATATTGACCATCAGTTTGATTGTTTCTTTTTCGGCTACTGTGGTTTTATCAATGCTGGCAGAAAAAGAGTAATCTCCAACAGCACCCGTGAAAGATGCGGGCGGATTAGCGGGCAAAGGTACTATGGTCAACTTTAAGGCATTTGATTCAACCACGACTGGGCGATAGTCTCTGATTGCAAAAATGCCTCCTCCATCCTGTCCATTAGAAATGCCAATCCTTGCTTTGAAAGTACCCAAATCATAAACACCTTCTTTTTGAGGAAAAACCGCCTGTATTTTTATTGCGGCTTTATTATACATTTTCCCATTGATTTGGGTGGTAGCGCTTTCATTGTCTTGAGAATTGATGTCTTGAGAAAAGAAATGCGCAAAGGAAGGTTCATCAAAAATTTGGTTGAGTTGAATGTCTTGATTGTAATAAACCACGTATTTGACAACAATTTGTTGACCAACATAATATTGATCAAGTTTTGGTGAAAGCTCCATTCTGATGAAAAGATCTTTGTCAGTCGTAATAGTTGGATCAACTTTGATACCTCCACCTACTTTTATGGTGATGGGTCTACTCACAATCTTTTTTCCTTTGGCGTTGACACTTGCAGATCCAATGGTAAAACTGCCTTTTTTGGTAGCTAGCAATTGATAACCCAAGGATGCAATTTGAGTTGTTGATCCATTGATGATAGAAATTTGTGAAGACCTCATGGGGCCTCCTACTACTTCAAAAGCATCTAGATTTGGTAAAACCAGCCCATCCAGGTCGGCTCCTTCCACAATAAAATTGATGGTAAAGCTTTCTCCCACAGCAACTTCTTGCGGGCATTTTACTACTATGCTTTGACCGACTAAAATAGATGAAAAAACCAACAAGAAAAATAAACTAATACTTTTGCTCTTGAGCCTCATAACCGTTTTTGATTATATTCTTTTAAGGACGCGTTTCTTTTTTGTGCTGTCACCTTGATTGATGGTTTCACCATTTTCGTCAATTTCTAAAACTGATGAGTAGGGTCTTTGCTCATCGATTGATGGTTTGGTGTTGATGGACTTATTGACTCCAACTACAATTTTTATGGGTTGAATTTCAAAAGTTTTGTCCTTGGAAACCAAGTAAGCAGAATTTAAGTAAAAGTCACCAGGTTTATCGATGTAAATGATGTAATCGTATTTCATTCTTTTAGAAACAACACCATTGATCATGCTCATTTGGCTAGAAGTATTGGGCCCACTCACCACTTCAAAATCACTGAAAGAAGGTATTTCCAATTTGCCTTCTACATTTTCAATCAAATAACTTACGCGGATGTAATTTCCAGCTGTAAGGCTATCTGAACTCAGTGTACACATAAATTTTCCTTGACCAAGGACTGTAGAATATGTGGCTGAAAAAAGTAGCAAACCCACGATGATCTGTCGCACATTCATGTTGATTATTCTTTTAAATTTTATTGTTATATCCATTAAAAATCGCTACAAAGGTAATAACTAATAACCAAAATCTACAAGACCCACTTTTGTCAAAACTTCCTTAAAATGGAGGTAACTTTTTAGCCATGCCCAATATCAGAAATCAAAAAACGCCAGTAAATCAAAAAACTGGTAAAAATTGGCTTTTACCAATCCTTACTTTGAGGTGAGTTTTTGCCATTAAACCTGGTGAGTTTTTTCTGTACATTTTTTTCCTCATTTTCAATCATTTTGAGCAAACGTTCCAATTCGCCACGGGTGAGATTTTGTTTTTGAGGTTGACTTTCAATTTCCTTTTCTTCGCCTTGATCTTTGTTTTGATTTTCTTGATTCTGTTGATCTTGCTTATTTTCCTGATCCTTATTTTGTTCATTTTGATCTTGAGGATCTTTCTTTTTCTCTTCGTCCTGTTGATCCTTTTGGTCTTTTTTATCCTTTTTATCTTGTTTTTGTTTTTGCTCTTGTTCCTTCATATTTTTTTTGAGCTTAGCTTTGGCAAGATTTTCAATGGTTGCTTTATCTTGTGGATCATACTTCAAAGCGTCTTTGTAAGATTTTATGGCAGCATCAAAATCTTGTTTTTGGAAAAAAGCATTCCCCTTATTAAACAGCGCACTGGCCTTATCCGCATAGTTTGTACTTTGGCCAAAGGCACTTTCATAATGATTGATGGCAGCGTCGTATTTTTCTTGTTTATACTCAGCATTTCCCAAATTGTAACTTGCCTTATCCTTTCCTTTTTTTGCAGTCAAAGCAGTTTCATATCGTTTGGATGCTTCATCAAACTTGCCCTCCTTGTACGATTTATTACCAGCTACCATTTCTTTGGTCCAGGTAGTACCTTGGGCATTGCCTGAAATGACTGCCAAGAATAGCAAACTATATACACTCCATTTTTTATATAACTTCATCTTTCTTTTTTTGATTGAATGGCCATAAGAAACCAAATAAACAAAGTAATAAGCCAAATCCTAAAGGAAGTTGAAAATAACTTCCTTTGATGGTATATGTTTCAGTAGTTTTTATTTCTTGAGAAGTCTTATTGATGTCAGATACCAATTCGTCTAAGCCAATTTTTTGATTATCCAAAAAATAAGCTTTACCTCCTCCTGATTCAGCAAGATTGCGTACCAAATCTTTATTCAATGCGGTATTGACGGGTTGGGCATTTTCATCTAGTTTATAACCATTTCCAAAAGGAATAAGCCCTCCTTTCTCAGTTCCAACACCAAGAGCATATACCGCAATGCCCATACTTTTAGCTTTTTCTGCACTGGTAAGAGAAGCTTCATCATGTGTCTCACCATCGGTGACAACTAAAATCGCCCTGCTGTTTTGATTGTCTTTCTCAAAAGTGGAAATGGCCATATCGATTGCTTCAGCTATGGCAGTACCTTGATTGCCGGCTTGGTTGGGATTTGCTGATTTGAGCAACAATTTAGCCACACTGAGGTCAGCACTGAGGGGCATTTGTAAATAAGCTCCACCAGCAAAATAGATGAGACCAATTCTATATCCTGATAATTTATCGACTAGTTCACTCAATGATTTCTTAGCTTTTTCCAAACGATCCGGACTTACATCATTGGCCAGCATACTGTTGGAAATATCAAGTGCAATGTACAAATCTACTCCTTTGGCACTCACCTTTGACGATTGATTTCCCCATTGTGGATTAGCCAGAGAAAATGCAATAAGACTTAGACCTGATACAAAGTAAGTGGTATTTTTTGGCCATAATTTGCCATTCCAATTTGGCATAAGACGTTTGAAAACATCAAGCCCAAACTGGTGTTGAATGATTTGTTTTCTTCGAAAATAAACCCAGTAGAATAAAGCTGCAGATATGATTGCAACCATCAGAAATACCCATAAAAAATTGCTGTTTTCAAATTTCATCTTATAGATATTTTTTGATCCAGACAAATAATAACAAGAAATAAGCCAACAAAAGTGATATCCCAAAGATGACAAATGGTCTGAAAAATTCTGACTGACGTCTGAAAACATTCACTTCAATCTCTGTTTTTTCCAAGCGATCAATTTCATTATAAATGGCTCCCAATTCTTCTCTGTTTTTTGCTCTGTAATATTTACCGTTGGTTTCTGAAGCAATCTTGTTGAGCAGTTCTTCATCAATATCTACTTGAGTTGGTCCAAAAATATAATCGCCATAAGCATCTTTTGACACCGGACTTATGGCCACTCCGGTACTTCCAATACCGATGGTATATACTTTAAGTCCCATTGATTTAGCCATATCTATTGCAGTAGTCGGGTCAATATATCCTGCATTATTTACCCCATCTGTCATGAGAATGATGATTTTGGATGCTGATTTGCTATCCTTGAGTCTATTGGAAGCTGTAGCCAGACCCATTCCTATTGCGGTTCCATCTTCTAATACACCCGTCTGAAGGGTTGATAAAAAACCTTTTACGATTTCATGATTGGTCGTGACGGGACATTGAGTAAAACTTTCACCAGCAAACACAACCAAACCAATGCGGTCATATATCCGCTTGCTTACAAAATCCCTTGCCATTTCTTTGGCAACCGACAATCGATCCGGTTCAAAATCGCGCGAAAGCATACTGCTACTTAAATCCATGGCCAAAACAATGTCAATGCCATCGGCCTTAATTTTCTCTTCTTGATAAAGTTTTATGGGTCGAGCCATTGCCAACGCCAAGCTGATGAAGCCAATCAGCGGCAACCATTTCAAAAATGGAAATACACGTTCTTTCAGCGATTCTGCCTTTTGGACTTCAGGTGCATTCCAGCACAAAACCTCTTTGGTGATAGATTGATCTTGTTTAAAAATATATTTATACCAAGCCCAAATTAGTATGGGCACGAGTGCCAGCAACCATGGGTTGAAAAAGCTGATGTTAAAAAGTAAGCTTGCCATCATTTGCTATTTTTTGTCGCTTCAACAAAATCAATGGCCTTATCCACAAATTCTTCATGAATATTGTCTTCGGGTTGGGCCTTGGCAAACTTTACTAAATCAGCGATATGGAGGACATCATCAATAACCAAAGTCCATGTGGTAGCGGTGATTTTTTTCCTTTTGAGCTCCGCAACCACCTCGTCGGAAGTCATTTCTAGTGCACCGAATTCAAATTTACGCTCCAAATATCTTTTGATGATGAAGGTAAGATCTGTTTGAAATTCTTTTGCATCACCACTCCTCCAAGATTGATTTGCTTTCAATTTATATAATTCTTCCAATGCTTCAATGTGGGGAGCCAGACTCAATTCTTCCTGTACTGGTTCAATACTGACAGCCTCTTTTCTGGACTTGAGATACTTTTTATAAACATAATATGCCAAAAGTAAAAGCACTAAAACCAATATTACATACTTGAGCCATGACCAAATGGATGGTTTTACTTCTGCAATAGGTTTGATGTCACTGATTGTCAAGGAAGTATCTGAAATCACTTCATTTTGAAGCCTTACCATGATTTTTCCTGGTGTGTAATTGGCTTGTATTATTCCCTGTTCATCTTGTAATAAGGCTGGTGGAATCGCAAATGATCCATAACTCAAAAATTTAACAGCTAGGTTTATTGCTTGATTTTCAGTCGCTGAAAAAGCTTGAATGGGTATAGTCAATTTTTTAGCCCCTTCATCGTAGTAATTTGCGATATCGGGATCTGGAATATCTACCATCACATCTGCATATTTTTCAAACATAATGGTATCTTGATCGTAAAGTAAGTTTTTGATTTTACCCAAATCAATGATCACAGCTTTACACGCAGTAGGTATTTGATTGATTGCAAAACTCACTACAGTACTCTCACCAAATAAGATGCTATCTTTTTGTGGAGTAGCAATACTCACCGATTGACCATAACTGCCTAGACCAATCAGTAATAATGAAAAGATGTAACAGATTTTATAGTATCCCCTTTTATTTGCCATATTATCTCTTCTTAAACAGGTTGATCAAAGGTTTGACAAAGTCATCTTCTGTCATTAAGGAAACAAACTCAGCTCCTGATTTTTTAAATAAATCTTTGGTTTGAGCCTCATGCATTTCAAATTGTTTTTCGTATAATCTTCTGAATTCCAGTGAATTGGTATCCATTATTTTCATCAAGCCAGATTCAGGATCTGTTACATTGATAAACCCAATATTTGGCACTGATTTTTCTGTTTTGTCTCCGATTTTGATACCTATGACGTCATGCTTTTTACCACTGATGTTGAGAGGTCTTGAAAAATCCGGGGATTTAAAATCTGAGAGAATAAAAGTAATACACTTCTTTTTCTGTACTTTATTGAAATAATCTAATGCAAGATTGAGGTTGGTCTCCTTACTTTGTGGATCTATAACCAACATTTCTCTGATAAATTTCAGAACATTTTTTCTACCTTTTTGAGGGGGAATATACATTTCAATTTTATCAGAAAATAAAATGGCACCGATTTTATCTTTATTGTCATTGGCAGAAAAAGCGATGACGGCAGCAATTTCTATGAGTAAATCTTTTTTAAAAGTCTCGCTGCTTCCAAAGTTGAGGGAGTGGCTTACATCAATGAGTAACATCACAGTGAGTTCGCGCTCTTCTTCAAAAGTTTTGATGTAGGGCGTACCAGCTCTTGCAGTGACATTCCAGTCGATATTTCTCACATCGTCTCCATATGAGTATTCTCTCACTTCACTAAAAGACATACCCCGACCTTTGAATGCCGAATGGTATTCTCCTGAAAAAAGATGGTCGGAGAGTTTTCTTGATTTGATTTCAATCCTGCGTACTTTCCTGACTATATCAGCGGTTGTCATTGCCATATGCCTGATTTTTTAATAATGTTGGATTTATTCATCATGGGTAAAACATCTTGACTATTTATGATCATCAGATCTTGTCCGTCAATGGGGTCGAAAGCAGTTCTGATAGAAAGGCCAAAATGAGAAAGTGTAGGAAAGACGTAAGGCTTAGAAACCTCTTCATTTGGTATCTTTTGGTATACGATTCTTCCTGTTATTATGTTTTGAATGATCAATTCAATATCAGTCTTTTTTGGATATAATTCTGTCAAAGTAACTTCTTTATCCTTACTAATATGATAAATAAAGGGTATTTCATGAATGGTATCTGTAAAAGAGGATTGTAAAATAAAACGCCCGCTGATCAAACTTTCTGTAACTAGATCCATGATCACATCAATATTGGCGCCTTTGATAAATCTTTCGCTGTGGCTGAAGTCCTCCATATGTGTATTGAAAGCTTGTGCCCTCGTGAGTTGATCTTGCCACCAATCTGTTATCTTGGTATCTAACCAAAGATCAAAATTCTCAGTTTGGATGAAAGGCGTTATGGCGGTCATCCGCGTTGTGTAAACTGTAAAATCTTTAGTCGATAAAGGCAAGATGGATTCGCTGTTGAGCCTGAAACTTACTTTTCTATCCAATGAATCAGTCGTTTCAAAATAAGCTAGTTCAGGATTGAGAGAGAGGAAAATTTCTTTAGTTTCATCATTTGCATTGGAGTAAGTACCAGAGTATAAATTTTTTCTACCTGGAATCAAACTCAAACTTGCTTCCAATAGATCACCGCCAAAATGAAAAAATGCAGTGACCATTTCATGTTTTTTTTCAACTAAAAATCTTATTTCCGGATACCGAATTCCTGAAAGGTACATGTACCAATTGCTTGAATTTCGCTCATAAGAAGTGTCTTTTTGTTCTGAGATATTGATTGGGAGGCTATGAATTTGTGCATAGTCACGCCATTCGCCTTCAAATTTGTCTTTTTCAAAATCACCTACCAAATATCCGGTAACCCTGAAAAGCGAATCTATTTCCTTGAGGTAAAGTAAACCATCTTGGTCATATGAGCCTTCCAAATGAAAAGTAAGTCCAGAAGAAATATATCGATATAAACCTTTGTATTCTTTTTGGTCTTTAGCCAAGTACATTTCTACTTCTGTATCACCATCCAGATAGCCATGGTAAAGCTTTGCCCAGCTAGTATTTGTTGAGAATAAAGGAAAAGCTTTTACAAAATCCTCCCTTAGCGGAATGTCTTGGGCATCTGCTGAACTAATAATAAATAAGGCAAATAGAAATATGGTTGGAAACCGCATACTTTTTTGACTTTATGGAACGACAACAGCTTGGAGGATTTTGTCAACAATATCGTCTTGTGAAATATTTTCTGCTTCTGCTTCATAACTCAAGCCCATTCTGTGGCGGAGTACATCTTTGGCGATAGATCTTACATCATCTGGTGTCACGTAACCACGACCTCTGATGAATGCAAGAGCTCTTGCTGCCAATGCCAAATTGATAGAAGCTCTTGGAGAAGCGCCAAAATTGATCAACATACTGACTTCTTTATTTTCTCCCCTAGTTGCGTTTACCAAATCCAAGATATAAGTCTCGATTTTCTCATCCATGTAAATTTGTGAAACTGTTTTTCTAGCTCTAAGAATCTCTTCCATGGAAGCAACATGATTGATTACAGAGGCATCTTGACCACCGAGGTTTTGGCGCATGATTTGTCTTTCTTCCTCCTTTCTAGGATAGTCAATTTTTACCTTCAACATAAATCTATCTAGTTGAGCCTCTGGAAGGGGGTAAGTTCCTTCTTGCTCTATGGGGTTTTGAGTAGCCAAAACCAAAAATGGTTCTTCGAGTTTGAAACTTTCTTTGCCGATGGTGACTTGTTTTTCTTGCATGGATTCCAAAAGTGCACTTTGAACCTTGGCTGGTGCTCTGTTGATTTCATCCGCAAGGATAAAGTTGGCAAATACCGGTCCTTTTCTTACGCTGAATTCGTTGGTTCCTGGGTTATAAATCATGGTACCAATGATGTCGGCTGGAAGTAAGTCTGGAGTAAATTGTATTCTGCTGAATTTACCACCAACAGTTGAAGCCAATGTTTTAATACTCAAGGTCTTTGCCAAACCTGGTAGACCTTCCAAAAGAATATGACCTTTGGTCAACAATCCTATCAATAGTTTTTCGATCATGTCTTCTTGACCAACGATGACCTTACCGCATTCTGCTTTGATTCTTGTAAGGAAAGCATTGTCTAGCTTTACTTGCTGTCCGATCATTTCAATGTCCAAGCTGTTTTGCATATTTTTCAAGATTTTTTATGAAGAACGCAAAATTAAACGAATGATTTCGTACTTATCAATATCTGCAAGATAATTTGAAAAAGATTAACAACAGAACTAGCCTTTAAATAAGTAACTCATCTTTAGAAGGCGCTATCTTGGTTACTTTTTTGTTTGTTACTGAGATGAAAACCATTCTAAAAACCAAGGCCAATATGATGATGAGTCCCCCCAAAATAGCCCAACCACCAGGTTTTTCGCCGTAACCAATCATTACCCACATCGGATTGAGAATGGGTTCCAACATGGCTATCAGCGCACTTTCGATAGCTGAAATGTGTTTTTGTCCATAGGTAAAGAAGAGGTAACCGACTCCCAATTGTACAAAACCCAAAAAAGCCATATAAGAAAGTTGGAGGTAATTGGGTGGGGTTTCTTGTACAACGATTGGAAACATGATTAAAACGACAAATAAATTTCCATAAGTAATGGTAGGAATGAGATAGTCTGAGTGATTCATTTTTTGTACTATGATCAAACCAGCAAGCGCAAAAGCAGATGCGACTGCGAGGATAATGCCCCACCAATTATCTGGTTTTTCTAGTTGATCAATGAAAAATAATGTCATGCCACTCAAACACACCACAACAGTAAATATGTTGATGCCTTTGAGTTTTATTTTGAGGAGCTTTGGTTCTAACAATAAGACAAATGCAGGTGCAGCGTATTGTAAAAATATGGCGTTGGCAGCTGTGGTCAATTTGGTGGCTAAAACAAAACATATGACGAGCGGGACGTAAAATAAACCTGCACCAATCAGTGATAACTTATTGACTTTTAATGCTTTTTTTCTGAAAATCATGAGGAATAGCAGAAAGCAAAATAAACTCCTGAAAAACAGAATCGAAAATGCGGACTGGGGTAATATTTTTATAACAAGACCAGCTGTACTGAAAAAAACTGCTGCAAAAACAGTGGCTATGATACCTTTCGTTCTAATATCCATATAGAATAATCCTGTAAATGTTTAAACTTAAAATCATCTCATCCATTTCGTTTCCAAATCGGATAAGGTGAATTTGGAGCTCATTTGTGTATTTAAAACAAAAGAAATCAATTACCTTAGCTATTTGTGAAAAGAAAAAGTGACGGATAAAAAGCAGTTATTAAAAGAATTTCTCAAAGATAAAGAGATCCCATTATTTTACCAAGCCTTGTGGTTAGATGCAGTCTGTGGTGAAAGCGGTTGGGACGTACTTTTGAGTTTGGATAATAACGGACTTATTCGAGCATTTATGCCCATTTTTCAGCGGTCGAAGATGGGTATTTCAGCAATCATTTTACCGAAGTTGACACCTTACGGTGGTATTTTATATTTTCCGCCAAAAAATTTGGAAAAGAGATTGTCGTTGTATGCTTTTAAAAAGACGTGCACACAAGACCTGATAAATCAAATGCCAAAAGTCCATTATTTCAATGTAGCCATGCATCCCGATTTCACAGATTGCCAACCATTTATTTGGTCGGGATATGGGCAAAAAATTCGGTACACTTACAGAATACATAAGGGCTCTTCACTAGCAGAAATTTGGGAAGCTTTTGATGCCAAAACTCGCAATGATATTCTATTTGCACAATCACAAGTGAGCGTCAATGAAGGCCAGGATTTTGAATTATTCCACCAGATAAACAAAATAAGTTTTGATAGCCAAGGAGTAAAAATGATATACAATGGTGATTATTTGAAGCGTATTTATCACCTACTTAATATGTCAGAAACACAATCTGCAAACTTGTGGTTTGCAAGCGTGGAAACAGTTGCTGTGGCGGGCATTTTTGTGGTTAGCGATGAAACGTATACCTATTACATTGCTTCTGGAAAACGTGAAAATGCCCCAAGAGGTGTCATAAGTTATTTGATTTGGCATGCTATTCAAGAAAGTGTGAAACGAAATTTGGGCTTTGATTTCGAAGGAAGCGATCTAAAACAAGTTGAACATTTTTTTAGGTCTTTTGGTGGGGTACAAACTCCTTATTTTCAGATATCTAAAGCGTCTAATAAATTGTTGGATTTGGGATTCAGAATCATGGGTAAGTTATAGAAATGGTGGCAAAGATCTGGATAGAAAAGGAGAAACACAATCTGTATTGTTCTTATGTTTTGGATTTTATAAATAATCACCCCATCAATGGTGGCAGGTTATTTTTTGACATTACTGAGGATAGGAATAAAGCCGACCTTAGTTATGCGCAATCAACAAGATTAGACGATCAAGAGATCATCCAGATTCCTGTACAGAATTTATTCTTTGGTTCTTTGAAAGTAAATAATCGAGAACTCTCTATCAATACCTACCATGCAAAACCTAAAAATGTATTTGCAATCGAAGGAGGAAATCGTGGAATTAATGACTTTTTTGATGGCAAAATGTTTGCGTTTGATTGGCTAGAAACCATTTTTTTTCATATCAGTAGATACGAAGAATTTCATTTTGATCCGACTTTGAGGAATCAATGGGAAATGATGCCTGAAAAAGATCAAATTTTAGTCAAACACAAATTGCATCACACTCCTGTTGTCGACGAATTGGTCAATGCCATTTTAGTTGCCTTGGGTCATCCTTCAAGTGTCGTAAAAAGTAATTGGAGTTTGAGTCATGACATTGATTATTTATCTCGTAAAAAAGGTTTTCAAAATAAATTCAGACAATTTCTGTCTTTTGTAAAATATGGTAGTTCAATTAAATCTGCATTTAAACATGCATTTACAAAAGAACAGCAAGATTATCATGATTTTTCCTTTTTAGAAACTGGTGACATTCCTATTGCAAAGCGGATTTATTTTCATGTGGGAGGTGACCATGTTTTCGACCCGGAGAAAATGGATGAAAGACAGGAACTTATTCAAAAATTAGCATCAGAGGCTTTGAGTAAGGGATATGAAATTGGCCTCCATCCTTCCTATCTGGCTGCAGAAGATCCTGTATTATTTTTGAAGGAGAAATCATTTCTAGAAAAATTAATTGGACAGAAAATTGAACTAAGTAGACAACATTATTTACATTTTGATTTCGAAAAAACGTTGGATATTTTGGAGCAAAATGGCATTCAAGAAGATAGCAGTTTAGGCTATAACGAGCACGTTGGTTTTCGATGCGGCACAGGGTTTAATTATTTTCTATTTAATTGGAAATTAAAAGCCAAAAGCACTGTAAAAGAGCAACCATTGATTTGGATGGATAGTGCGCAGAGATATGAAGTTGGAAAGCAATCATCTTTGTTTTATTTAAAAGCAATTAAATTCTTTGAATCCAATAAAATCGGGACTCAATTAAATATAAATATCCATAATCATTATTGGACGGATTATAAATTATATGGCATTGATTTGAGTCAATATTTAAAAGAAATCAAGCGGAAATGAAAGTGCTATTTATACATAGGCTCAATGTAGATTTTCCCCAAAGTAAAGGAATTGTCGAGAAGGAGCATGCCATTGCACAAGCATTTAAATTTCACGGATATGATGTTGATATTTTGTGCAATAACAACCACGGCATTTTATTAAATGGAAAACTAATTGAAAACAGACGTTTTTATCAAACAGCTGATTCAGTATTTAGCAGGGTAATTTCGGTACTAAATGATAGTAAATATGATGTCATTTATTTGAGATTTTCGCCCTTATCATTTTTACAATATTCTACATTTAAAGATGTAAAAATAAAGTTTCCAAACGTGAAAATTTTGGTGGCTGTACCCAACTTTCCATTTTTATATGAATTCAGCTTTTTCAAAAAAATGATATTAAAATTTGTGATTTCAAAACAGTGGAAGAGCATGCATCAATGGGCTGATAAGATTTTGCACTTAGGCCCGGAAAAGGAAATATTTGGTATTGAAACAATCCCATTCGATAACGGTATAGACATCACGGAGATTCCTCAAAAAAAAGTACACCCAATGAGGGGCAATCAATTTAATTTAATTTATGTGGGTAGCTTTTGGCAATGGCAAGGCTTTGAAAGTTTATTGAGAGGAATGGCTAATGTTCGAAATAATAAGGAATATAAAGTAAATTTAATTTTAGTCGGATATGGGCCAGAAATATCTAATCTAAAAGCAAAAATTTATGAATTGGGCATCCAGGAAATGGTAACATTTTATCCTCCCAAATACGGAGTAGAATTAGATAATATTTTTGAAGAAGCTCATATTGGAATTGGCACTTTACACCATGTGTCTAGACAATTAGCTTATTCGGCTAATTTAAAACACCGCAATTATGCAGCTCGTGGTTTGCCATTTATTTACAATGTTCCCGATCATGCTTTTCAAAGAATAAATGGCGCCTATTTAATAGACCAAAAGGAAGTGAACGTGACTCAAATAATAGAATGGTATAAGTCTGATGTATTGCCAAATATATCAACAATCAGCAATGAATTGAGAGATCATGCAAGCCAAACTTTGTCGTGGCGAGGAATTGTGAAAAAGGTATTGATCGCCGTAAATCTTCCTTATGAAAATTGAGCAAAAAAGGATCAAGATAATTTGTATAGTTGGCACACGTCCTCAATTTATCAAACATGCAGCAATCGAACAGTGCGACCATTTGGATATGGAATTCATCACCGTTCACACCAGTCAACATTATGACGACGACATGAGTGATGTATTTTTCAAACAATTGGACATAAAAACTCCAAAATATCAATTGATAAATGAGAACAAGGCAAATTCCCAAGAACACAACGAATACATGTTGAAAAAGCTGAACGAAATCTTTTTCAATGAGCAGCCTACTGCAGTATTGGTTTACGGTGATACCGACTCAACGTTGGCTGGTGCAAGAGCTGCAGAGCAATTGCAATTGCCTGTCATACATGTAGAGGCTGGGCTGCGCAGTTACAATGAAGCAATGCAAGAAGAAATCAATAGGGTCAAAACGGATCAAATTTCAACCTTGTTACTGGTCCCTAATGAGACTGCTCGATTAAATCTGGAAAGGGAAGGGATTTCAGGAAGTGGTATTGTTATAGTTGGTGATGTGATGAAAGACGTTATTGGTAAGAGAAATACGATGTCAAAGAATCAAAAATCCACTTATCATTATGCAACGTTGCATCGTCCTTACAATGTTGATGAAGAAAGACGTTTGGTATATATTTTAGATACACTCAACACCCTCAATCAAAAAGTCATTTTATCTATTCATCCTCGTACAAAAAGCCGCATACTTGCTTTTGGTCTTGATTTAGATAAGTTTGAAAATATTAATTTTATCGGCCCCCAATCTTACTTTGACAACTTAAATTTGATGGCAGGAAGCACATCGATCATTACCGATAGTGGAGGAATGCAAAAAGAGGCTTATTGGTTGGAAAAACCATGTGTAACGCTTCGGCCAGAAACAGAATGGAGAGAAACATTAGTAAATCAATGCAACATTTTAATTTATGAAAACCTGGAAAAGTTAGAAGAATTAATTCAAAGACCTTTTGGTCCATTTGATCCAGATCTTTATGGGGATGGGTGTGCAGCGCAGAAAATTATTGAGAGCATTTACAATAGATTTCAATAGGAATTCAATGTGAATTCTATCCCTTGCAGAACAAGGGACACGTGGAGTTCAATGGGAGTTCAATGGGAGTTCAATGGAAATTCAAGCAGCAGTAGGGACACAGGGAGATTTAAAATTGGTATTTAATTCTCAATCGTAGAGACGCAAGGCCTTGTGTCTGCACAAATGGGATTTTAATCCCTTGCAGAAGCAGGGACACGTGGGATTTCAAATTGGTATTTAATTACCAATCGTAGAGACGCAAGGCCTTGCGTCTGGACAAATGATGGTTGATTTGGAATACGAAAAATATATTTTTGTTAGGTTTTTTAAATGGTTTCAAAATTTATTTCCGAACCATTGGTTTGGCATGATGTTTACAAAGAAGATTTTAAAATAAATAATTTACAATGGAATTTGGAATTTCTAGTTTCGTAGAGATGAACCCTTCATCGGAGCATCTTGGTAAAAGTGGCCAAATAAGAATGGCAGAGTTGATGGAAGAAATAGTTCTTGCGGATGAAGTAGGTTTGAATGTATATGCCATTGGTGAACACCACAGACCTGATTTTATTGCCTCGTCGCCTGCAACCATACTCGCCGCCGCTGCTGTAAAAACTCAGAACATCAAACTTTCAAGCGCCGTCACGGTATTGGGAAGTGAAGATCCAGTGCGTGTTTATCAGCAATATGCTACAGTGGATTTACTTTCAAATGGAAGAGCGGAGATAATGGCTGGTAGGGGATCTTTCATCGAGTCGTTTCCTTTGTTTGGATATCATTTGTCAGATTATGATAACTTGTTTGCAGAAAAACTAGACTTGTTGCTCAAACTCAATGAGTCGGAATATGTAACTTGGAAAGGTAAATTGAGGCCTTCTTTGAATGGCGAAGGAATTTACCCAAGGCCAGTCCAATCAAAAATTCCTGTATGGATTGCTGTGGGTGGCACGCCTTCTTCTGTGGTTAGGGCTGCAAAATTGGGACTTCCATTGGCTGTTGCCATCATTGGTGGCTCACTAGAGCAATTTGTTCCTTTATTGGACTTGTACAGAAGAACATGGGTGGAAAGTGGACATCCCGTATCTGAAATACAAATAGGTATACATTGCCATGCTTTTGTGGGGGAAAGTGATGAAAAGGCTGCAAATGATTTTTTTCCTTCTTATGCCGAAGTTATGTCCAGAATAGGGCGAGAAAGGGGTTGGGGACCTATGTCAAGGGGGGCGTATGAGCAGATGCGCGCACCTGGAGGATCATTGTTTGTTGGAAGTGCAGAGACAGTCAAACAAAAGTTGGAATACATGACAGCACTTTTAGGGCAAACCAGATTTTTGGCTCACATGCCGGTTGGTCCGATGCCCCATGATCAAATCATGCAGTCAATTAACTTATATGGAAATCAAGTTGTAGGCGCGTTACGACATAAGTTAGTGATTGCTTAGTTGAGCAAACCGACTAAAATATTTGTTGGGTTAAAACATCTATCTATTAAAAAACGCTATTTTTGGAGGCACATTAAATCTTCCATATTTTAAATAAATTGTATGAAGCATATTTTCCAAATTATAGGTTTTTCAATGGCCGTCTTGATTTACTCATGCAGCCCAAAAGCTAAAGACATTGTCGTAGCACCAGAAGTCCCGGTCGTGACTACTGATCCAGACAATCCATGTAGGAAGTTTTCTGATTTGAGTCCGGCAGATAGGGAAGAAGCAGAAAATGCATTTGTGCTCTATAAGGATCAAATGACTTTCAAAAAATATGATGCAGCATTGAAGATTTGGAAAGTAGCTTACAATCTTGCTCCGGGTTCTAATGGAACAGTGATGGGACATTTTTCTGATGGTGTAACAATTTACAGTGAATTGGCCAAAGCAACCTCAGACATTGAGTTGAAAAAAAGGTACGTTGATACCATCAAAATGATCAACGCAAAACTTGAAGAGTGTTTTAAAGTAGACGCCACTATGATGTCAAGAAGGGCTTTTGATTATTTTTATAATTTGGGTGATCTTATTTCTGAAGAAGAGCAGTTTGAAACTTTTACAAGATCAATAGAGATGAACAAAGAAAAAATGGTTTACTACACAGTAAATCCATTTACCAAGCTCTTATATGATCGCGTTTTAGATGGAAAAATATCTGTAGAAGAGGGTAGAAAATATGCTAAAATCATTGCTAGTTCGATAGAATATGGAGATAAGAACTGTAAGGGCCAAGAATGTGAAGGCTGGTCGACAGTAAAGGATTATGCACCAGATCGATTGGAGGCATTAGAAGGTGTGGATGGATTTTATGATTGTGATTACTACTCAACTAAATACTATGCTGAGTTTTTGGAAAGCCCAGACAGCTGTTATATTATCAATACGGCTTATTCTAGGTTCTTGAGGGGAGGCTGTTCTGAGACAGACCCAAGGTTTTTGGAAATAAAGGCAGCAAAAGAGAAAAATTGTTTTGTTCCGCCACCACCTCCCGGCACTTTGAGGCAAGCTTACGATGCTTATACAGATGGAAAGTACAAAGAGTCAGTAAAACTGTTTGAGCAATTCGTTGACGAAACTGATGACAATGAAAAGAGGTCCAAATATTTGTTTTTGATTGCCCAAATTTATTATGCCGACATAAAAAATTTCTCACAAGCGCGCAATTATGCATACCAAGCCGCAAAGTATAGAAGTGGCTGGGGAGAACCTTATTTATTGATCGGAAAGTTGTACGCTTCAAGTGGTCCTTTGTGCGGTCCAGGAAGAGGATTTGACAGTCAAATTGTGACGTGGCCGGCCATTGATATGTTTGCAAAGGCCAAAAGTGTTGACCCCTCTGTAGCGTCTGAAGCTAATACTTTAATAGGCCGTTATGCAAGGTATATGCCAAGTAGGGAAGACATATTTCTTAGAAATTTAAAGGCGGGCTCTTCTTACTTTGTAGGATGCTGGATTCAGGAATCAACAACTATAAGAACAGCTGATTGATATATTTACGGATTTGCCAATACCATAAACGTTTAGTTTTTTAATGTTTTTTAAAAATAATGAATAATGAATAGAAGGAAGTTTTCCAAGCAAGCAGGTATGATTTCTCTCGGCATAGGTTTGGTCCCAATGATTGCCTGTAAATCTAGTAAAGAATTGGGCAAAGACGGGACTTCAGCGATGGCTGCTGGAACTATGGCAGAGCCATTCACCCTACCAGCGCTGCCATATGCCCATAATGCATTGTTGCCCATTATTGACGAAATGACCATGCAAATTCACCATGGTAAACACCATGCCGGCTATGTAACTAATCTAAATAAAGCATTAGAAACCTCACCGCTAAAGGGTAAGTCTATTACAGAAATCATGATGTCTCTGACAGGAAATGCAACGGAAAATGCAGTAAGAAATAATGCTGGGGGACATTTTAACCACACTTTGTTTTGGGAAATAATGACTCCAGGAGGTGCAAAAATGCCTGAAGGTAAACTTGGGGAAGCTATAAAAAAGAAATTTACTTCTTTCGAAGGATTTAAAACCGCATTTTCCGACGCTGCAATGAAAGTATTTGGGTCTGGATGGGCATGGCTTGCTGTTGATAAAAATGGAGAAGTTTTTATTTCATCTACTCCCAACCAAGACAAT
>Ga0116157_10001550_pt1 | contig 23002 bp, 19 predicted proteins | sample AD_UKC048_MetaG_FD_89882 | JGI IMG/M metagenome (GOLD analysis project Ga0116157, IMG submission 89882) | Active sludge microbial communities of municipal wastewater-treating anaerobic digesters from USA - AD_UKC048_MetaG | ecosystem: Engineered > Bioreactor > Anaerobic > Digestate | place: USA... | reverse complement strand
TACCACGCTGAAACCCTTGCCGGAGTCGCCGGCGTGGGCCGCCTCGATCGCGGCGTTCATCGCGAGCAGGTTGGTCTGGCTGGCGATTCCGTTGATCACGTCGACGATGGACAGGATGGAGTCGGCGTTGCCCGACAGCCGCTCCATCGACTCGGACGACAGGTCGGCGGCGCCCTCGCCTCTCGCGATGCTCTCCGACAGGCTCTCCATGCTCCGGCCGCCCCGCCCGGTGATCGACGATATCTCCTGGATCGACGCGGTCATCTGGTTCACCGCGGCCGACGCCTGCACCGAGATGGCCCGGTACGAGTCGCTGGAGACGCCCAGGTCCGAGCTGGCCCTGACGATCTCGTCGTTAGCGCCCTTCGCCTCGGCTATCTCGTCCGCCAGCGACGCGAGCCGGCCCTGGCTGGCCTCGAGGCTTCGGTCGATCTCCCCGAGGCTATCCTCCATCGACTTCGCCTCCGATACGAGCCGCTCGCCGACGTCGAGGCCGTCGCGAACCGTCGACACGGCCTCCTCGATCTTCTTCATCTTATCGGACGCGGCCTCCGCGTTGGCCCTCAGCTGCGATGTGTAGGAGTCCATCAGGCTGACGAGCGAGAAGGCCGAGACCCCGGTGATCGCCATGCCTATTGTCCCGTTGACGAAGCCGGTCGCCGTCGCGGCGCTGACGCCTTCGGCCCGCCGCACGATCAGCAGCGTCGCCACGTTGTTGAGGACGAAGACGACGACGGCCGGCGCGACGTGACTGCGCTCGCCGAAGGCGGCGACGAAGACGATGACGTACAGCATGTAGTAGATATAGGCGGTGAACGCGGTCTCTGGATCGGTAAAGGCGCCGTAGATGCGCACCGCCGACACGATCACTACCGTGCTGATCAAATACGAATAGATGGCCGTCTTGAGCCGCCCTACGCGTAGGAACGCCAGGCTGATCAGCACGAGCGCGGCGATAGCCGCCGCGCCGACGCCTCCCCGCAGCGTAACGTCGGGAGACACGCCCAGCACCAGGTATCCCACGGGAATAAAGCAGAGCAGGAACAGCATCAGGAAGCTGTAGTACATGAAGATGCGCGCCTTGTTGCGCGAGACCAGGTCATCGCCATCGTACTTTAAAAGGAACAAGGATTCGACGCGCATCATGCCTCCGCTACCGTCCCGACCCAGCTCGGGAAACATGGCGCGAAGTATATATGATAAGTGCAAGCAATATCTAGGTTCACGACGCGCCGCCCCAGGCAGGATTATGAATGTATTCAGGCCTCGTATATCATCTCGGAGGGTCCTGCCAAAGAGACGGGACCCTCGTTAACGCGAGGGCCGCCGTCTCTTTGGCACCCTCCTCCATGGAAATGCGAGGCCTGGTTACGAACAGCCTTCTCGGGGCGGCGCGTCGTGCCGTGCATCGAGTGGCTATCGGACGCCGGTAATCAGCTCGGTTTGGGCGGCGCGTCGAACCGGGTCGGAAGACGGCGCGCGCTCATCCCAGGCTTATCAGCGCCAGCCCCGCCAGCGTCAATAGGAGCCCCAGGATCCTGACCGGGCCTATGCGTTCCTTGAACACGAGGCGGGCCATCAGCACGGTAGGCGCCGGATAGAGCGATACGATGACGGCGACTATGGAGAGCAAGCCCGCGCTGGAGACTAGCACGAACAGTATGTTGGCCGCCATGTCCAGGACGCCGGCGAATATGGCCGCGAGCCGCCCTCCCCGGTTCACGACGAGCGGTTCCCGCCTGGCGAGCATGACGGCGAGGGCCGCGGCGATGGAGGCGACGCGAGCCGCGACGAGGGGCCAGAAGCCCGAGCCGACGCCCGGTCGCGACATCGCCACGTAGAATAAGCCGAATCCGAGGCCCGCGACCAGGCCGTGGATCAGCGAGGCCGTGGTTCCGCCGCGGCCCGATGCCCCTCCCCCGGAGCCGAGCGAGAGTAGGACGACGGCCGGTACGCATAGCGCCATGCCTACGAAGGCTAGCGATCCCGGCTCGTCGCCGAGGGCGAGGCCGACGGCGATCGGCAGCGCGGCGCTCACGAGGGCGGCGGTCGGCGAGACGATGGCGACGACTCCCTTGGCGATGCCGCGATATAGGGTGACGATACCGAAGGCGCCGGCCACGCCTCCCAGTAGGCCCCAGACCAGGTCGACGAATCCTGGCGGCGCCGGCTGAGTGACGGCGACGGCCAGCAGGGCCGTAGCCAATCCGCAGGCCTGGGACACGACCAATACCGACAAGACCTTGCTCTTTCCAGCGGCGTATCCGCCGGAGAAGTCGCCGAGGCCGTAGAACAGGGCCGACGCCGCGGCTAAGGCTATAAACATTCATTGGCTCCTTACGCGAGTTTCGTCGTCAGCATACTGGAACCATGAATATTAGTGAAATTAATTATTTGAATGCTGCATAAATCCTGCTACTATGCCATATGATAGATTATCGCCTCCTCGAGGCCTTCGCGGCGGTGCTCGACCTTGGCGGCTTCGAGCGAGCGGCCGACGGCCTCGGCCTCACCCAATCGGCGGTGTCTCAGCGGGTAAAGGCGCTGGAGGATGAGATGGGCCGTATGCTCGTCGTGCGCGACACCCCGCCCCGCCCTACCCCCGCCGGCGAGCGGATCCTCAGGCATTACCGCCAGGTGTCCGAACTCGAGAAGGACGCCACAAGGGACCTCGGGATACGCGACGAATCGGGATTCCGCCGCCTGCCCGTCGCGGTCAACGCCGACTCCCTATCCGTATGGTTCCTGGACGCCGTCGCGCCCTTCCTGCTAGACGAGCGGGTCGCGCTCGAGCTGCTCGTCGACGATCAGGAACAGACGCTACGCTTCCTGCGCTCCGGCGCCGCCGCCGGCGCGATATCGTCCGAGGTCCAGGCCGTGCAGGGCTTCAGGCGCGTAGCGCTCGGCGCGATACGATACAGGCTGGTCGCGACGCCAGCGTTCATCCGCCGCTGGTTCCCCGGAGGCTTCGACCGGGACTCGGCCGGGCGAGCGCCCATCATCCACTTCAACCGAGCCGACGGCCTGCAGCTACGCGCGCTCGAGCGGGCCTTCGGCGAGCCGCGGGTCAAGCCGCCGGCCCACTACGTGCCGTCCACGGATAAGCTCGCGGAGGCCGTACGGCTCGGCCTCGGCTACGCTATGATGCCGGAGGCGCAGGCGTCGAGGGAACTCGGAGACGGACGCCTCGTCGAGCTCGACGAGCGTTGCCGCTTCGAGACGCCGCTACATTGGTACTACTGGAACCGGCCTTCCGAGCCGCTCGAGCGTTTTACCGAGGCGCTAGTCAGCGGCGCGACGAGGCTCCTCGGCCCCACGCTCCGCCGCTGGTAGCCGCCAGAGGAACGCGGCATAGCCCAGCGCCAACGCGGTGATCGCCCCGGCGACGATAAGCGACCCTGCCGTCCCGGCCGGTTCGACGCCGAATGCCGATAGCGAGTTGAACGCCGAGTGGAAGGCTATGCACGGTATGATCGAGCCGACCCGGAGCACGAAGACCGACAGCATGAAGCCGACGGCGATCGCGTAGACGACCTGCGCCGCGGTGTCCAGGGTAGCCGCGCCGGACAGCAGGTTGACGATATGGCCGAGCCCGAAGGTGACGCTCGATACGACGACGGCGGAGCGCTGCGAGCCGCGCAGGAGTTCCTTGAACAGGATCCCGCGGAAGATGGTCTCCTCCAGGAAGCCCACGCCTATCATCGAGGCCACGTACGCCGCCGTCTCGAGCGGTCCGAAGTTGAGAGTAGCGCCATGCCATAGGTTAGCCGTCGCCAGCGCGACGAGCGGTAGCCCGTAGAGCGCGCCCCGTAGAGCGGCGGGCTTCGGCCATACGAAACCGTAGAACGCGAACGCGTCGCGCTTCCGTAAAGCCAGGGCCAGGGCGAGCGACAGGGCGGCCACCAACGGCGCCCTCCAGAGCGTCACGGCGGCCTCGGGTACGAGGGACTCGAACGCGCTCATGGCCACGACGTAGACGGCGATCCAGAGGGGCGCGCGAAGAGCGCCTTTCGATGGAGCGGCTCGTTTCATTCTTCTTCCTCAATTACGATGATTAACGGGGGATATATATACCGTTTTATGCCTCGATCAACAAGCCTCGTACTACCCGGCTATCGGAGCGCCGCCGCATCGGATATGATACGGCATGCTCGACTCGCTGAAGGCCCGCGCCGCCAAGCTCAAGCGGGAACTGACCGCCCTCTACTACGCGTACCGCGATCCCCGCTCGCCTAAGGCGAGTAAGATCGCGCTGGCCGTCACCATAGGCTACGCCCTGAGCCCCATAGACCTGATCCCCGACTTCATACCCGTCCTGGGCTACCTCGACGACCTCGTCATCCTTCCCGCCCTGATAGCGCTATCGATCAGGCTCATCCCTCCGGATATCCTCGAGAGCGCCAGGGAACACGCCGACCGCGAGCCCGTGCGGCTTAAGCCGAGCCGGATCATGGCCGCGGTATTCGTGGCGATCTGGATAGCCGTCGTCGTCGCGGTCGTAGTACTACTACTCAGAACTCGACCTTAGGTATACGTATGACTTCATCGTCACGGTCGATCCTGAACTTCAGCCTCTCGAAACCGCCGGGTTGCCCTTGCCGTCATAGCCGCTCAGTCAGACCGGTTCCTTCGGGATCCCGGAAATGCCTAAGGATGACCGCTCGCCTCATGCCTCTCCGGATAATGTACCGCTCATTTCGGAGAGCGCAAGCGGCATCGACGTCGAACGGCTGCTTATAGTCGATGCTTTCCCCTTCATCCCATCCAGTTCATCCCGATACATCGTGTGCATCATGTTCAGTTTTAGTCGTACCAGCCCTCTTCCTCCGCCCTATCGCCCTTTGGGGCTGATGTATTTAAACTCGTGGACGCCCAACGGGTTCGCGTACCAGCCGTCCCACTTCCCGGTATCGATCAGGTCCTGCTCCACGTAGTAATAGAACGGGATGATCGCCTGGTCCTTCCGCAGCAGTATGACCTCGGCCTGCCGTAGCGCGGCCATCCGCTCGGGCCCGGCCCTCATCGCGCCGGCCTGCTTGACGAGGGCGTCGTACTCGGGGTTCGCGTACAGGCCGTCGTTGTTGCCGGAGCCGACGATGAACATGTCGAGGAAGGTGTTCGGGTCGAGGTAGTCGCCGACCCAGCCGGAACGCGCGATATGGAAATTGTGGTCGTACATGCGAGCGTACAGGAAGGTCTTCCAGTCCTGCTCGACCAGGGTGACGTCGATGCCGAGGTTCCTCTTCCAGGACGCCTGCACCCACTCGGCTATGATCTTGTGATCGTAGTGGGTGTTATACAGTATCGGGACCTTAGGGAAGCCCTGGCCGCCCGGGAAGCCGGCCGCTGCGAGCAGCCTACGGGCCGCCGCGACGTCGAAGGCCGCGCCCTCTGCGGGCGCGTAGCCTTCCATCGGCGGTACTATCGAGCGGGTGGCCAGCTGGCCGCCCCTGGTTACCTCGTCGACGAGTTCCTCCGTGTCGAGCGCCATCGCCAGCGCCCTGCGGACGCGCACGTCGTCGAACGGCTCTCGGGTCAGGTTGAACAGGTAGTAGTAGGTGGCGATCTGGGGCGCGACCTGGTAGTCCGGGCGAAGCTTTATCTCGTCGATCAGGCTGAGCGGTACGCCGTGGGCCCAATCGATCTCGCCTGACTTGAACATATCGTAGGCGACGAGGGAGTCGTCGATCGGGAGGAAGGTGATCCTGGAGAGCTTGACGGCCTTCGCGTCCCAATACGTCTCGTTCGGTACGACCGTGAGATACTCGCGGGGTTTCCACTCGGCGAGCCTGAAGGGGCCGTTACAGACGATGTTCCCGACCGTGGCCCAATCGTCGCCCTTCTCTTCGATCACGTGCATCGGGAGGATGGCGAAGGCGTAGTGGGCCATCATGTCGACGGCGTAGGGCATCGGGCCGATCAGGTCGACCTGGAAGGTAAGGTCGTCGAGCGCGCGGATCCTGACCGCGTCCCTGCCGGCCTCCCCGGCGTTGTACTCGTACGCGCCCTTGACGACCATGCCGGGCAAGTACGCGTAATCGGACGCGGTGGCGGGGTCGAGGGTGCGCAGCCAGCTGTCGACCACGGTTTGGGCGCTTATCCTGACGCCGTCCGACCAGGCGGTATCGCGGAGCCTGAAGGTAATTCTCGTGCCGTCGTTGCTGATCACCCAGCTCTCGGCCACGCCGGGAGTGGCGCGCGCGGTCTTTGGGTCGTACCCGACGAGGCCCTCGAATAGGGCCGTATAGATCCTGTGCTCCGGAACGCCCTGGATCTTTGACGGGTCGAGCGTCATGGGTTCGGCGCCGTTGCCGATGACGAAATCGGCGGTCGACGTAGCATGCTCCGCGACGATCGACGATGTCTCCTTGGCGGCGTTCGCGGGGATAAGACTCGAAACAAGGATGAATACCATGATCGTAACGCCGACGATTCGTTTTTTATATGTTCTCATACCGCTCCCCTCGTAGCTAAGCCGTTTCAATAATCGGCGCAAGTATACCAGAATATCGCATCGGACGTTGAGTATCACGCTTTAGAAAACCGTCGAGGCATGCCGCTACAACCTGAGCGTTACGCCTATCGATAGCGCCCGCTCGCCGATCGAGAAGCCGCTCCGGTTCGGCACGCCGGCCTGCGCGAGCCAGTCGCAGAAGAAGACGATGACGTCGGCGGCGGCGTGGGCCGCGACGGCGGAGCGCAGTCCTCGCCACTCATAGATATACTGGAACCAGAAGGCCTGAGCCATGGACAGGAGCGAGGTCATGATCACCTCCCCGGTCGGAGACGAGGCTATTTCGTCCCACCGCTGCGGATAATGCGACAGGGTGAAGTATGCCCCGTCGATCAGCTTGGCCGGCCACTCCCCGAGCCTGTAGGCCAACTCCTCGTAGTACACTCCCCGGTACAAGGCTTCCTCTCCGACGCCGGTCAGCACGAAGTTCGGCACCTGGAGGAGGAGTATCAGCGCGACCCCGGCCCATGGGCTGAAACGGTAGTCGCCGATATAGGCCTCACCCGTGGACCACACGGCGTCAGGCCTGTCGACCGACAGCATCGAGATAAGCGAGTAGGCGCCCATCGAGCCTACGAAGCCGGCAACGCTCCAGTGGGCGTAGGCCCGGTAGTCGAACGGCGCCGATGCCAGCTCGAGGAATGAATGCCGGTCCTCGTCGCCGTAGCCGCCGTAGCCGGCGCTCGATCGCAACGAGGCGTAGGAATCGTACGAAGCGAACATGGAGTACTTGTGGGCCGCGTTGAACAGCAGCGGCGTGCCCGGATGCTCTCCGAATACGAGGGCCGAGCCCGCGTAGACGGCGTCCAGGCCCAGTTGCACGGCGGCGTTTATACGCGCGGGCTCCGCTCCGGCGAAAAGCGCCGGGAGACCCTGGACCGTGGCCGTACCGAGCAGCAGGTACGGGAAATACTCGCGTTCGTACAGGAACGACTCGAGCACCGTGGCCAGCTGGATCGACGCGGTCGCCGCCGTATACGCCGCCACCCGCCCCTCGCTTACGGGCGCCGGGCTTCCCTGGGCATGCGCGCCCCAGAGAGGCGCCATCGTCGCCATGGCCGCTACGTACAGGATCGATGCGCGTCTATGTCGTCTCAAGGGCCGCCTCCTCTGGCTCCGTCCCGACTCCCCGGTCGACGCGCTACGCGGGCCGGGTCGCGTCGGAGTAAGGAGTATATCACGCGCTCGCTTGCATGGCCGCCCTTGTGAGCCTTGAAAAATTAGCTTACAGTACGAAACGATGAGATACCCTATCTCCCCCTAGACGGAGACGACCGTATGAAGAAAGCACTGATCGCGCTCTTCTTGTTTTCATGCGCGGAGCTGTTCGCCGGCGGGAACCCGGAACTACGCTTCAGCGAGAGCCTGGGGACTCGGCCGACCCACGACCAGCTGAGAGAGGCCGCGACAGTCTTCCTGAGCGACTCGCTGTATGATGTCGATTACGACTATGTCGACGGGACGCTGTTCGATTATCTCGCGGGCAAGGGCCTATGGGACGAATTGCTGTACGCTATCGGGCATATAAAGACCCTTTCCGGTAGCTATCCGGACTACCCCAGGGGATACCATATATTCAATAATCCTCTATGCGTGGTCTATTCCTCCGACGCGATCTCGTCGGATCGAAAGCGCGAGCTCATCCGCGGGATAGTGGAACTGGACGAGAGATATATAAACTGGCCTTCCTATAACGGTATGGGGAACGGCGCCTCGCCAATCCTCGAGGCGATACGGTATGACGATCCTGAGATGGTCGAGTACCTTATACGATCCGGAGATTATCTCCATTACAGCGTGGAAGTACTCCCCTACACGTACGTAGCGATGGCGTGGCCTAAGAATACGCTCTCCCTGGCCAGGTCTACGGCGGTAAAGGACATCCTCGTCCGGCACGGCGTACCGAAGATCCACGATTTCCCGACCCCTGTCGACGGCTGGTGCATCGCCGACAGGGTAAGGCTCAGGAAGGAACCGAGCCTCACCGGGGAGATCATCGGCCATCTTTCGAAGGACGAGAAGATCAAGGCCAAATCGAGCGGGTATGAGCGAGAAATAATCAGCGGTGCCGAGGGCTGCTGGGTGTATGTCGATACCGGCGCTCAACGCGGATGGGCTTTTTCAACGTATATCTATTGCCCGGCTATCCTCGAGCCGTGAACGCGACATCAGTCGCGATACTGATAGCAGCGAGGCGAGGCCGGCTATCGCCCTTAGGGCGCGATAGCCGAAATCCCGCTTACCGTATCAGAATCCGCCCTTGAGGGCTCCGACGCCGATGAACACGACGGCGATGACGAGCGAGGATCCTACGGTCAGGAGGAGGCCCGCCTTGGCCATGTCCTTGATGCTGAAGTAGCCTGCGTTGAAGGGTATGACGTTGGTCGGCGTGGTGGTCACCAGGATGAAGGCCAGGCTCGTGGTCAGGCCCGCCGCCAGGGTTATGCCGGTCACGTCGATGCCGGTGGCCTTGCCGAGGCCGATGATGAGCGGTATCAGTATGGTCGCCGTCACGCTGTTCGACGAGAACACGACCTTGAGGAGGCACACGCCGAGGGTTACCAGGAAGAGCTGGAGGAATAGCGGCACTTCGCCTATCCGTCCGAGCAGGCTCACCGCGAGCCACTCTGCCACGCCTGTCTTGTACAGGTAGGTGCCGAGGGATATCCCCGAGACGATGAGCAGGATTCCCGCCCAGTCTATCTCGCCCTCGATCTCCTTCCACCTGGCCTTGCTCATGCCGGGCATGAAGAACAGGCACGCCGCCAGCAGCGCCGGCATCGATATCTCGATGACCATGCCGAGTGGCCCCTCGAGGAGCGGCGTGGCTATCCAGACGAGGACGGTGAAGGCGAAGACGAAGAGGGTGATCTTCTCCTCGCGGTTCATCGGCGGCATGGCCTTGAGGTCGGCCTTGAGTTGCTGTCTGCTGACCTTGAGGCGCTTCATCTCCGGCGGGAAGAATAGGAGGAGGGTGGCCCAGGCGACCGGCAGTATCAGGATCGCCGAGGGTACGCCGTAGGCCATCCAGTCGAGGAACGACAGGCGTATGCCCGCCATGTTCGACAGGAACTGCAGGGCTATCGGGTTGGCGCCGGTGCCTGCCGGCGTGCCTATGCCGCCGATGAGCGGCCCCCACGCTACCGATATCATCAGGGCCTTGCCGAAGTTCGACTCCTTGGGCTTGCAGCCTTCCTCCTGGAGTATGGCCCTGGCAAGGGGCATGAGCATGGCCGCGACGGCCATATCGGTGATCCACATGGACAGCACGGCGCCCGCCGCGAGGAAGCCGAACAGTATGGCCCGGCTCGAGTTGCCCGTTATCGACAGGATGAACGCCGAGATGCGCTTCCCGAGGCCCGACTTGGTTATGAACGCGGTTATGACGAGCACGCCGATAAAGAACACGACGATGTCGTTACCGAAGCCCGTCGAGATGATCTCCTTGTACTTGCCTACCTTCAGCAGGGTAAGGAATATCATCGCCATGAGGCCGGTGATATGGAATGGCAGGGCCTCGGTGATCCAGAGCATCAGGGCGAAGGCCATGACGCCGAGCGCGGCCATACCCGGGCCTCCGGAGTGGGCGGACGCCGGATAGGACGGTTTCAGGGTTCCTGGGTCCACGGCGTTGACGATGGTCGATACGAGAGACGCAGGCGCCGGCGTCAGCGACACGGCGAGGCCTATGGCCAGCGCGACCGCGAGTATGACGCCGTTCCGAACCGTCGTGTTCTTTGCTTGTAGAGTTGCCATTGAGTTCCTGTCCTTATCGCTTGTGAGTCTCGCCGAGCGCGGTCCTGAGCAGTTCCCCGACCATGCGCGGCCTATCGGCGACGAGCGCGCCGGCCTTCTCGAACGCCTCGATCTTGTCCTTGACCGAGCCCTTGCCGCCTGAGACGATGGCGCCGGCATGGCCCATGCGCTTGCCCGCCGGAGCGGTCCGTCCGCCGAGGAACGCGACGACCGGCTTCGTGAAGGCGCCGGAGAGCATCGCGTCGGCCACCTCCTCTTCCATGGTTCCGCCGAGCTCGCCGATGATGACGACGGCGTCGGTATCGGGGTCGGCCTGGTAGTCCGGCAGCATCTCGGCGAAGCGGGTCCCCGGCACGGGATCCCCGCCGACGCCTATGAGGCTGGACACGCCGAAGCCGGCGCTGACCACCATGGCCGTGACCTCGTTGGTCAGCGAGCCGGAGCGCGTCATCACGCCTACGCGGCCGCTCTTGTAGACGCGGTCTATCCAGTAGGGGAACATCCCCATCATCGCCAGGCCCGGGCTTATGACGCCGGAGGTGTTGCCGCCCACGACGCGCGCGCCGCATGACAGGGCCGCCTTGCGGATCTGGATCGCGTCCTGGAGCGGTATGCCGTCCGCTATCGTCACGATCTTCTCGATACCCGAGTCGAGCGCCTCGAAGACCGCGTCCTTCGTGAAGCGCGGCGGCACGAACAGCATCGCGGCGTTGGCCGGGTTCTCCGCTACGGCTCGGCGTATGCTGTGGTACACCGGCGCGCCCTCGACGCTCCGGCCTTCCTTGCCCGGCGTCACGCCGGCGACGACCCGCGTGCCAAGGGCTATCATGTGCTTGGTCCAGAACGAGCCCTCGGCGCCGGTGATTCCCTGGACGAGTACCCGATCGCTTCGGTCGATAAAGATGCTCATGCCCGTCCTCCGGCCTTCGCGATGGCCACGGCCTTGCGGACCGCTTCCTCGGTATCGTAGAGCGGCTCGAGCCCGGCCGTCCTCAGGGTCTCCACCGCCTGCTCCTCGCCGGTGCCGCGGATGCACGCGACGATGGGGCAGCGAGGCTTGAGCTCGGCGATGGCCTCGGCGATGCCGTCGGCCATGACGTCGGCCCTGGCTATGGTGCCGAAGGTGACGATGAGTATGACCTTGGGGTCGTTGACCAGGCACAGCTCCATGGCGCGGACGGCCTTCTTATAGTTGGGGCCGCCGAACTCCAGGTAATTGGCCACCGATCCGCCCTCGTAGTTGACCAGGTCGTAGACCACGGTGGTCAGGCCCGCGCCGGCGCACATGAGGGATATGTCGCCGTCGAACTGCAGGTAGGGGATCCCTTCCTTGGCGGCCTCGTAGGCCACGTCGGATTCGAAGTACTCGCGGGACGGTTCCGCCCCGCCCTGCCTGAACGCGGAGTTGTCGTCGATGACCAGCTTGCCGTCCCCGGCTACGAGCGCCCGCTCGCCCTTATCGTCGGCCTTGGTCACGAACAGGGGATTCACCTCGACCAGCTCGGCGTCCTTGTCGCGGAACGTCTTCCAGAGGCCCGTCAGCAGCGCCACGAAGCTCGCTGACAGCTTCCCCTCGAGTCCCAGCGCGTAGGCGACGTCGCGCGCCTGGAACGGCATGAGGCCCGCGTCGATGTCCACCCGCTCCCGGATTATCTTCTCGGGGGCGGTGCGCGCCAGCTCCTCTATCTCGACGCCGCCGTCGGCGCAGGCCAGGACCAGCGCGGTCGCCGCCTCGGGGTCGACGGTTATCGACAGGTACAGCTCGCGGTCGACGGCGACGGCCTCCTCTACGAGGACCTTCCTGACGCCGTGCGCCTCGCCGAGCGCGCCGCCCAGGAGCTCGGAACCGTAGGCTCTCGCCTCGGCCGGCGAGCCGACGAGCCTGACGAGCCCGGCCTTGCCGCGGCCGCCCCGTAGCACCTGGCTCTTGACGGCGCAGGGATACCCGAGCGCCTCGGCCGCCGCGGCGACCTCGTCGGCGGAGGAACAGAGGCGGCGCCGCGGCACGGGTATGCCCCGCTCCGCGAACGCGTCCTTCGCCTGATATTCAAACAGCTTCATGTAGTACCCCGCAAAAATTTAATAGGGATTTTGAACCACAGAGACGATGATAGAGTTTGCTCTCGCTCTTGCATTTCTCTGTGTCTCTGTGCCTCTGTGGCTAAATCGACGATCAGGCCTTCTCGTACTTGGCCAGGTAGGCGCCGAATATGTCGGCGTCGCTCGGGCGGTCCATGGCTATGGGCAGCGACAGCCAGGTGACGTTGATGAAGTGCTTCCAGTGGATGTTCTCGCTGGTGATGTTGCCGCCCCAGGTGCCGCAGCCGAGCGTTACGGTCGAAGGCATGCCGTTGGCGAAGGTACCGCCGTTGCCCGAGACCATGCCTTGGCGCACCATGACGCGGCTGGAGCGCATCGTACGGCCCATGCGGTCGACGTACTCGTCGTTGGAGGTGAAGACGCCCGACGAGTGGCCGGTGCCGCAGGCGTCGGTGATGCCGACGACCGTGCGTAGCCCGTCGTCGAACGACGAGCAGCGCCAGAGCGTCAGCACCGGGGACAGCTTCTCGTGGGCGAATCGCTCGGCGGCCGGGTCACCGCCCGCCTCGACCATGATGAACCTGGTGCCGGCCGGGACCGTGAGGCCGGCGTCCCGCGCTATGAGCTCCGCGCCCTTGGCGATGATCTTCGGGTTTAGCCCTTCGTGGCCGTCCTTGCCGACGACCCAGATCCAGGAGCGTAGCTTCGCCTTCTCCTCCGCCGAGCAGAGGTAGCCGCCCTTGGCCTTCATCGCGGCGACGAAGGCGTCGTAGACGGCGTCGTGCGCCACGACCGAGTTCTCGCTCGAGCAGCTGGTGGCGTTGTCGAAGGCCTTACTGACGGCAATCTTGGCCGCGGCGTCCAGGGGGTCGGCGTCCTCGGCGAGGAGCTGGACCGCGTTGCCAGGGCCGACGCCGTAGGCCGGCGTTCCGGATGAGTAGGCGGCCTTGACCATGGCCCCGCCGCCGGTGGCGACGACGAGGTCGACCTGGCGCATCAGCTCGCCGGTCAGCTCGATGCTCGGCTCCTCTATCATCTGCACGAGGTCCTCGGGGGCGCCGACCTTCTTGAGCGCGGCGCGCATGTATCCGACGGCCAGGCCGCTCGAGCGCTTGGCCTTGGGGTGCGGGGCGAAGATCACGGCGTTGCGGCCCTTGAGTATGGCCAGTCCGTTCGAGGCGGGAGTGGCCGTCGGGTTGGTGACCGGCGCGAGCGCGCCGACGACGCCGACCGGCTTGGCGTACTTACGCAGGCCGCGGGCCTCGTCGACCTCGATGAGCCCTACGCTCCTCGCGCCCCTGATGTCGCGGAGGGAACCGAGCACCTTGTTCTTATGCTTGGTTATCTTGTCGGCCACGACGCCCATGCCGGTCTCCTCGACGGCGCTGGCCGCGAGCCTGGCTATATGCTCGTCGTCGTAGACCGACCAGCCCACCGCGACGCAGACCTCGTCGACGCGGGCCTGGTCCCACCCGGCGGCGACGGCCTGGGCCGCGCGCGCCTTGGCGACGAGCCCGGCTATCAGACCTTCGTTATCGTTCATCGTTGTAATCTCCTTGCCCTTCGGCGGCAGGAACGAGAGCGGACCGGCCCCGCCTCGCGGGGCGGAGTCTCTTAGCTTCTCGTTCAGTAGTACGGCGAGGAGGAGAGCGCGCCCTTGGGGCACAGGCTCCCATCCAGGCTCGCGATCGCCCCGTCCCGTATCGCGTACGACGAGGCGCATCGTTTCTCGCAGCCGGAGCAGGCGAACTCCGACTCGCCCTCCCCTTCGCCGCTAGGCGGGGTCACCTGTCCGACAGGATCGCCCTGGTAGCGTTGCTGATCTTGATGACGCGCATGGTCCGCCCGGCGTTGAGCTCCTCGCGCGACTTGCCCGAGTAATCCTTGAGGCCCTTGCCCGTCTTGATGCCGAGGGCACCGGCCTGGATCATCTTCAGGGCCATGGGGCTCGGCTGCTTGTCGTCGCACAGGAAGGGGTAGATGATCTTGCCTACCCCGGCGGCCACGTCCCAGCCTATGTAGTCCATCAGCTCGAGCGGCCCCTCGAAGGAGGCCTTGAGGCCCTGGTTGGCCTTGAACGCGGTGTCCACGTCCTCGGCTGAGGCGAAGCCCTTGTCTACCAGGTAGCTGCACTCGCGCAGCAGGGCCGCGGTCAGGCGGTTTACGATGAAGCCGGGGACATAGCGGCTGAGCACGGCCGGCGCCTTGCCGACGGACCTGAGGAGCGCACGCACGTCGTCGAGCAGGTCCGCGGGGGTGGACGGCCCGGCCACGACCTCGACGAGGGGGATCACGTGGGACGGGTTGTTGAAGTGCGCGATGAGCACGCGCTCCGGATGGCTGACCTTGACGATATCGTAGACGTTCATCGCCGAGGTCGTGCTCGCGAGCACCGCGTCCGCGCGGCAGGTCTTATCAAGCGACGCGAAGACCGCCGCCTTGATCTCCGGCACCTCGGGGACGGCCTCCACCACGAAGTCGGCGTCGGCGGCCGCGGCGTACTCGGTCGAGTAGCTCAGGTGCCTCGCGGTCCTGTCCGCCTGCTCGCGGGTAATGTACTCGCTCTCGAGCATGACCTCCACGTTCGAGGCTACCATCTTCCTGGCGACCTTGAGGGCTTCTTCCTTGACGTCTATCACGACGGTATCGTAGCCGTAGGAGGCGAAGGTCTGCGCTATGCCGTGCCCCATCGTGCCGGAGCCGATGACGGCGATTCTCTTGAAGGTTCTCATGGGTATCTCCTCCGTAACGGAGGGCGGCGTTTCCGTCCTCCGCGGGTTGAATCGGTGCGGGACTAGAACGCGAAGCCGATCTTGACGTCGGTCATAACGTTGACGATCGACGGCTTGTCCTGGGCCAGGGCGCGGTCTATCGCAGGGCCGATGTCCTCGGGCTTGTCGACGTACTCGCCGTAGGCGCCGACGGCCTCGGCTACCTTCTCGTAGTGCGTCTCGCGCAGGTACAGGCCGACGAACTCCTTGTCGGCGCCGGCTCGCTTGGCCTCGGAGTTCTTGATCATGCCCCAGCACGCGTCGTTCAGGATGACGGTGGTCACGTTGATGCCGTAGCGCATCATGGTGTCGTACTCCATGGCTCCGTAGCCGAAGGCGCCGTCGCCGGTAAGCAGGATGACCTTCTTGTCGGGGTGAGCCAGCTTCGCGGCCATGGCGTACGGGACGCCGACGCCGAGCGGGCCGAAGGAGCCGGTGGCTATGGTCAGCAGCTGGCCCGGCCCCATCGCCGGTAGCAGCAGGTTGCCCCACGACGCGGTATCGCCGCCGTCGATGACGACGACGGTATCCTTGTCCACTCTCTTCCTGATCTCGGCGACGAGGCGGAGCGGGTGGATCGGCGTCTGCGGGCTGACGAAGGCCTGGCCCAGGAACTGGGCCATCGAGTCGCGCGACTCGACCAGCATGCCCACCCAACCCTTGTGCTCGGCCGGCTTGACGGCTGCGGTCAGCTGGGCGACGACGGCCTTGGCGTCACCGACGATGCCGAGAGAGACGTCGAGCTGGTCGGTGACGGCGGCGCCGTTGATGTCGACGCGCAGGATCTTGGCGCCCGCCGGGAAGGCTTCCCTGGACAGCGTATAGCCGGTGCGGGTCCCTATCACGATGATGAGGTCGGAGTTCTGCAGGGCGGCGGCGCATACGGGATGCTTGTCCGAGCCGATGCACATTGCCAGCGGGTGGTAGTCGGGCACGAGGCCGCGGGCCGCGTTACGGGTAAAGACCGGGATGTTAGCCTTCTCGATCAGGGCCGTCACCTCGGCGGCGGCGCCGGACCAGAAGGCGCCGGAGCCGACGATGGCCATGGGCCGCTCGGCGGCGTCTATCATCGCGGCCGCCTTGGCTACGTCGGCCTCGGACGCCGCGGGGCGGGTCTCGCACTGCCACGCCTCCTGGACGCGTACCGCGTCCTCGTCGTAGGCGCAGGCTTCCATCTTGTCGCGGGGCACCTCCATGTACACGGGGCCGGGGGTATTGCGCCTGGCCTCGGCGAAGGCGCGGCCGAAGTACTCGGGGATGCGGTTGCCGTCGGGGATCTGGTAGGTCTTCTTGGACGCGCCCTTGAACACGTCCATCGTGTTGAAATCCTGCAGCTGGTTGCTCTCGTACTCGCTGACGCGGGCCTTGCCGCCTACGGCGATCATCGGGGCCTGGTTGCAGTAGGCGTTAGCCACGCCGGTCAGCATGTTCGTGGCGCCCGGGCCGGCGGTACCGGTGCAGACGCCGGGCCTGCCGGTCGCGAAGGCCCAGCCCTCGGCCATGAAGGCCGCGTTCATCTCGTTGCGTACGCCTATGAATTTGATGCCCGCTTCCTCGCAGGCCTCTATCATCGGGTAGATGTGGCCGCCTGGGATGCCGAAGACGTACTTGACGCCCTCCTTGCTGAACACCTCTTCTATCAGCTTTCCGCCGTTCACTAATGCCATTTCGTTCTCCTTCCTTATTCTTCGATCTCTATAGGCCGCAGTTCATCGTCGTAATCGCTAGCCTGGCTTCTGGCGACGCCTCTGGCCGCCAGGCGTATCCATCCGTAGAACACCAGGAACATCACCGCGCAGATGCCCAGGGTAATCATGATCCATGCGTTGGACCGGGGCGCGAAGCCCATCAGCAGCAGCATCGGGAAGCCGGTCAGGACCGCCCAGATGGTCTGGAAGACCAGGTTCTTGCTTGCCGGGGTGCGGAGGCCCGGGTCGATCTGCCTGAGCAGGATGATGCCCGTGCCGACGACGCCGGTGAGCATCCCGTATAGGGAGAGGAATGATTCCTCGCTATAGGTCGGGAAGAGCTTCTTGGTCGCGTGCTCCACGAAGAAGTAGGTGCCCACCATACCGAGGACGCACATCACGACCATCGGGATGACGAAGGAGCGCTCGCGGAACGCGCTCAGGTTGATCGCGGCGATCGAGGCGGCGATCATCAGGTCGAAGCAGACGTTCGAGATGCGCTCGAGGAACAGGTTGTTGAAGTACTGCTTCTCGATCACCTTCTTCTTGGTCAGGAAGCCGATGGAGCCCTGTACCAGCAAGGCGGCCAGCGCCGCGAAGATGAAGTTGAAGCCCCAGATCAGCGGCTTCACCGTGCTCGTCAGAAGCTCGACCCCGCTCAGGTCGCAGAGGGCGCTGAGCGCGTAGATGATGCCGAAGGCGAGCGCGTAGGTAAGGAAGACGAGGCCGAACTGTAGGGTCATCTTGTCGAGCGTGTCGGACAGGGGCACCTCGTTCGGCGCGGCGATGTCCTCGGGCCGCACCTCGTCACGCAGCTCGGCGCCGATGCGCGAGGTGGCCTTGGGGTTACGCCGTAGGCGCATCAGGTTCAGGAACGTGATGCCGCCTATGGAACAGGCTATGAAGCCGACCGACGATACGGTAAGGCCGAAGCTGGTGCCGTTGGCGAAGCCCCAGCTCGTCTCGTAGGTATGGGCCCAGTTGTAGGCCTGGCCGGGCCCCTGCCCGTAGCCCATCGGCAACAGCATGCCGGAAGCGGGCCAGACCTCGGCCAGCACGAAGTAGAGGGCGAAGGATACAGAGAGGCCGATCACGACCTGAAGCAGGTAGCCCGAGGTGGTTACCAGCGCCGAGTTGAAGATGTCGCGCTGCGCGTGGCGTCGCTTCGTCTTCTTCTCCACTTTCAGCGCCAGAGCGGTGCAGCCCAGGCCGAGGCCGTGGTAGGTGATCATCTCGAGCGTGGACGGCTCGATCAGGCTCTTTCCGGTAACGGCCTTCATGATGGCGAGGAAGGCCACGAGCATGAACCCTCCCAATACCGAGCTCGGTATCAGCATGTTCCGGAGGGGCTTGACGAGTCGGATCAGGGCGTTCGCGGCGATCATCCCGAGGAAGAGGATCGCGAGCGCGAATACGAAGGACCATACTCCCGGATCCCATAGGTTGTAGCTTGATTGCATCGCTTCGGCCTCCATTGCGTCCGGGCCTCAGCGTAGCATCGCATTTCCAGGAGGGGAAATATAATTATTCTATGGGATGTATAGGCATCTCCTTATGCTCCCGCGATCCGAGCCCGCTACAGCTGCTCCGGGGCCATATTGAAGTACTTCGTGTTCCCGCATATCTGCGTGAACCTCATCAGGATGTTCGTGATGAACTTGTTCTTCTTGTAGACCAGCTTGAAGCTACGGTCGAGCTCGACGTCGGCTATCTCGCATATATGGAGCCTGCCGCCGCCTGAGTACTTCCTGGCCAGCATGCCGGAGATGACGCCGACGCCCAGGTCGTGCTCGACCGCGTCGATGATCGCGCTATGGCTGTAGCTGCTCCAGCGGACCGTGAAGGGTATGCCCGCGGACTGCATCATCCGCTTGAAATACTCCCGGGCGCCGCTTCCTTCCTCGCGCAGGATCAGCGGCACGTCGGCAAGCTCCCCCAGCTCGAGCGATTCCTTTGCGCTGAAGGGGTGCTTGCTGGAGCAGATCAGGACCAGCTTGTCGTGGATGACCGGCGTCACCTCCAGGCTGGCGTTGTCGATCTCGCCCTCGACCAGGGCTATGTCGATATCCGCGTTCATCAGCTGCTTCTCGATGATCTGCGTGTTGGCCACCATCACGTGGTAATTGACGTGGGGCATCTCCTTCTTCATCTCGGCCAGGATAGAGCTGAAGATCGTGGAGCCGATGGTGACGGTCACGCCGATGCGTACGCACACGTTCGCCGACTCCTCGCGCAGGAAGCTGTCGAGCCGATGCTCGGCGCTCAGCACCCGTTCGGCGTGCGTCAGCATGATACGGCCGGTAGGAGTGAGCGACAGCTTGCCGCCCATCCTGTCGAAAAGCGAGACGTCGTACTCCCGCTCGATGTCCGAGACGGCCATGCTTACCGACGGCTGCGATATGTACAGCTTCTCGGCCGCCTTGGTCATGTTGCAGCACTCCGCTACGGTCGCGAAAATCTGGAGATTCCTTAAGGTCATGCGCCGTTCCTCCATACGCTGGCTCGGCCCCGGCTCGGGACCGTCGTCGGAGGTATAATTATATACTTATAGTGTGGATAATGGTTTTCATATTTTACAAAATCGAGGTCCCGTCCTATAAAGGCGATGCGACATGAGGATTACGCTTTTATTCTGGAGGAACGCGATGCATCAGTTGACAGGAAAATGGAAAATCAAGGCCAGCACCCCGATGGGGACGATGGCGCTTATCGCCGATTTCGCGGCGAACGAGCCAGGCACGGCCTTTACCGGCAGCGTAGCGGACGAGGGGAATGGCAAGATATACGAAGTGTCGAACGGGGTAATAGACGGGAACAAGATCGCCTACGACATGACCATACGCTTCGGCCTCATTCCGTTCAACTTCCACCTCGAAGGCACCTTCGCCGAGGACGGCACCTGCAAGGGCGTCGGCAAGGCCATGAAGATGGAAGCCTCCTACGAGGGGCGTAAGCTCGTCGGCTAAGAACCGCCCTCCTCCGGTCCTCCCGGGACGCCGTTCCGCGAGGACCCGGAAGGGGCCGATGCGCCGTCCCCTAGCGCCGCCTACCCACCCTATCCAGGATGAACCGCACCTCCTCCTCCACTTCGGCGTGGAGCCGCTTAAGGCTGGTCGGGGTGCCGTAGCGGATGTAGAAGTGCAGCTTCGAGTGGAAGACGTAGGTGAGGATATCCGCGAGCACGCGCGCCTCGCCCCGCTCCCCGCCCGACGATAGTTCAGGGAAACGCTCGAGCTCCGCCAGCAGCAACGGGTAGGCCGGGTGGACGAAGGGGCGGCCGTCCCGCCTCGCGAAGTAGCCGTAGTCGATGTTGGTGGACAGGAACACCGAATAGACGTTGGGCTCGCGGGCGTTCGCCTCGATCATCAGGCGGGCGAAGTCGACGACGCGCTCGGCCGGGGTCTCGCCCTTGATCCGGGCGGCCACCCAATCGGCGCTTTCGCGGGCCAGCTCCTCGAGGCACTCGCAGACGAGCCCGTTGAAATTCTCGAAGTAGTTATAGATGGACGCGTAGGAGTACGCCGCCTTCTCGCCGATCTTCTTCGTCGTGAGGCTATCGACGCCCTCCGCCCGGATGATGCCCTTCGCGGCGTCCAGGAAAAAGCGCCTCGTCCGTTCCTTCTTCGCCTGCTTCCTGTCCATCGAGCCTCCGTTCAATTTATGAATGCCATTAAATAACAGTTCGCGCGTCGATGCAAGCTTCGGCTTGACAGTTCGGTATAACGGCCATAAAGTATTAATGGCTTTCAGTTTTTGAACGCAACAAATATTCCAGATCGAAGACGGGCCTCGAGACTATAGCGACGCGGGAGCGAGCACGATGACGGATAGAAGCGGAACGATTTTCGGCAACGCGATGGGGGCCGCGGTCATACGCAAGGCGGAACGCGCCAAGGCATCCTACCTCAGGGAGTTCGGCGACGACTCGGGAAAGCCGCTCCGACTCGGGGCCAGGCCGGTGCCGGCGCTCGCCGACCTCGGCGTAGACGAGCTCACGGTGAGCGAAGGCGGATCACTGGACGCGGGCATCGACCTGCGCGCCGACGAGCGGGCCCTGGTGATCGGCACGATACGCATGGGCTTCGGCCATTACCGCATCTCGATGGCCATCGCGAGCGCCGCGAGGGCGCGAGGGCTCCATCCGTACTGGTTCGACCTCCACTCCTTCTCCGGCACCTCGGGCGGCGGGATCATCGCCAAGCTGAACGGCCTCTACTCGATGGGCTCGCGCTGGTCGCAGAAGTATCCCCTGTTCAACAAGCTGTACTGGGAGCCGCTCAACTCGGAGGGCTTCAGGAAGCTGTCGTACAACGCCGTGGACCAGAAGGTAGCTGAGATCATGGCGACGCCCTGCGGCCTGCTCCCGAAGGGCGTACCCTACGTGGCGACCCACGCGTGGCCGGCCCAGGCCGCGCTGCACGCGGGGCTCGAGCGCGTCGTCAACGTGATCCCGGACAACTGGCCGATGGCCCTCCACTTATCGGAAGGCGCTATCCACTGCGTCCAGAGCCCGTCGGCCTGGCAGGGCTATAAGCTGCTGCGCGGAATGAGCGGCGACGAGATCCTGAAGCCGATGCCGCCGGGCAGCCTCCAGTATACGGGCCACTATATCGACCACGAGCTCGTCTCGAACCTCGAATCGGACACGGCGGCCAGGGTCTCCAGGCTCGACGGCGACGAGCCGCTCCGCGTGCTGCTGACGATAGGCGGCGCCGGCGCCCAGCGCGAGCTCTTCAAGGCGGTGATCGAGCGTCTCCTGCCGGCGGTCGGGAACGGGAAGGCCTGCCTGCTCGTCAACGTCGGCGACCACGGCGACGCGCTCGACTGGCTCAGGCAGGCCGTACCCGCCCTATCGTCGGCGGTCGTCCACTCGAATGACTGGCACGGGACGAAGCGCTTCGCCGAAGGCGCGTCGTCGGGGAGCGTCGAAGGCGTCCACATCTTCCACGACGCGGACATCTTCGCCGCCGTCTACGCGACGAACCTCCTCATGCGGGCGAGCGACCTCCTCGTGACCAAGCCGAGCGAGCTGGCCTTCTACCCGATACCGAAGTTGCACCTCAGGCGCGTCGGCGGGCACGAGGCCTGGGGAGCGATCAGGTCAGCGGAGCTGGGCGACGGCAGCGTCGAATGCGGCTCGACCAAGGAGACGCTGGCGATGCTCGACCTGCTCCTCGATGACCGCGAGGGCCTGGCGCTGATGAACGAGCGCATCCTGTCGGCCAAGCGAGCCGGCGTCTATGACGGCGCATACCGCGCGGTGGACCTCGCGTCCGGCCGCCGAGAGAACAAATAAGGAGACGGAAGCGATGAACAGCGCGACCATGGATTCAAGCACGACGATCGGCGTCCCGGAGAAGCTTCCGTTCTGGAAGAAGCTGATGTACGCCCTAGGCCAGCTCGGCTGGTCCCTCGGCAGCTATGGAGCCGCTAATTTCCTCAACCAGTACTACCTGCCGTTCAACGAGGGCGGCGAGGCCATCTACCCGAAGATGATCCACCAGGGCTACGTGATCGGCGTGCTCACCGTCATCGGGCTCGCGCTCGGCCTGGGCCGCGTCTTCGACGCCGTGACCGATCCCCTCATCGCGGTGCTGTCCGACCGATCCAGGCTGAGGCTCGGCAGGCGCCGCGGCTTCATGGCGTTCTCCGCCCTCCCCTTCGCCCTCTTTGCCGCGCTCGTGTTCATCCCGATAGGCGGGGCGGGAGCCGGAGCCAACATCGCGCTCAACTCGGTCTGGCTATTCATCTGCATCACCCTGCTCTACTGGTTCATGACCATGTACGTCACGCCGTTCTTCGCCTGGATGTCGGAGCTCGGCCACGACGCCGACGAGCGCCTCCAGCTGTCGACCATGATCTCGATCACCTGGGCCGTCGGCGCGATGATAGGCGCGCAGGCGCCGGTGCTCCAGGGCGTCTTCCAGGCGCGCGGCCTCTCGGCGCTTAACGCGTTCCAGGTGACGATGGCCATCTTCGGCGTCGCGTCGTTCGCGCTGATGATGCTGCCCGTCGTCTTCATCGACGAGAAGAAATACTGCGTCTCCATACCGAGCGACGACGGCTTCTTCTCGTCCGTCGGCAAGGTGATCAAGGACCGCAACTTCCTTGTCTTCACCCTCTCGGACTTCGCATACTGGGTCAGCCTCTATTTTATCAACAACGGCCTCCTCTATTACATCACCGTGCTCCTCGGGCTCCCGAAGGAGACTTACTCCCTGCTCTTCATCGTC
>Ga0116157_10001543_pt1 | contig 23038 bp, 15 predicted proteins | sample AD_UKC048_MetaG_FD_89882 | JGI IMG/M metagenome (GOLD analysis project Ga0116157, IMG submission 89882) | Active sludge microbial communities of municipal wastewater-treating anaerobic digesters from USA - AD_UKC048_MetaG | ecosystem: Engineered > Bioreactor > Anaerobic > Digestate | place: USA... | reverse complement strand
TCCCCCTCTCTGCTCCGCAAAGAGGGGGAACAACCGGGGAAGATACTTACTCTAATGATGGAGCTGAGAAGGAGAGCAACCGGGGACGTGTCAGGCACCCCCTTCTTTGCGTTAGCAGAGAAGGGGGCCGGGGGGATGAGTTCCTGTCGCCCCTATTTAAACTGCTTCACATACTCTATAAACGCTTTTGCAGCCTTATCCAGATTCTCAACCGATCCTCCGCCTTCCAGAACCTCACACATCTCATAAGCAATATATCCCTGGTAGCCTATCTCTTTAAGGGTGTTAATAAAGGTTTTATAGTCGAGGAATCCTTCACCGATGGGGACGGCTCTCATTTGTGATATCGCCGGAACATAATTACTGTGGGTAAGTTCATATCTGAACCGGGGAAGTTCTTTATAATCAGCTGTAGTTGTATGGACTATATAGGGCTTCATTGTATATATGGCCTGTTTGATTTCCTCCGAATTAAGACCTTCGAGAGTAGGTGACCAGCAATCGAATGCCGCCCTGACATTCGGGAGGTTGACCTCTTCAATGAGCCATTTCATGGCGTCGTGGTGAAGAGCAATGTCGTGATGATTCTGGATCGCCAGAGTTACGCCATATTTTGCAGCAATTTTCCCTGCCATCTGTAATCCTTCGACCACCAGGGCATATTGTTTATCATAAGGCTGGTCGGGACGCTCATAACCGGTATAAACTCTAACCATATTGGTCCCCAGATCGCGGGCAAGCCTTGCAAGCTCCCCGATAAAAGTTGCCTGAATTTCAACATTGGGAATCCCTGCCTTATCTACACCTGCAACAAAATCGTTATATCCTGCAAGGCATACAAGTTCAAGTCCCAGTTCTCTGATCCTGGCTCTTAGTTTCTGACGTGCAGCATCGTCGTAATCGATCAGAGATACATGCGGACGCTTTGCTGCAAGCATCACCCCGTCATATCCGAACTCTTTTGCTTTCAGGAGAAATTCATCTACAGTAAGGGTGGCCTGACCACGCCATACACCCATGTAACTGACAGAGTGCAGACAGGTCTTAAGTTTGAAATCTTTTGGATTTCCGGTCGGCGTTTTCTGACCAGAAGATACTACGCTCAAAAGGAACATCATTAGGAGGGACAGATACAGTTTATTCATAAGTAGAGGTTTAATTGATTAAAACATATAAATATAACGGTTACAATGATAAAGTCAAAATTAGTTCACTTAATGCGACCTGTACGTCAATTAGGCATTAATTAACTGAAATATAGCTATTAATTCCCGGATTGAAAAAATACGTTTTTAAATACGTATTTTAATACGTAGATATAAAGTAAAGACAGTTAATAAATTAACCGGAAATTGTTTATAACTGTACTGATTTTTAAATGTTAAAAACATATTCAGGTATTGTTATTTTGTTTAATATTGTTTAAAATTGCTACAATTTATTTGCTGACCTAACCTTAAATACTCAAATAACCTGGTATTCTCGGAATATTTATATTATTTTTTGATAACCTGACAATCTCCGTTTTTAAGAAGATCAATTTCAGGAGGATACTTTTTTTACTTAATCTTGCTGTATGACATCTGGTTTTATTTAAATTATCAAACCTGGAATCATTAATTCAAACCATAACCACTAAACCTTATTAACCTATGAAACAATTACGAAAGAGCAGAAAACCAGGTTAGACAGATTATTGATTAATCCGTTGGTCTTCAAAATGATTATTAATATTTTAAATTTTATAGTTAATGGAAAATAATTACACAAAGCGGTTGTGTTTTGTCAGGTTCAGGTGGATAAAGCCACTGATCATGACAAAATTGTGCATAATTTTCACATTATGCTCAATTGCTTCCGTTTCAGCATTTTCTGTACCTCCGGATGATGAGGCTGCTTTTCAGCAGGTTATAACCGGTACGGTAACTGATGCTGCAACAGGTGAAGCGCTGATCGGGGTTTCGGTGGTGGTGAAAGGCACCACGCTCGGGGCCCTCACCGATATTAACGGTAAATTTAACATTCCGGTCACCGGCAGGGATCAGGTTACAATATCCCTGTCATTCATCGGATATGCCACACAGGAAATACCCGCAACACCCGGAGTTCCGGTTACTGTTGCCCTTTCTCTTGAGGTGACAGAAATCCAGGAAGTTGTTGTGGTGGGATATGGAACTCAGAAAAAGGAGAGTGTCGTTGGTGCCATTACACAGGTGAACTCCCAGACTCTTATGCAGGCAGGAGAAACTTCAATCACCAATGCTATTACAGGGAAGCTCTCGGGCGTTCTGACCATTCAGCTCGATGCTGAACCAGGAGCAGAAAATGCAGACCTGTATGTACGCGGACTTTCAAGTTGGAACGGAAGTAAACCATTGGTTCTGGTTGACGGTGTTGAACGTGATTTTGCATCATTAAATCCCACTGAAATCAATACGATTTCAGTTCTTAAGGATGCTTCGGCTACGGCAGTGTTTGGAGCCAAGGGTGCAAACGGTGTTATCGTTGTTACAACAAAACGCGGTCAGCTGGGAAAACCCCACATGAGTTTTACGGGTTCATACGGTTTGCAGACAGCTACAAGAAAACCTGATCATGTTGACGCATATACCACTATGCAAATGTATAACGTCGCAATGATGAACAAGCAGGAATTCACAGGGTTGAAATCAGACTACCAGCTTTCACAATGGAAAAATCCTTCAACTCCTCTTAAAGCTCTTGAATATCCCGATGTCAACTGGTTTGATATGTGCACCGAGGATTTTGCCCCGGTCAGCAACGAGAACCTCAATATTTCCGGAGGGACAGAATTTGCCAAGTACTTTCTTTCATTCGGTCACCAGTATACCGGTGATTTCTTTGTTGGCACAAAGGAGGGTTTTTATGACAAGAGGTATTACAATCATAAATTCAATTACAGGATAAACCTCGACTTCAACATAACAAAATCGACTATACTGACAATGAATGTAGGAGGTATCCTGAACCTCAGGAACCTTGGCGGCGGCTCATGGAGGGACCTTTATTCGACAGGAGGTATCTCTGCTCCGGCATACTATCCTGCCTGGGTTCTTGAAATGGTTAAAGACACTGATTATCCGGATGCTACTGGTGACAGGTTCGCATATCCGGTCGGTGAATATACAGGTAATCCGTACCGGTCATTGAAATCGGGAACCATGAACAAAGACCTGAGTTCCACCCTGTTTACTGACCTCATTCTCAAACAGGATCTTAATTTCATTACAGAAGGGTTATCGGTCGGGGGTAAGGTATCTCTGAGCAGCTATTTTGTCAACAGGCAGCAGACCGGATCGATCACTTACCCGATGTATATTCTGTACTTTAACAGGGTTGGAGATGATCCTTCCGATGTAACCGGACAGAATCCATGGTTCAGGCAGGAACCTGCCGAGGGGGCAACAACTTACAAGCTGGCTCCATTCGATCTGAATACCAGTGGATTACAGGGTGGGTATTACAGTGACCTCTATTATGAACTTTCACTAAATTATGGAAGGTCGTTCGGAAATCACAATATAAGCGCCCTGGGCTTGTTCAACAGGCAGGAGAAGAACTACCAGACAGATTTCCCTTACTATAATGAGGGTCTGGTCGGAAGGCTAACCTATGATTATGACCGCAAATATCTCTTTGAATTTAACATCGGATATACGGGTTCCGAAAGATTTGCCCCGGCAAACAGGTTTGGTACCTTCCCGTCGGTTGCAGTAGGCTATCTGATTTCAGAAGAAGATTTTTTCAAAAATACAATTCCATGGATCAACAGGCTTAAATTCAGGTATTCTGACGGATATGTCGGAAGTGATTATGCAAAGAGCCGCTGGCTTTATACAAGTTCGTACTTTACCGATAACGGCGGTTACATCCGCGAAGATATGATGGCAAATACAATGGCACAGTGGGAGAGGGCTCACAAGAGAGACCTCGGATTTGAGATGAGCATGTTCAGTAATCTTATTACTCTTACTGTTGACCTCTTCGATGAGTACCGTGATAAGATGCTTCTGACACCCAAGAGTACCACAATGCTCATTGGCCAGAGCTTCAAGGAGATAAACCTTGGAGAGGTTAAAAAACATGGACTGGAGGCAGAACTCGAATTCAGGAAAAATCCGACACCCAACTTCCAATACTGGGTGAGAGGTGTTTTTGGATGGAATGAGAACAGGGTTGTTTTCAAGGACGATCCGGATGCTTTTCCCGATCATATGAAACTTGCCGGTAAGCCCCTGACTGAGATGCTTAATGTAGAATACAGTCTGGAAGGTCTTGAAATAAACGGTGTTGAACTCACAAATGGAGGATATTACACCAGTGTTGACGATATCCATAATAATGTATCACCAATTGATTACACAAAGACCTATGTGGGCGACTACCTTTACCTTGATTATAATGCTGACGGAACTGTCAATACATTGGACAAGCATGCTATTCCCGGACTGACATATCCTCCGATCACATATTCTTTCTCCGGAGGATTTACATGGAAGAATTTTGATTTTAATTTCCTTTTCTCAGGCAACCAGGGAAAATATGTCCAGTACAACCAGGCATTTGAAGTTGAATTTATCAAAGGTGACCTGCGTGTTCACAAATCAGCTCTTGACTACTGGACACCGACAAACCGGGATGCAACGCATGCGACAATGCACTATAGCGGATCCTCAAGCCAGGATAATCTTGTATGGGGAGGTGGTGAAGCCGACAGGGGATACCAGGCCATCATTAAGGACAGGTACTTCAGGAATGCCTCATATCTAAGGCTTAAGGATGTTTATATAGGATACACAATAAGGTCGGCTGCTTTGAACAGGTCACTTGGAATCGGAAACCTTGTTGTGTATGCCACCGGCAACAACCTGCTTACATTTACACCTCTTATCGAGGGAGACCCTGAGGCTACGAACTTTTATCAGGGATATTATCCCCAGATGACAACATTCCGGGGTGGAATTAAAGTTGATTTCTAATAATTAAGACAGTAATCATGAAAAAACATTATATACTGCTGTTAATTGTGGGTATGAGCATGCTTATGGCCACTTCATGCGGTTTTCTTGAAGACTATCTCGACAAAGCTCCCGAATCGGGCCTTACCGAAGATATTGTTTTCACCAAATATGCCAACTTCAAGCTCTTTTTCGATGCTGTTTATAATGGCAGAAAATATTATAACAACGGTTGGCGCGATACATGGAATTACGCCTGTTGCACTCCGCTTTATATGGACTGCTGGGATCAGAAGTACTGCATTAATTCAACAACTGATGCATGCGACCAGGGCCGCTACATGGAAGGGCAGGCCTGGAAGAGCGGAAATATGTCGGAGACTATTATAAGTAAATTATGCTTTGATGGTTCAAGACGTCCGGTACTTGGAGCCTGCTTTGATGATATAAGGATCTGCAATATGGCAATCCGGAATATTTACAGGGTTCAGGATATCACTGAGGATGTAAAAAATGATTTCCTCGGCCAGGCTTATTTTATGAGAGGATTCTTCCACTGGACTCTTTTCAGGTTATGGGGACCCTTCCCGTATCTTGATTATGTTATGGGTCCATATGATGAAACATGGGATCTGGCCCGGCTTCCGAAGAACGATTATCTTCAGGAGGTAGTTCAGGATTTCGATTCGGCATACTATTATTTTGAATTGTGCGATAAAATACGTCGTGATCCCAGAGGTTCTCTTGATTATAATGCCTATGAGATGTACCGTCCCAACGGTATGGCGGCAAAAGCCTATAAAGCAAGGGCATTGCTTTATGCAGCAAGTCCGCTCAATAATAAGAACGGGGCTGCCGACTGGCAGAAAGCCGCTGCAGCCGCATGGGATGCAATTCAGATTGCTGAATCAAATGGCGTGAGAATATTACCCCTCAGTGATCCAAGTGGTAATGACAGGCACCTTAATTATTATGGTACCCCCGTATGCGAAGAGAGTATCTGGACACGCGTTATGAGTTTCAACTATACCTGGAACTGGGGAGGAGGTAGCGGCGCGATAGCAACAATGTGGGGAGGACATTTCATGGCACACAACTCTGCCTCCGGGATTAATCCCACACAGAACTGGGTTGACAAATATGAGACAAAGAACGGCTGGCCGCTTAATACTGAAGCCGACCGGGCAGCTGCAACTGCGGCAGGTGAATATGACGAACATCAGTTGTTCAAGAACAGGGATCCGCGGTTCTATACCGATATAATATATAATGGCAGTCCTGCTCCCGGTTGGACAGATGGCAAGGCAAATATTTATATGGACGGAGATAAACCTTCCGAACTTCTTACAACAGCATATAACGGAAGGACTTATACCGGATATGCTCTCAGAAAGCACTGGGCTGGGAACAGCACCAAGCAGCAGAATATCGGAGGTGTATGGGCCGACGCTCTGTCCCGCCTTTCAGAGCTTTATCTTAATTATGCCGAAGCTGTCAATGAAGCTTATGGTCCTAATGGAACTGCACCGGGTGCGACATTGACCGCATTGCAGGCTGTCAACAAGATAAGAACTAAATCGGGAATGCCGGATGTGAGAGCTGAATTTACAGGATCTGCTGCAGCACTAAGACCAAGGATCAAAAATGAACGTTGTATTGAGCTTTCATTTGAAGGTCAGTTCTATTATGACGATGTCCGCAGATGGATGGATCTGCCTCAGGTGATGTCAAGTACGCTATATGCGATCATTCCGCAGAAGACTTCTGATCCTGAATGGCCCGACGGATTCAAATATCTCCGTACTCCACTTCCTGCAGACCGTCAGCCTGCATGGGAAGAAGGAATGTACTATCTGTACTTCCTGAATGCAGATGCTCTGAAAATGAAAACTTTCGTAGCTAATCCAGTCTGGTAAATTGAACCATATAATACACAAGTATATGAGATTTATAAATATATCATTCCAAAAAATCAGATTTGCCGGACTGATTATCCTTATCGCAATACTGGCAATACCGGTGAGCGGTCAGGTTCAGAAAGAGAAAAGAGTCAGGCAGATGTTTAATGTTACCCTTAAAGTGACGGACGAAACCGGAGCCCCGGTACCGGGTGCTTCAGTTGTCGTTGGCGAAGGAGTTACACATCTTTTTACCGACGCTAATGGTTCCGTTTCCTTAAGTGGTTATCCTGAAGATGTTGTTACAATAACTGCTTTTAAGTTTGAAAAGAAATCAGGTATTGTACTTGATCTTGCTGCCAATCCGACTGTAATCCTTTTGCAGGGCAAAATTCACATGACTTCAGGAGATATTGTTCCCCTGCCGTTCACAACTTTGAGGAAACGTAACCTTACAGGTTCGGAAGTTGTCGTCGACGGATCTTATTTTTCACATTACCCTTCAACGGATCTCCGCAATTCGCTTACAGGGATATCTTCAATGTACGATGTCAGGGAAATTGACGGCTCCCCCGGATTGAGTCCAATGGAAGGACTACAGCAATTCTCGGGACTGTCGAATGATTATGATGCAACTGACAAATTCAACGGGATGCCCTATGTGATTATCAATGATATGCCTTCCGAACTTCAGGAAATGGTTATAGGGCCGGCCGAGATTGAATCTGCCACTTTGATGAAAGGTATTCTTTCCACAGCAATGTACGGACCGGCCGCAACCGGAGGTGTCCTTTATATAAAAACCAAGACAGGCGTACCGAATGAAAGGACTCTGCACTTTGATGTTGAGACCGGAGTAAGCACGGTTGACAGAATGCCGGGATATGTTTCCGGCGCCGAATATGCAAGACTTGTCAACAGGGCAAGATACTATGAAGGTCTTCCGGCTGTATATACCGGTGATGAAATAAAGGCATTTGAAAAAAATGACGGCTACAGCCTTAAAAATCCAAGTACCGATTTTGCCGACATGATCCTGGATAATACAATGGAATTCAGAAGGGTGAATATGTCGTCCTCCGGAGGGAATGATGTTGTCCAGTATTATTCGTATCTGGGGTATGCAGGTGAAGGAGATATAATTGATCTGGGTGCAAAATCCGACTATAACAGGATCACTGCCCGTCAGAATGTCAATGTAAAGATCAATGATTATTTCAGCGCACAGTTCGGGTTTTACGGTAACCTTACCTACAGAAGATCACCCAACTACGGATATGATCCTGATTATACAACAGAAGGTACAGGTAATGCCACACTTACACTTACCGAATTACCTTCAATACTGGACGATCTTCATACGGTTCCTCCTGTGGCTTATCCGATCTGGGCATATTTTGATGAATCGAGCAATACTCCATGGTATGGTGTGAGTGCACTTTATACCAATAACCTGATCGGAAATGTGGTCGACCAGGGTTATTACACCGACAGAGGGAGGACCGGGGCATCAAACCTGAAACTGATTTATGATGCAGGCAATTTTGTTAAGGGTCTTAAATCCGAAACCTATTTTGGATTCAACATTCATAATACTGTGCGTGTTGGTAAAACAAACGATTATCTGGCTTACACAATAAAAAATCCGGACGGAGAAACCCTCGAGGATCGCATTACCAGGTATTCAGGACACTCACTGTTTAAAATGGCCGACAATTACAAGCTTATGGATTATTATTTCCAGAGGTGGATGTTCTATGAAAGGCTGAGCTATGACAAAACTTTTGCAAACAGTAATTTGCAGGCTGCTGCGATGTATCACCAGACGCTTTCATACATAAACGGGATAGAAGAGCCTCAAAGACAAAGGAGCTGGCTGGGAACACTTAATTATAACCTTATGGATAAATACCAGTTCCAGGGTGTTCTCAATTATGCAGGTAACTCAAGTTTCGCAAAAGATTACCGCAGCATGCTTAACTGGGCAGTCGGAGGAGCATATGTTGTAACAGAGGATCTCATTACCGCCAGTAACTTTCTTAATTATCTGAAGCTTCGGGTTCAGGGCGGAGTTGTCGGCAACGAAACATATTTCCCCAACCTTTATGATGTCGACAGATGGTCAAGTACTTCAACTACAAGTACATCAACCCCTTATGCTTTCGGACCCTATACATCAAACCGCTGGTTCGGAACAACCACCGAAGCTGCCGTAACCAGGGCTTACCTTTCAAGAACAGGTAATCCGATTCTTACCTGGGAAAAGAGAGCGGAAATAAACGGTGGATTTGATGCAGTACTGTTCAATGAAAAGGTAACACTTGGGGTTACATATTATAACTGGCTGGTAGATGGATCATTATCCCAGACAACATCGAATATGCCTTACGTTGCCGGATATAATGGTACCCGGCCTTATCAGAATTACAACCAGACAAGATATAATGCCCTGGGTACAGACCTTACATTTACTCATAAGGTGGGTAACGTAATACTTACTATTGGCGCAAATGCCACTACGTCCAAAGGGAAGAGGGTAAAATACGACGAGCCTCAGTACAGAAATGATTACCAGATAAGGACAGGAAAGGCTTCGGATGCCATCTTCGGTTATCAGTACCTTGGGAAATTCGCAACTGATGCAGAAGCTCAGGGCGGAAATAATACACCGGTTCAGCTTTTTGATGCTGAACTGCACAAGGATGACCTGAAGTATGCCGACCTCAACAAAGATGGTTTTGTCGATGAGACTGACCAGGCGGTTATCGGATATTCCTCTCCTCGTCTGTATTATGGAATAAACTTATCATTGAAGTATAAGAACTTCGATCTGTTCGTTCTGGGTGCCGGCAGAGCCTTTTATGACCTCGCTCTTACCAATGAATACTTCTGGAACGGATGGAGTGATGATGCTCCGAATACTTATTCCAACTTTGTTAGAGATAATATCGGAGGTGCCTATCCGAGGCTTACATACTACAAGGTGAACAATAACTTTGTTACTTCTGATTTCTGGCTGACAAAAGGAGATTTCTTCAAGATCCAGAATGTGGAGCTTGCCTATACAATTCCGGCCGATGTGCTGAAATTCATGGGAAGCCGCGGAATCAGGGTTTATATCAGGGGAGCCAACCTTCTTACTGTTTCAGGAGTGAAGGATGTAGATCCTGAATCAATTAATTCGGGAGTAGAATATTATCCTTTATTCAGGACATTCTCCGGAGGAGTTAAGTTAAATTTCTAAATCGATTGTTATTATGAAGACGAAGAAAAGAATCATATTATTTGGAGCATTAATACTCCTTATCAGCTCCTGCAAGGATTATCTTGAACCATGGCCAAACGGTAATTATGACAATGAGAACATCTGGGAATACCAGGATATGGTACAGGGTATAATCAACAGGTGCTATGACAATATTGCCGCTCCGGGGATAGCCAATTCACAAAGATGCTATAATGATAATGAGGGTGCATTCCTCGATGGTGTTACTGATGATGCTGTAATTACAAATACAGCCCATGCTTTACGCAGGTATGCAGTTAACGCCCTTACAACCTCGAACGATCCTTTTGCAACTTACTGGGACCGTAATTACCGGACTATATCACAATGTAATATCTTCCTTAAAGACAGGAGGGGTTACAATACCAGGTTTATGGTAAAAGCCGTATATAATGACCAGGTAAGAAAAAGGCTACAGGGCGAGGCCTTTGCACTCCGTGCATATTTTGAATGGGATCTGCTGCAGAGGTTCGGAGGGAAAGGAACAGACGGCAAAATGCTGGGATTCCCCATAATTACCGATGTTATTGATCCCTATTCAGAAATAAATTATGCCCGTAATACTTATGACGAATGTATTGCCCAGATAATCAAGGATTGCGATTCTGCATTGTTCTACCTGCCTCTTGCATACAGGGACTTTCTGTATCCTGCCAATACCGATCTGACCTACCTTGGAGGCAAATTCTGGAACAGGTTCGATGACACCGGCGTGTGGGCAATAAAAGCCAACGTTTATCTTACCTGGGCAAGCCCGAGGTTTAATCCCGCAGGAGATATTGCCCGCTGGGACAGTGCTGCCAGATATGCCAAGAAGCTGATTGATTTCAAGCTGAATGTGGATCAGATATCAAGCGGCTCAAGCTTCAGACCCACCGGGAAGGTAGACTGGTTCAATCCTAACTCACCTGAGATAGTATTTTCCACACGATACATTACCGGACAAACCTATATGGAAAGATTGTTCTATCCGGGCGGATTTCAGGGTAATGGGGAGATTGGTGCTACACAGGAGCTTGTAAATTCATTTGGAATGGCAAATGGTTATCCTATCGATCACGAACTAAGCGGATATGATCCGGATGATCCTTATAAGGATCGCGATCCGAGGTTCTATTCTGTAATTTTCCACAATGCCAGAAAGGCCAACAGACTGGAAGATGTAAAGAAACCCATGTACACTTTCGAAAACTGGAATGAAGGAACATCCGGTAAAGGAAAAGATGCAGCAGGAAGCCGATCAGATAACAGCAGGACAAACTACCATATAAAGAAATATGTATATATGGATGTCAACTGGTCGGATGCAAGTGTTAAAAATGCTCCTCACAGTAAATTCATTTACCGCTGGGCACATTTCGTACTTGCGTTTGCCGAAGCTGCAAATCGCGTGACAAAGGATCCGAACACAGCGCTTTATGGCCTTACTCCAAAAGCAGCCATTAAGTATATGAGGGCCAGGAACACTTATGACAATGCTGTTCCGGGATTCAAGTCTGCTGATCCCTACCTCGATGAGATCGCATCAACAGGTAACTGGGAAGATTTCGAAAACTTCGTCAGGAACGAGCGCAGAATAGAGACCTGCTTCGAGGGGATGAGGTTCTATGATCTCCGCCGCTGGACAACGGGGGATGCTCCGGGTCAGGGTAACTGGGAATCTGTTATCAATCAGCCGGTTCACGGAGCCTATATAACCGAAACAGCTGCGGGAGAATATGAGTATGATCTGAACTGGCAGGTGGAAGAGAGAAAACTGCCATCACCATATAACCCGATCCCGTATTATGAGATACTCAGAATGGACAAACTAGTTCAGAACGTAGGATGGCCGACATGGAACTAAAACACTAAAAGGAAAAATGATGAAAAAGATTATAGCTTTTATAGTTCTTTCGATAGTCATGGTTTCATGCTACGAAGAATATCTCAAAGACTATCCCTACACCGCAATATATTTTCCGATCCAGCAGGATGTCCGGACCTTTGTTGTCGGTGAGGGCATGAAGTTTAAAGTAGGCGCTACACTCGGGGGAGTACGGCAGAATACATTCAATCGTAATGTGAGCTTTACACTTGATCCGGCACTGATCACTCCGGCGCTGCTTGCAAGGATGAAATCAGCTTCCCATGGTCATATCAAAAACCCGACAGCCCCTGTGACCGCATTCGAATTGTTACCGACTACGCACTACCAGTTGTCGAACAATACGACCATGGTTATTGAAACGGGATTTCATACGGGAACCATTACTGTAAAAGCCGATTCGGCTAATTACCTGAAAGATTCTCTTAAAACTTGCAGGACTGCGACCTATGTGCTTCCTTTTTACATAAATAGTGCAGATGCCGATTCACTTATCCAAAGCAAACGATCCAATGTGGTCGGTACAATGTTCGAACATATGCTTTTCGGTAATTACTGGCATGGAGGCTCGGCAAGGATCGAGAGACCCGGCAAAGCAGACTCAACAGTGAAATATTACACCACAGTACCCATGCAGGAAAACCTGATTTGGAGTCTGACAACCACCGGTCCCACAACAGTAGTCTGTAATGGATATTACAAGGCAGCAACCACAGCGTCGGCAACCCAGATGAAACTTGTTAAGAAAGGGAACAAAATCATCCTGAGCGCAGCAGAGGGTTCGGCATTTGCTTTTACTCCCGACGGCGAATGTACATATAACAATGCCAAACTGCTCCAGAAAAGACAGATCTACCTGAAGTATAAGTATACCGATCCTGCTTCAGGATGGACATACCATTGCACGGATACTATGACTTTCAGGAACAGGATCCGCGACGGAATAAACGAATGGCAGGATGAAAATCCGGGCAATTATGATAAGTAATTAATCCGCATCCTTCTACCGGGAGCGGGACGTCATTTTAACCGCAGAGTACGCAAAGCCCTCCTTCGCCAAGGCTACGGAGGGTAAGAGTTACGCAAAGGACGCAAAGGCTAAGATTTTATAATCTTCCTCTTTGCGACCTTTGCGAAAATCTTAGCGCCCTTTGCGGTTAATTTTTTCTTCGTTAAACCTCAGTTTTTGTCATTACATTAACATTGACTAACTTTATTGTCGAAATTCTGCAATATGAAACCTGTCGTTGTCCTGCTAACATCTTTGTTATTGTGGGTACCATTCAGCTATTCACAGAAAAAGCAATCTCAGCCAGCTTTACCTCCACGTTATGAGAAGGTCATTAATTCAAACTGGACCTTTAATTATTTCCCTGATGAGAAAGCGGATAAGGGATATGAATCACCGGGATTTGATGACTCCAGGTGGCCTGCGGTTAGTATCCCTCATACCTGGAATACATATGAAACAACAGGTGAATTTCATCCATTAATGAGAAGCAATGACGGTACTGACAATACGTACTGGACCAACGGCTGGGGCTGGTACCGGAAACACTTTATTGTTAACACAATTGCTTCCGGGAAGAAAGTATTTGTCGAATTTACGGGGGTTCAGAAATATTGCAGGGTATGGATCAATGGTAATTATCTTGGAGAACATGCTGGTGGCTACGATGCATTTGAATTCAACTTAACCGATTTCATAATACCGGGTAATGACAATCTCCTTGCTGTTGCTGTCAGAAATGTCCGGGAAAATGATTCCGGAAAAGACCCATCAGATAAAGGTGATCCGAATATTTATGGCGGGATACATAACAATGTAAATCTTCTTCTAAAGAACAGTCTTTATATACAAAAAAAGGGGTCCTCCTTACAAGAGGGAGGTGTACTTATAACAACTCCGTCAGTATCTGAAAAAGAGGGAGTTGTTAGGGTCATTACATTGGTTCAAAACGATTATAGTGAACCGAAGGAATGCATTCTTAATACTTATATAACAGATGCTTCTGACAGAAATGTTCAGGTAATAAAATCAAAAGCAAAGATCAATCCGAAGCAAGTATATAAGTTCGACCAGATCTTAAAGCCTGTTGCGAAGCCTCATCTGTGGTCACCTGATGATCCTTATTTATATCAAGTTCGTTCTGAAGTTCTGACCGATAACAAAATTGCTGATATTTTCTCCAGCCCTCTGGCTTTCAGGCGGGATTTTACTGACAATAGCAATAATGTGAGTTCTGAGAGAGTGCAGATCGGCGGGAAAAACAGATACCGGGAATACCCATGGCTTGGTATTGCTGTTCCTGAACCGATAACTGAAATTGATTTATGGGATGCTGCTGAAAATCTAATTATAAATACCGCAGACAGTACATCAGCAGGCAGGTTAATCCCTGGAAAAGTCAGGTCGGGAGAGCCGGCAAAGATCGTTCTTAAAAGTTCACACAATAAGATAAATGCCGACAGGGGATCAGTAGCAATAATTACCGCAGATATCGTTGATTCTGAAGGAACCCATGTGTCCGGAGCGACAAATACGATAAAGTGGAGTGTAACAGGACCGGCAATCCTTTCAGGACCTTCGGTTTATGAGCCGGAAGTCAGCAGGCAAAACCGGACAAAGGGAGTGTGGTATCGGGATATGCCGGTGCCGAATGTGATAAGATCCAATGGTTCGGCTGGCAGGATAACTGTTATGGTATCGACACCCGGACTTGCATCAGGATCAATAGCAATTGAGGCCGTTGAAGTTAAGGCAGATAACTCAGTTATATCAGAACCTCTTCTGAATGATGAAGGCAGGAGACGGGTATTCAGACCCGAAATGAGCGTCAAATCACTGGATGAGCCGGATGGAGAACTGAAACGGACATCCGGCGAAATAAACCTCGGTCCCGGATCAGAGGATGATTATAAAGCGGAGATAAGCGGGTTGATTGTAAAAAGTAATCCTGCGGTTGATACAACGACAACCGAATATAAAGCACTTGTTTCGCTTTTTACTGCACATCTGCTTAAAAACCGAGGGAGACTAATGGCTGATGACTATAATTTCAATATTGGTAATTATAACAATTGCAGGATAATCACCGGATTCATAAATCCGCTTAAGTTGCCGCCACTTTTCAAAGACTGGCTGAAGAAATATTATGCAGAGGAGATCATCATGAAGGGAAATGAGAAGAATTCAGGCGATGAGATGAACTGGCTCAACTGGATACCCTCAGGAGGGACGGTTGTTGTGTCACAGGCGGGAAAGGTTCCTTTATGGCCGAAAGGTACCATAGTCACCGAAAAAAGTAATCTTGAAGATCTGATAGCGGCAGTTCATCCTGTCTTTGTAAAATATAATCCCGAGGCAAAGGAACGGGCACTGGAATTCATTGGGAAGATGAATCCTTATGTGCATGTATCTCAAACCATTGAAGTAAAGGATGGGAAAAAAATCACGATTTTGAAGTATACAGCCGAAAGGTCGAAACCAATATTGATTCCTTTGATTAAATTTATCTCCGATTGAAATCCAATAACCGCAAAGAACGCAAAGACATCGCAAAGGGCGCAAAGGAAGAATTGATCAAACAATAAACGAATGAAATGATGACTGAAAATGAGTTATCGAATATAATCATAGGTTTAGCAATAGAAGTTCATAAATCTCTGGGGCCTGGTTTGCTTGAGAATGCTTATAAAGAGTGCCTTTATTATAAGATAATGCAGACTGGATTTAAAGTTGAAAAAGAGAAACCAATGCCACTGATTTTTGAGGAAGTAAAGCTTGATTGTGGTTATAGGATTGATATTCTGGTGGAAAATAAGGTTGTTATTGAAGTTAAAAGTGTAGAAGCCCTTAATGATATTCACCTGGCTCAGACTTTAACCTATTTGAAACTGGGTAATTTTAAGTTGGGACTTCTTATAAACTTTAATGAGCTTTTATTGAAGGATGGTATCAAAAGAGTTGTAAATAAATTATAGTACTTTAAGATTCGTGTAGCAGAAATCCTTTGCTTCCTTTACACATCCTTTGAGAACTTTGCGATTAAAGATTTTATTTCCATAAAGCTCTGTGGTATCTTTGGGTAACTTTGCGTCCTTTGCGCCTACTTTGTGTTCTTTGCGGTTAAATTCTTAATAATTCCAGGAAGCTCTGTTGACTATATGAAAATACTTTGCGTCCTTTGCGCATACTTTGCGTCCTTTGCGGTTAAAAAACAAATATACATATTCATTAATAAATCCATTGAAAATGAAAATCAAAATAGTCCTTATTAGTTGCTTAATTATTCTTCCGCTTATAGCAAGTTCTCAGCTTCCGGTGGATGTATACAGGAAACCACTGAAAGATGTTCTTACCGATGTTGAGAGGAGATATGATATCAAACTTCAGTACAGTGAGAGCCTTGTCAAAGGTCTTGAGGTAACTTATGCAACCTGGCGTTACAGGACGGATACTGAAGAGACACTCACAAACATCCTGATGCCGTTGGATCTTATATTTCAGAAGAATGGTGACAAGTCATACCAGATAAGCAGGTTTACATATTACCAGAGAACTCCTGAGGAAGGGAAAAAACATCTGGACAAACTTCTTGCCAGCTACACCAGCCTGCAAACGTGGGAGTCCCGTAAGGCTGAACTCAGGCAGTGTTTTTATAAACAGCTCAATCTTTCGCCTATGCCGGAGAAAACACCTCTCAACCCCATATTTACACCAAAGAGGAAATTTGATGGTTATACAGTGGAAAACGTCGGCATCGAGACAGTTCCCGGATTCTGGTTGTGCGGTTCGTTATATCGTCCTGCAAAAGGCAAGGGACCTTTTCCGGCAATACTTTCACCTCACGGTCATTTCAACAGTACTGATCTTAACGAGAACGGCCGTTATCGTCCCGACCAGCAGATCAGATGCGCCATGCTTGCCAGAATGGGGGCAGTGGTTTTCAGCTACGAGATGTTTGGGTACGGTGAATCCCTCCTTCAGATCACCCCTGCCGACCACAGAACATCCTTCACCTCAACAATGCAGACACTTAATTCGATAAGGGTGATTGACTTTCTGACATCCCTGCCTTATGTCGATCCAAAGCGAATTGGGGTAACAGGTGAATCGGGCGGCGGCACCCAGACCTTCCTTCTGACGGCACTCGACGACAGGGTGACTGTAAGCGTTCCGGTAGTTATGGTGTCCTCTTATTACCAGGGTGGCTGTGCATGTGAAAGCGGATTACCGATCCATTCATGTACCGACCTGATGACAAATAATGTTGAAATAGCTGCAATGGCTTCACCAAGACCTTTACTTGTCATTTCCGACGGGAGTGACTGGACCAAAGATGTTCCGGAGATTGAATTTCCATACCTGAAAAAGGTTTATGGACTTTACGGTAAGCCTGAGCTCGTTGAAAATGTACATCTGGCAAATGAAGGCCATGATTACGGTGTGTCAAAGAGGATGCCGATGTATGATTTCATGGCACGTCATCTGGGGCTGAACCTGAAAGCTGTAAAGGATAAATCCGGGAAAATAGATGAATCAAAGGTGACCATTGAAAAATATGATTCGCAGCTTGTTTTCGGCAGGGAAGGGAAATTGCCTGCTCATGCTTTAAAGGGACTGGATAAGATAAAGGAGGTTTTAAAGACTTTGCAGTAATTTAAGCCTTCATAATTTCATGTATTGTAATATGCCATGTAAATTGGCACAAATATTGAGCTGCTTCTTTTTAGGAGAAAATAATTTATTCTTTCTTTGTAGATTTATAAACTGAGTAATGCATTGGCCCGAAAGGCTTAGGAACACAAATAAAGCATGACGACTATGAAACAAGTTGTTTTAAATATACCCGAAAGTGAATACCGCTTTTTTATGAAGGTGATTAAAAATTTCCCTTTTGTTGAAGTGGACGAAAAGAAAAACAAGCTCCTGGAACTAGAAGGGAAACTATCTCCGGCAAGGCGTAAAATATGGAGCAGCATAAAAGAAGGGCTTACAGAGGTTGAACTTATCGAACAGGGTAAAATGAAAGGTAAATCTGCCAGGGAGTTTCTCAATGAACTATAAGCTTATTATCACCAGCGCTTTTAAAAGGGATGCAAAACCCCTTCTCAAAAAGTACAAATCGCTTAAAAATGATTTAGCCGGTTTGATCGAATCACTTGAAAATGAACCGGTACAAGGGAAACCTCTCGGCAAAGATTGTTACAAAATTCGTCTGTCAATATCCTCAAAAGGGAAAGGGAAATCGGGCGGAGCAAGGGTGATTACTTGCATCAAAATCATATCAGAAAAAGTATTCCTGCTTACCATTTACGATAAATCTTATAAAGAAGATATTAGCGATAAAGAACTTAACGAATTATTAAAGTTTATATAATTACAGAATGCCGTGTTACAGGCTTCTCTGTTGTTTTGAATAAGACTGGATTATTAAAAGTCATTTCAGCCTATGAATTCAATTAATTATTTCATGGCCTGATAGATATTTAGCGTCAATCTCAATCCCCAGTCCCGGACCGGATGGAACTGTGACAACTCCTTCGTCACTGGTAAGCGGGGACGTACTGCATTCAAATGGTAAATCCCTATTGAATCCTTTGAATTCGTGATACGGACCGGCATTTGGTATTGCTGATACAAAATGCATCATATAGAGATATCCCAGTCCCGATCCTGAAATATGAGGTGTACAGATCTTACCGTATGCATGTGCCATCATTGCCACCTTCATCGATCTTATCATTCCCCCGAAATAGAACATATCGGGTTGAACAATATCAAGAGCATTATTGGCTATGAGCCAGCGGAAATTATGAAGGCTTGGTTCCTGTTCACCTCCGGCTATTGGAATTTTGAGAGCATCGGCCACCTGTTTTGTCTCTTCGTACCAGTCGAACGGAACAGGCTCTTCGTAGAAATCATATTTATATTCTTCAAGAAGCTTTCCGATCCGGATTGCTTCATCAGTGGTATAGGAGCCGTTTGAATCGGCATACATTATCATTTTATCCCCGAAAGTTTTACGGACAAGTGGTATCAGTTTTTCCGTCCGTCCGGCAGGTGATTCATAATTATTGCTCATCCTTCCGCCGACTTTCAGTTTAAGAGCTTTGGCGCGGGTTTCCGAAACTTCTTTAATAAGGTGCTCTACAGTCATTTCCGCAGTTATATCCCTTTCCCCGTTTGCCTGATAAACAGCTATTTTCGGATTATGGATTTCGCCAATAAGTTCTCCCATGGATTTCCCGGAAATCTTTCCGAGCATATCCAGGATGGCGAATTCAATTGTAGCCAGTGGTACCCAGAGTGCAAGGCTTTGCATTTTATAGTTGCTCTGGTAAACATATACTCCTTCGAGGATCTTTTCAAGATTACGGGCATCTTTCCCGGGGAAATAGGGTTGCAGACGGTTCGTGAAGATTGGCCACAGTGATCTCATCTGGGCATCGTTTGCCACAGAGATCCCTTCAGCACCATCCTTCGATCTTACCCTGCAAAGGAAATTATTATTCAGCCTCAGAAGTTCCAGTGTGTCAATGATAACAGGGTCAGGAAAGAGCTCTCTTTTCAGAACGGATTTATTCAGGATCTCATCAGCAAGGGAATATTTGACATTTATGTTCTCCATTTCTTTGGCGGCGCATCCTGTCAATGATGCACCGATGGCTCCGGCGAATGAGGTTTCAATGAATGCACGACGGTTGGTTTTCATCAGTATATAATTTATATTTTAATGGTCTGATCCGCCAGCTGGCGGACATGTCTGAAAAATAGATAAAGGCGTGTTTGTGTATGCAATAAATGTGGGTTTCATGTTGGTTAATTCGGGAATAATTGGGACTAAATTAAAATATTAATTTACATGTCGCCCCTTCGGGGCTCAGGAATATTGAAGGAGAATTCGTTTCTACAAACAGGTCGCCCCTATGGGGCTCGGGTGTTACCGATACCTTCTGGTTCTACAAACAGGTCGCCCCTATGGGGCTCGGGTGTTACCGATACCTTCTGGTTCTACAAACAGGTCGCCCCTATGGGGTTCGGATGTTCCCGGTACATTCTCGTTCTACAAACAGGTCGCCCCTATGGGGTTCGGATGTTCCCGGTACATTCTCGTTCTACAAACAGGTCGCTGCTACGCGGCTTGGGGATCACAGCTAAGTTATCGTTATATCAATACCAAGGGATTGGTGAGAATCGATTAATAGAAGATTTGAGCGCCGTAGGCGCGGCCTGCTTGTAGAAAAGAATATTTTTTTCCGATTTCTGAGCTCCGTAGGAGCGACCTGTTAAATCATAAACAATCAAACAGGTATGCAACATCATAATCCACATCAAATTTCTCCAATAATTTCAAATATTCATCCCTGAATGTTGCCTTCTTGTGATGCTCGTCCTGTGTATTGATATAATGTATAACATCATCTATTTGTGACCGGCTGTATGAAAAGGCACCATACCCTTCCTGCCATTGGAATTTGCCGGATAACCATTTTTTATCATTTATAAATTTTGATGTATTTGCTTTTATATCTCTTAACAGATCAGGCAATGACTGGGATGGATGATAACCGATGAATATATGAACGTGATCGGACATAAATTTAATTGCTAAAAGTTTATGTTTTCGGTTCTGTATAATACCAGTTGTATATTTCTGTAATTCTTCCTGGTATTTTAATGAAATTACATTTTCACGCCCAATCGGTGAAAATACCAGTTGAAGGTAGATTTGTGTATAGGTATTTGCCATAGCACTAATAAATAGAGAGTTATAAAAAATAAATGCACGCGAGACGACATTAATCAAAGATATTAAAAATATTATTTCTTACAAACAGGTCGCCCCCCTGCTTTTGGCGGGGCAGGCTCTCCGAGGCTCAGGTGTTACCGATACATTCTGGTTCTACAAACAGGACGCCCCTTCGGGGCTCAGACATTAATATCGTAACTTGCTGCTACAAACAGATCGCCGCTACGCGGCTCACATTTTCCGGAAAATTTCCATTCTACAAACAGATCGCCGCTACGCGGCTTGGGTATTCCCGAAACATTCCCGTTCTACAAACAGGTCGCCCCTATGGGGCTCGGGTGTTACCGATACCTTCTGGTTCTACCAACAGGTCGCCCCTATGGGGTTCGGATGTTCCCGGTACATTCTCGTTCTACAAACAGGTCGCCGCTACGCGGCTTGGGGATCACAGCTAAGTTATCGTTATATCAATACCAAGGGATTGGTGAGAATCGATTAATAGAAGATTTGAGCACCGTAGGCGCGGCCTGTTTGTAGGAAACGATCATATTTTGATTTTTGAGCTCCGTAGGGGCGATCTGTTTGTAGAAAAGTGTATAATAATAGATTTCTGAGCTCCGTAGAGCCTGACCCGCCAAAAGCGGGGAGCGATCTGTTAAATCGAAATCATTTTACAAATTTCTTGTTCCATTCAGGGTATTTATCTATTACCTCCTGAGGTGCTTCTGTATACCAGCTGTAACCGTTACGTCTTTCGTAACCGATCTCCTCAAGGGTTTTCTTTTTTATTCCGTCGCGGTCACAGACATAGGGTTCTTCCGTTTCAAGATCATAGAATCTTGCCCACAGATCACCGGCACCAGGGTCATAAACAATCCTTCTGTCTCTTTTGCCGTCTTTGTTAACGAACAAATCCCATCTTGTATTCTTTATTCTATGATTATCAAACCATTCCACCGCACCTTTTATAGACTGGATAATTTCAGGCGACGGATCAGGTATTTCCATTAAGAGCTTAATGATACCGACCGATTCAGCTCCGCTGAATGAAGGTAATTCATATGACCTGGCAGGGGCGGGAAGAAGTGTATTTTCATCATGTTGAGCACACCAGACTGTACGTTTACTGTTGACTATTATCTGTGTTTTGAGAATGACCTCTATACCTTTATTATATGCTTCTTCAACCCGCCTGAAATTGTCCTCATCTGTAATTGATGCAAAAAGCGGATCCACGTCCCTGATTTCCCTCAGAAGAAGGAGAATATTCACGATGGCATTGTCATTGAAAGTAACGTGAGTATAGTAGCCTTTCCTTAAGGGGTAAAACATTGGCCAGCCTCCGTTATCGTACTGAGCATCCAGAATGAATTTTAATCCCCGGTTGAATGACTTCCTGTAATCAGGTCTTTTTGTTGTGCCATACATCCTTGCCAGGAATTTCATTTCAGTTGTTGTGGCGCTGTTGTCGAAAATGGCATCGTGTAAAGACTTTTCTTTGAGGATCTTTTCTTTTTCCGATTCCGACAACGGACGGTGCATTGCAGTATTCTTTGGCCAGCCTCCGGTGTCCCTCTGATATAGAAGTACATTTTCAGCTATTTTCACTGATTCGTCTGAACCATACCAATCGTCAGACATCTGATTAGCAACATACTGCCACGACCTGCCGGTTGACGGGGTCTGGGTAAATACCAATACATTGGAACAGAACAGTATCAGGAATATAACTGATCTTCTAAGTCTGTTTAAGTTGTAAATATTCATAATTTACTGTATTCCTTTATGTTACTACTAGATAATTTATTTAAGAACTTACACAGAGTTACACAGAGTCCCGAAAGATATCAACGATTTTATATCGGGTATTCATTTTAGTAAGAAACTTATTTGAACCTGAAATCCAATTTATAATCATAAAGCCAGGGGACCTTTGGGTTAATTCCTTCAGATATCAACTTGGCTGGTAAACCATGGTAATGATAATGTAAATTTAATTCTTTTGGTGCATTGTAACACGTTACTATTATTGTATCATCTTTTACTCTGATATCTCCATCAATTTTTGCGAACACCGCTTCTGCCAGATGAGTTGAATTCCATCGGTTATACGGTTTGGGGAGTTTTTTTCTGAACTGATAAGTTGCCGCCTGTGCCAATAGAGCCAAAGTCATTTTGCCATATCGTATATTGAGATTAAATGTTGAAGCCCGATCAAACCCCATAGCTCCATCAAAATTAAAAAATTCTTC